>Ga0182027_10003910_pt1 | contig 23341 bp, 30 predicted proteins | sample 712E1DmetaG_FD_121300 | JGI IMG/M metagenome (GOLD analysis project Ga0182027, IMG submission 121300) | Permafrost microbial communities from Stordalen Mire, Sweden - 712E1D metaG (Illumina Assembly) | ecosystem: Environmental > Terrestrial > Soil > Wetlands > Permafrost | place: Sweden... | reverse complement strand
ACTTTTGCTTACAAGTTTTTAACAAAGATGGGGGCAACCGTCATCGCATTAGCCGATCACGAAGCCATAATTTTTGAAGAAAATGGCTTTGATAAAAAAGAAATAGAAAAAATTATAGATAATAAAAAAACTTTGAAAGATTACCCTTATGGCAAAAAGATTACAGCTGAAAAATTTTGGGAAATTCCAACAGATATTTTGATTCCAGCATCTATCACCAATGTCATCAATAATGGTAATAAAGACAAAATTAAAACTAAGATGATTGTTGAAGCAGGAAATATCCCGATGTCAGAAGAAATAGAAAAAGAATTTTTTGTAAAAGGGGTTTTAGTTGTACCAGATTTCATTGCCAATGCCGGAGGAGTAATTTCTTCTTATGCTGAATATCGCGGATACAATCCTAAAAAAATGATGGAGACAATAGAAAAAAAGATTACAAAAAATGTTAATTTTATTTTAAAAAAGAGCATTAAAGAAAATAAAAATCCAAGGGATGTAGGGATGAAAATAGCCGTGGATAGAATTACAAAGAAATTAACAAAAACATGAGCGCAAAAAAAATATTACTATCTTTGGTATTTATTGCTGTTTTGGGAATTTATATAATTTACCAGCGTGGCAGCAGCAGTAATAATCCCATTTTAAATAACAATAATTCTGTATCTGGTTTATCGGCCACCAACCAGAACCAAAATCAGAATACAGTACCGCAGAATGCAGGTACTATGATGGGAGGGAATGCAGGGCAGATGATGCCTGGCAGATATAAGGACGGACAATATACGGGCAGTTCAGCTAACGCGTTTTATGGAATGGTTCAAGTAAAAGCGATAATTATAGGAGGGAGATTAACCGATATACAGTTTTTGAATTATCCGCAGGATAATCGGAACTCTCTTAGCAGAAGCAACTATGCTTTACCTCAATTAAAATCGGAGGCGATACAAGCGCAAAGCGCCAACGTCAATGCAATTTCTGGAGCCACTGAGACAAGCAGCGGATTCATCCAATCCTTATCGTCTGCTCTTTCTCAAGCTAGTTAATTTTTTAAGATAATTTTTTATGAAAGAAACCAGATTATTAATGGGAATGCCGATAACCGTGGATATTGCAGATAAAAATGCGGCAGGAAGCGATATAAATAAAATTTTTGATTATTTCAAATATGTCGACAAAAAATTCAGCCCTTTTAAAGAGAATAGCGAAATTACAAAAATAAATAATGGGCAGGTTAAGGAGGAAAATTACAGCGAAGATGTGAAAGAAATATTTGAACTTTCAGAACAAACAAAAAAAGAAACCTATGGATATTTTGATATTATAGATAATAATGGGAAATATAATCCTTCTGGCATAGTAAAAGGGTGGGCGATATATAAGGCAGCAGAATTGCTAGAAAATATGGGCTATAAAAATTTTTATGTTGACGCAGGCGGCGATATACAAGTTTATGGTAAAAACGCGCAGAAAGACAATTGGAAAATAGGCATAAAAAATCCTTTTAAGACGAACGAAATAATTAAGGTTGTTTATTTAGATAAAAATCAAGGAATAGCCACGTCGGGCACCTACATAAGGGGCCAGCACATATATAACCCAAAAAGTAGAGACGAAAAAATGAGTGAAATTGTAAGTATTTCGATTATCGGACCCAACGTCTACGAGGCCGATCGATTCGCCACTGCCGCTTTTGCAATGCAAGGAGAAGGAGTCAACTTTATAGAAAAATTAGATGGATTTGAGGCTTATATGATAGACAAAAATGGCATCGCCACCATGACGAGTAATTTTGAAAAGTATACAAATGCTAAAATCAATCGATAATTTTTTAAACAAAACAACCATGTACAGGCTTCTTTTATATTGCCTGTCATTTTTAGTTGTGATTGCTCTGATTTTCAGTTTTCTGGGAAAATTGTCATTTAACCCGGCGGATTTTATATTTTCAACATTCTTCCTATTGTTTTTTTGTCTTTTAATAAATGTAATTTTTGCCAAAGTTTTTGAGGCTCCGTCGAACATAGAATCAGTTTACATCACAGCATTAATTTTAACTTTTATCATAGACCCGATACAATCGCCGAATCAGATATTATTTTTGTTTTTCGTCAGCGGTATAGCTATGGCTTCAAAATATATCTTAGCCATATTTAAGAAACACATTTTTAATCCAGTTGCAATTTCTGTTGCCATTGCATCCTTAGCTGTCGGTCAATCCGCCAGTTGGTGGGTGGGAAATTTGTATATGGCCCCGTTTGTTTTAGCTGTTGGGTTATTAATTACAAGAAAAATAAGAAAAGCGGATTTGGTAATCAGTTTTTTTTCGGTTTCAGCGATTGCCATATTGCTTAACGGATTTTTTACCGGAGGGAATGTTTTGACGTCAATGGAATTTATTTTGTTTTACTCATTTCTGCTTTTTTTAGGCTTCGTAATGGTCACAGAACCGATGACTACGCCTCCGACAAGAAATTTACGGATAATATACGGAGGTATAGTGGGATTTTTGTCCGCTCCCTTTGTCCATATATCGGGTTTTTATTTCACTCCTGAAATAGCGTTGCTAGTTGGAAATATATTTGCATATGTTGTCAGCCCGAAAGAAAAAATGGTATTAAAATTAAAAGAAAAAATCAAAATTGCAGATAACACCTATGACTTTGCGTTTACGCCCGACAGAAGATTGAATTTTAAACCAGGACAATATTTAGAGTGGACTTTATCCCATGAAAAAAGAGACAATAGGGGCATGAGAAGATATTTTACAATTGCGTCTTCTCCAACTGAAAAAGACATAATAATGGGTGTCAAATTTTATGAAAATCCCAGCTCGTATAAAAAGGCTTTGTTGTCTATGAGTAACGGTGACGCAATAGTCGCATCGCAATTAGCGGGCGATTTTATTTTACCCAAAGATAAAAACAAGAAGTTAATTTTTATTGCTGGGGGAATTGGAGTTACCCCATTCAGGAGCATAGTAAAGTACCTAATAGACAACAATGAGAAAAGGGATGTTGTTATTTTTTATTCCAACAGAAGTTTTTCAGATATAGCGTACAAAGATATTTTTGACCAAGCTTCGCAAAAGTTTGGGATTAAAACAATCTACTGTTTAAGCGATTTAAATTCCATACCACAAGACTGGAAAGGAGAAAAAGGATTTGTTAATAAAGAAATGATCAAAAAATATGCTCCTGATTTTATGGATAGAATGTTTTATATTTCAGGGCCAAGATCAATGATTCTTGCTGTTCAAAAATCTTTAAAAGACACAGGAATTCATAAAAGTCACATAAAAACAGACTTCTTCCCTGGGTTTGCTTAAGTTGATTGTTAGACTAAATCTGGTAGTGTATGTGATTAAATTAGAGTCAATGATTATTTTTTTAATTGCTATCTCCTAAATAGGGAAGGCTTTCTCTCACTAAAAAGTTCGGAAATCGTCCCGCCATCCGCATTTTTTCTGTAAGTCACCTTTTAATTGAGGCGGCTTTTTGGTTACAAAAAACCACTGCTATCGCGCAGTAGTTTTTTGATAGCCTATCAGCGTTTAGTTTCGGTGCTATTCTTGAACCAAAATTGTGGCCACATTTTGTCGCTGATTGCAGTCAACAAGAAGAGTTTTTGATGTTAGATAAACATCGGGCAAAACAACAATCTTAAATCCATATGGTTTTATAGTGAAAGTCATGCCAACTTTGATGGTTTGCGTTTGCGGAGATCGGTTATCAATCATAATGCCGGTGTTGTCTTTGTAGGTTACGTTGGTTGGATGCGCCTGGCACGATGAATCAAGCTGAATCCTTCTGTCGGCATATTTTATTAAAGCGTCGGCATAGGCAATTGACACTGATCCGGCGCCAATATCTTGAGCGCTAATATCTTGAGTTGAGTCAGGTTCTGTTGTGACTTGATTAACTCTTGCTGGTTTATTCGCGAATACAAAGATGAGGACAACTACTACGATAATAGCAACGATTGCCCAGATCCATATTTTGAGGCTTTTTTTCATATTTTTTATTTGTTAATTTGTTATTTAAATTTTATTTTTCGGCCTTTGTCCTTTATATTTAGCCGTTTTACAAGTCAGTTTATTACAGCCTATATAATGCTTTTAGTTTTTCTAAGCCCCTATGCGCCTGCACAGTAATAGCATTTTTGGTTTGTCCGGTAAGAAGTGCCATTTCTTCAATTGATAGCTCTTGCACATAACGCATTCGCATTACTTTTTGATATTTTTCGGGAAGTTGTTTAATCAGTATAATCATCGCTTTTCCGTCTAAAATGTTAAGCAGGCGTTCGGAATTTCCTGTTTTTGGCTCAAATCCTTTTTCCATTAAAGCGTTGAGCGAGGATGTCTTATGTTTTCGGTATTCGTCTACAATAAGGTCGTTTAAAATGTGGTAGAGAAAAGCCCTCATTATTTCAATTTTTCCTCCCTTTACAAGATATTTCCATGTTTTAATAAAAGCGTCTTGCACTAAATCCTCGCCAAGCGCATGATCTTGAAGTTTGAAGAAAGCGTGTATATTAAGCTTCTTCTCGTAGTTGAGGTGGGCTGTTGTCAGTATTGCTTGTAAAGAGATTTTTGGTTTTTGGACCATATATTTTAAGTCGTAAGTACTAATGCCTTATTACACTCATATTACAATAGTGCGGTTTGTTTATTTTTTCTCCTCGAAAATGCACCAAAATATGCCCCGCTCGATTACACAGGTATTACAATTTGAGCAATAAGCGCCGGGTCTTAAGTATAGCGCGTTTCCAATATAATAGATACCTTGTAATAGTTTATGATGTTCATCGGCATAATGGTATGAAAACAAAAAAACAAAGTAATGAGTCGGACTTTTTTGAGAAATTATGGGAAAGAAGCTGGTCGTATATTAAAACAGTGGTAGATGTAGTCAGAGAACCGGTTTTAGTTTTAGACAAAGATTTTAAGGTGTTGGTCGCCAATGAACCTTTTTATAGGACTTTCCATGTAGAACCTGCCGATACAGAAGGCAAAGTTGTTTATCAACTTGGGAATGGTCAATGGAACATTCCTGCTTTAAAAAAACTTCTTGAAGATATTTTGCCCCAAAATACATTTTTTAAAGGTTTTGAGGTCACGCACAATTTTCCATTTATCGGGCAGAAAGTGATGGTTTTAAACGCCCGTCAGATTCATTTTACAAAAGAGGGTGACGCTTCTTCCCATCCCTTTCCGCCCATTGTGCTTTTGGCCATCGAAGACATTACCGAAATGATGGTTGTGGCAGAAACCCTTGTTGGCCATACAAAACAGCTTGAAGCCAAACTCACAGAAAAGACGCAAAAACTAGAAGACTATATTAAAAAGTTAGAAAAAGAAGTAAATGGATTAAAAAAACATGACTCTAATAAATAAAATAGAAATTACGGTTTTAGAATTTATACAACGTATATTGGTCGGCGTTGTCAGAATTCTGCCCGAATAGCTTGATAAGAAAAACATGATAGAAATTTTATATAATTTAATTCACCTGCCGATGTTTCTTATGGGTTTTGGCTTAGACAAGCTAATTCTTTTTGCGGTTACCCCAGTGGGTTTCATATTACTATCTTCATTATTAATATTTCTTGAATATTTAGTCGGCAGAAGTATTTTAAGCGATCCCAATCGGATAAATTTTAGAAAAGATGCGCCTATAACGCCTTCACAATGGACAATTTTAGATTTAATTTTTGAAAATAAGAATATTAGTGTTAACGCAATATCAGAAAACATCGGCGCTACAAATAGCATCACTAGAAAATTAATGAACAGCCTGCTCAATGACGGGTATATAATGCGTAAGATTAATATTTACGACAGGCGCGCATTTTGTTATGCAACCTCTGATAAATATGAAAAACAAAGAAGATAAATATTATTAAATTTATAAAATTATGATGAACATTATTATATTAATTATTTTTGGCGCATTGGTGGGCTGGGTTGCCTCTATGGTTGTGGGAACGCGCGGGGGATTGGTACTTGATATTATAGTAGGTATTATAGGATCTGTAATAGGCGGATGGTTGATGGATTTCTTTAATAAAGGCGGAGTGAACGGGTTTAATTTATACAGTTTCTTGGTTGCGTTGCTTGGATCAGTCGTACTTCTTGTTATTGTTAAGGCCATAAGACGTTAAAATTAAAAAATATTATAAAAACGTCGATTCCAAAAATTATAGCAAAGAAAGAAATGAAAGATTAAACAACAAAAAAATGAATAAAATTTTTACAATTATAGTAATTTTAGTAGTGTTGGTAGTCTTAGGAGGAGCTGGATATGTAATTTGGGCAGGGAGTAATACCGGCGTTAAAGCTCCGGTTACGACAACGAACAGTAACTCGAATACAAACAATCCATCAGTTTCTAAAGCTAGTTTGCCAATTGTTGAAACAAGTCCAAATACCGCGCCGTATATTTCAACCGTAGTTGTAAGTGGCACAGTTATTCCAAATGGTGCTTTAACAACTTATTGGTATGAATATGGTCAAACATCATCGTTGGGAGCAGAAACTTCTATATATACAGTTGGATCTGGATATACAAAATTTTATACTCCGGCGTATGTAACCGGTTTAAGTTCTGATACAAACTATTATTTCAGGTTGACTGCAAACAATGCCTTTGGAACAGTACTTGGAGCTACTTATAGTTTTAGGACTAATAGCAACCCGCCCCCGAATGGAACTGCTCCAAAAACTAGCGCAACCTCTGCCACAAATATTAGTAGGACAACTGCAAGTCTTAACGGTCAAATTAATCCAAACGGTTCGCAAACAAATTTTTGGTTTGAATACGGCCTAACTTCAGACTTGGGTTCGGTTACTGTTATTCAATCAGCTGGTACAGACAGTTCTTCGCAGGCCATCTCTGTTGCTGTCTTGAACCTAAACCCGCTTACCAAATATTATTTCCGCCTGAATGCGCAAAATCAATTTGGAACAGTAAATGGCCAGATTTTGAACTTTACAACTAAGGGTCCTTCTGTAGCAACCTCGCCAACTATTAAAACTAATTCAGCTACATCTGTTACCAGTAACTCGGCAAAACTTAACGCCAGCATAAATTCTGACGGAGCTACAACAACATATTGGTTTGAGTACAGCAACAATGTCTTGCTTTCTAATATATTGGTAACAAGCACAACAAAACAAACGTTAGACATCGGAACTTCTGCGGTTAACGTATTTGCAAATGTAAGCAACTTAAATAATAATACAAAATATTATTTTAGGTCGGTTGCACAAAATCAATACGGCACGGTACGAGGAGATATTTTGCCGTTTACGACAAAAAAATAATGGAACTTGAAGAAATACTAAAAAAATATATAGAAGCTAAAAAGTTGCTTGAAAGCAGCGAATTGTTAGTTGCAACTGGCTTTCTTGATTTGGGAGAAAGCAAAAATTCTAAATCGGCAGATGCGTTACTCGCCAAAGCAACAAAAGCAGACGCCGATTTATTGGCGAAGGCAACAAAATCAGACGCTGAAGTATTGGCGAAGGCAACAAAATCAGACGCCGAAGTATTGGCAAAAGCTACAGAAACGGCAGCAGACCAGCTTAGAATAAGCAACGAAAAATCCGTAAGATGGATGACGTGGTTAACTGTCGCTATGTTAATGGTCGGTCTTATCCAAATAATAATAGCTGTAGTTCCTTTTTTTAGATAAGCCACAAAAGCCGTTCATCTCCGCCCTCATGACTTCCTAGTTAACAGTTTTAAACGCATCCAGCAGAGGGCGCAAAATCCTTAAGCCGTTTCAATCACGGCTTTTTGGTTATATAATAAATAAAATAGTTAAACTGTAAAAATATGAAAATAAGAAAATCAACAGAAAAAGATTTTACAAAGATAATGATTGTTGTCAAAAAACTCCATCCTAAATGGTTTGATAGTTTTGCTACAAGTAAATCTATTCCGTCTGATTTGAGAATTCACGGGGGGTTTGTCGCAGAAGACAAAGGTAGAATAATCGGGTTTTTAACCTTTACATCAGATGAAGGCAATGCAAGAATTAGCTGGATGGGCGTAGATCCAAAATTTCATGGGAAAAACGTCGGCACAAGTCTTTTAAAAGCATTAGAGAAAAAATTAAAAAAAAATGGTTTTAAGGAATTGCGGGTTGAAACCTTGGCGGAATCAACTGAATATGAGCCCTATGAAAAAACCCGATTGTTTTATAAAAAAAGGGGATTTGAAGTAGAAAAGATTAGAAAAATAAAAAGTAAAGATACAGGAACAATATTAGACTTAGCCACTTTGGTTAAGAATTTATAATTATGGATGAACCATTTGCCTCATTGGATCATAATATTAAAGGGGTGTTGCACGAAGAAGTGTTAAAGATTATAAAAGAAACGGGAAAAACGGTATTGCTTGTAACCCACGATGTTGATGAGGCCGTATTTCTGTCTGATAGAATATTACTTATTGCCGGTAAACCCATAGAAATAAAAAGTGAGATAAAAATACCGCTTAATCATCCCAGAATAGTATCGATTAAGGATTCAGGCGAATTTAATAGCTTAAAAAATAATGTTAAAAAAGAAATCACAGATCATAATTATTAAATTTTTATAAATAAAAATATGCGCCTATATTTATCATCATTCAAAATTGGAAATAAGCCACAAGAACTGGTTAAACTTACTGGTTCGAATAAAAACGTAGCAATAATTATTAATGCCCGAGACCATAAAAAGGAACAGCGAGGATATTTTTTACCAGAAGAAACTAAAATATTAAATGATTTGGGTCTTAACACCGAAGAATTAGATTTAAGAAATTATTTTGGAAAAGAAAAAGAATTGGAAGAATTTTTACGAAAAAAAGATTTAGTTTGGATTGAAGGTGGCAACACTTTCTTGTTAAGGAGAGCCATGAAGCAAAGTGGTTTTGATAATATTATAAAAAAATTACTAAAAGAGGACAGTATTGTCTACGGTGGATTTAGTGCTGCTGTCGTGGTATTGCAAAAAAGTCTTAACGGTTTGGATATTGTAGATAATCATAATAACATATCGGAGGGTTACGATAGCGAAATTATATGGGATGGTTTAGGGATATTAGATTATAATGTGTCAGTTCACTATAAATCAGACCACCCAGAATCTGCTTTAGTAGATAAGGAGGTTCAATATAATAAAGACAATAACATTCCTTACAAAACGCTATGTGATGGTGAGGTGTTGATTATCAACGGAGATAAAACGGAAATTGTAAATTAAAAAATATGGCTAAGATTGAGGTTAAGTATCGCGGGCTTTTAATTGAAGGGAAGTTCACTGAACTAAATAAATTTTTGAAGAAAAACGTAAAATTTATTAAACCAAAAAAAATCGTTTGTGGATGATCTCCTTTGATTCTTCTTTTGACCCCACATATGGACCCGAAGCCGACATAATGGCGGTTATAGTATTACCCAAGACCAGTTACAGGAATTTATTAATTTGTGCTAACATTACCTCAGGACAAGGCACTTCCTTGGCCCAATCTAGGGTTCTGAAGTCTTCCAATAGTCATGCTATTATTGTGCGACAAATGTATTGACAAGTACTTTTAGTATGATAATATAAAGTATAAGTAAAAAATATGTATATAAAACAAACAGTCCAAATCTCAATTAGGAGAAGGAGCTCAATCAATTTGAGGCTGTTTGTTAGCGTTTAAATTTTTTAGAGGTTCTAAGGCAATTTATTTGAACATTACCAGACGGTCTCAAGTGAGTCCGTTTTTTGTTCTTTAACAACACTCTCGAAAGGAGAATATTATGGTTTATGCTAAATTCTTTCGTCCGATAGCAAACGAGATAGATTCATTGGTCGAAGTTGAAAAATTGGCCTGGTCAACACCGGGCGAAAATATTTCAGCTTGCAGGGAGAAACTGTTAGCTAGAGTGGAATCACATGAAAGCAGTCAAAGCGTTGTTTTGTCTACGGTTAAAGGACTGCCAGCCGGAAGCCAATACGCTTTCAGGTTTGACTGGGACAAAAATATTGATGGTTTACGTTCTTGGGATGAATATACGGCAGAGGGCTGGACCGATAGAGTCCATAATCCTTTGGGAAATACTGGTTTTTTGGTGGGCGTTGGGGTAGTACCAAAATTCCGTGGTATTAAAGTTGGGCATAACTTGCGTTGGTCTGGAGAATATAAAATTTCAGAATTGCTCATTGCCGTTACGTTAGACAACCTTTTTATTCAGGGAGGTGTGCATCAAGTTATTGCGAATGCTCGCATTCCTTTTTACCACAAAATGCCTAAAATGAGCGCCGATGATTATTGTGGATTTCGTCGTGAAGACGGAAGGCTTTTTGACCCCGTTTTGCGTTTTCATGAACGCATGGGAGCAGAAATAATCAAACCAGTCGCCTATTCAATGGAAGACGCAGAATCGCTCAACGGTGGTTGTTGGGTAATATACAAACATTCTTTCGAGGGAATATAATCAATATGGGGGTGGGTGAAAACTTATTCATCCCCATATCTTTTTTTAATAATATATGAAAAAACAATTTAGTATAAAAAAAATTAGCAATAATGTCTATAAAATAGAAGAGCCGTGGTTTAAAGAGCATGCTAATTTTTATTTATTCAAAGGTTATAAAATTAACTTATTAATTGATTGTGGATTGGGGTTATTTAATATTAAGGAGTTTTTAAATAAAAATGGCTTCAAAAATATTAAAGTTGTTTTAACCCACTCGCACTTTGACCATGTCGGTGGAATAAAACATTTTTTACCCGAAGAGATTTTAATTACTCCGAAGATATATAAGAACTTGAAGGATAAAAAAATGTGGGGATTAGAGTATTTAAAACAGGAAGATTTTGATAAAGAAATATTGCCAGAAAGCAATCTATTTAATGCAGGAGGTATGCATAAAAGTTGTCGCGATACCATTATAAAGATAAAGCCAAAAATATTTAACAAAATAGATATAGGATCTTTTTGTTTCGAATTAATTAATGTTCCGGGACATACAATTGATTCGGTAGCTTATTATGATAATAAAAACAAAATTTTAATAACGGGAGATGCTTTATACGACGGTAGGATATACTTTAATTTATTAAACTCTAACAAAACAAAATTTAAGACGTCTCTTAAAAAAATCGCCGGTCTTAATTTTAATTTGCTATTGCCGGGGCATAATAAAGTTTTTGATAAATCCAAGGCGTTGGAAATTATCGCAGATTGGTCTAAGGTGCTAAAAGTGGGCTAAAAGCGGCACACAAACTCGCCTGAATAGCGGTTCTAATATTATCCAAAGCCCACTGCAAATCTATTGTGCGACAAATATGAGGCCACCTGCCTGCGCAGGCAGACCTTTTATTTTCGGTGGTTTTTTTGTTTGATTTTTGCATATTTTTAAGTATAATGAAATAATCGCTCGGGGACTTAATAGGGTACAGAATGTGTTTTATATTGTCAGCCATAAGTCCGCCGCTCATATATGCGTATTATCTTAATAATGCGGACACATATGGCAAAGAAAATAGTAAAAAATTTAAATTTTTCCAAGGCTTCAGTGAACGACCTGATACTATTTTGTATACACTCTATAGTTTCTAATTCCGAGCAGTGCAGTTTTGAAAGATTGGTGAAGGAGTGCTTTACTTTGTTTCCGGACACTCTTAAATTTACAAGATATCCGATTTGGCCGGATTCCCGAAAATTAGACAGGCCGTTAAGGGCGCTTCGCGACGAAAAATTGATTATTGGAGATCCAAAAACTTATTTTGTTCTTACAAAGACGGGCGAGGAAAAAGCGGCAATTGTTTCTAAGGTATTAAGACAGGGAAAACTGTTGTAATGTTCTAATCGTTCTATCGGTTACTTCGCAACCTCGTAATAAACGCAACATTCGTTACGATTAAAGCGAGCGAAGCCCCGCTAAGCGGGGCGAAGCGATGAATCGATTATAACGATTAAAAAATCGGATGAAAAATTTTTCCAAAATATCTGCGCAATTTTTAAAAAAGTTTGCATTAATATGCGTAGGTGTTTTATTTTTGGTATTTTTTGTCATATGTTTTGAAGTTTATGTTCCGGTAAACCCCGGTTCAGAAGAAACGATTAATTTCACGGTACAAAAGGGTTGGGGAGGTAATGAGATTGCTAATAATCTAAAGGAAATAGGGATAATCAGAAGCAGCTATTTTTTTAGGTTTTATACAGTTTTATCTTTAAAACGTTCTAAATTGCAGGCTGGGCAATATAGTTTATCTCCCAAAATGTCTATTTACGAAATTGCGAGTAAAATGGACAAAGGAGACGTGATCCGAGACAATGCGGTTATTTTGGAAGGGTGGGACATAAGCGATATAGGGAAGTATTTGGAATCAAAAGGAATTTGCAGCCAAAATGATTTTATCTCCCTGACAAGAAAGGATTACTCCAGCCAGTTTGATTTTTTGGCGGATAAGCCGAAAGGCGACGACCTTGAAGGATATCTTTTTCCGGATACTTACGAAATTGGAAAAGGAGAAACTTGCGAAGATGTGTTGAGCGCTATGCTGGCGAATTTTGATAAAAAACTAACGCCGGCGTTAAGAACCGAAATTACAAAACAGAAAAAGTCTATTTTTAATATAATCACTATGGCATCGCTTCTAGAAAAAGAAGTTATAACTTTAAACGACAAAAAGATTGTTTCGGGAATTTTGTGGAAGCGTATATCAATCGGCATGCCTTTGCAATTGGATTCAACGATTATTTACATTACCGACAATCCGAATATTTCGGCAAAAGATAAAACAATAAATTCTCCTTACAATACTTATAAATATTATGGTTTGCCCAAGGGTCCAATTTCAAATCCGGGCATTGATTCTATAACTGCTGCAATTTATCCGACAAAAACAAATTATTTGTATTATTTAACCGACGGGAAAACAATTTTTTCGGAAACGCTCGAACAGCACAATGCTGCAAAGGTTAAGTATTTGTATTAACTTCAATGGAAGTAGAAGAAGCAATTAAAACAAGAAGAAGCATCAGAAAATATTTGGCAAAAGAAGTGCCCGATGATTTGATAAATGAATTGGTTGATGCGGCAAGATTGGCTCCGTCATCCCATAATGCCCAGCCATGGAAATTTTTTATTGTAAAAACCGCGGAGATAAAAGAAAAGCTGAAGGCAAATAAAGTTTTCAAGCAGCCGTTTATTTACGAGGCGCCGGCGATAATCGTTTGTTGCGCCGACCCAGATTTATCTGTAAAACCTTTCGATGCTGTTTTTAGCGATCAAGACATGCAAGGCAAAGCGGGCAGGGATTTGGCATTTGCCTGCCAAAATTTAGTTTTGCGGGCAACAGAATTGGGTTTGGGCACATGCTATATTGGCATGCTGGACAGAACAAAAATAAAAAAAGTTTTAGATATTCCCCAAAATTACGTTCTGCCTTTTGTAATAATAACCGGCTATCCCGACGAAAATCCGAAGCCCACCCTAAGAAAAAAAATTCAGGAAATAATTTTGAATCGTTAAGACTATTGACATATAAAACAAGATAGATTAAGATACATCTACAACATAAAACATCCGCAGACAGCAGGTATCCGTAAGGAATAATTCCTGCCGAGGAAACAATATCTTTCAAGGTATTTTTCGTCTGCGGAAACGCAGATTTTTTCGTTTTAAAATTTAGGCATTAGAAATTGAATAAAAATTAAAAATTAATTGAAAATTTAAAATTGAAAATTGAAAATTCAATTTTAAACAAGGTTTAAAATTGCTATGGCATTAACTAAAGCACAAAAAACAAAGCAAATAGACAGTGTAAAGGAAAAGATTGCAAAGCAAAAATCAATTATTTTTGTTGATTTCGCGAAGGTTCCTTCAAAGGATATGTTTAGCTTGAGAAAATCATTGAAAGAGGCGGGATGCGATTTAAAGGTTGCCAAAAAAACATTAGTGAGGATTGCTTTTGGACAGGCAAGCATTTCTTTCTGGAACAAAATTAAGGCCAGCATTCCGGGACAATTGGCATTGGTTTTTGGGATTGAAGACGATATAGCTCCGGCAAGAATCACTAATATATTTGCTAAAAAACAGGAAAATTTGAAAATTTTGGGGGGAATTTTTGAAAACAGATTTATTGATAAAGAAAGAGTCTTGGTATTGGCCAACATTCCCACAAGGAATGAGTTACTATCAAGATTGGTCGGTTCTCTTTCCAGCTCGATGGCAAGCTTTGTGAGAGTATTGGATAAGATTAGACAGACAAAAGCCTAACATGTATACCAGACATTATAAAAATATATAAAGTGGTATAAAATTAGGGAAAATAAAAAAATTTCAAATAATAAATTTAAAATTCAAAAACAATTTAAAAGCACTAATTTAAAAACACGTTTTAAAATTTATCATTAAAAATTGTTTTAAAATTTATCATTTTAAATTGAAGATTATTATTATGGCAGACGAAATAAAAAAAGAAGAAGCACAGGTTCCTGAAAAATTTCAGAAACTGGTCGCTGAAATAGAAAAAATGCAGATTGTAGAATTAGCGGAATTGGTAAAAGTTTTAGAAAATAAATTCGGCGTTTCAGCAGCCGCTCCGGTCGCAGTAGCAGCGGCAGCAGCCGGTCCGGTTGAAGAAAAAACAGCTTTTAGCGTTGAATTAAAAGAAGTTGGAGCTAAAAAAATTGAAGTCATTAAAGTTGTCAGAGATGTGACGGCAAAAGGACTGAAAGAGTCAAAAGACTTAGTTGACGCAGCGGCAGCAGGAACAGCTCAGATGATTAAAGAAGGAGTTAAAAAGGAGGAAGCCGCTGAAATCCAGAAGAAGTTCATAGCAGCCGGAGCAAAAGTGGAGATAAAATAACGGATTATTTTATTGACACCCTGAGCTTCCTAAAGGATTGAGATTGAATAGGAATGATTTAAAAGTAAAAATAGAGGAGTAAAAGCCTCTATTTTTTTATAAAAAAATGGTAGGATTATTTAACGGGCGTATGCTCTAGGAGCAAAGCAGACGAATCGGCGACTGCGATGGCAATCGGCAAACGGTTACGATTATATTAAAAAATGATTATGGAAAAAAAGATAAAGTATTTAGTTGTTTTTTCAAGCATTTTTATTTTTATCGCTTTTAAGCTGATTTTTTTGACTTTATTTTTCGGCGACAGTAACGCCTATTTTTACATGGCAAAGGTTGTGCTGGCCGGCAATATGCCGTATCGCGATTTTTTTCTGGCCGATCCGCCGCTTTTAGTTTTAATCCTCGCTTTTTTAAGAATCTTTTTTGGCAATAATCTGTTTTTTTATCAATCACTGCCGATTTTTTTTGAAGCCGCATCTGCCTTTATGTTATTTCTGATTTTGGAACAGGAGAAGAATAGATTTTCATCTTTAGCGCCGTTGATTTATCTGTTTTCTTTTTCAGTTATGGCAACCTCGGACTATTTGACCGGCGCTCAGTTGGTTATACTTTTTTCTCTTTTAGGTATTTTTTTATGGAAGAAAGAAATGCCATTTTTTTCCGCAGTTTGTTGGTCATTGGCTTGCCTTGTAAAGCTTTATGCCGCCCCGGCGCTTTTAGGATTTTTAATTTTTATTTTATTAGAAAAAAATAAGAAAAAATTTATAAAGTTCGTCTTTGGTATTATTTTTACCGCGGTTTTAATTATGGGGCCATTTTTGGCTGTCAGCTTTTATAAAGTCATTGCTTATACTATAATTCACCAGTTTAATCGGACTGCTGGGCTTAGCAAGATTAATGTTTTCAGTTTTTTAGTTTTTCGCGAATGGCTTCTTTTAATTTTAGCTATTGGAGGAATTATTATAAGCAAAAGAAAAGAATTTTTTTATCCTTTTATTGCATCTTTAATATTTTTTATTTTATTTCAAGATATTTATTACGCCTATTTTGATTCTTTTTTTGCTTATATTGTAATTTTCGCTGTTTTTTTTCTGGATTGGCTTTGGCAAAGAAAAAAAGAATTATTTTTTCCCGTTTTAGCGGTTTATTTTATATTTTTTTTGATTTCTTTGGGTTATTACCAGCAGACTTCTTTTAACGAAGGTCGTCTCACAAACGCTAGCCAAATTTCAGATTATGTAAAAACACTTCCTGCAAAATATGATATTTACGGTTCACACGAAATAGCCCCGGTAATTGCGTTGCTAAGCCAAAGAAAATTATTCGATAATTATATAGACACAAACATGCAGGCTTTTGGATCTGGCGCGTTGAATTTGGAAGAAGTCAGTTCGGCAGCGGCAAAATCAGGAGTTATTTTAATATCAAGAATTACCGATTTGCCCCAATACAACATAAAAGATTCCGGATATGAAGGATATTTTAGCGAAAAAGTTTTTAAAGATGATTGCCAGAGAATAAAAGATTTTCCCAGCACCTCCAATGGGCAAGACAACTACATTGTTTTATATAAATGCGAAATTAAGTCTGCCGACTAATAATGAAAAAAAATAAAAAACTTTCAATTATTATACCTGTATTTAATGAAGAAAAAACAGTAGCAGATGCGATTGAGAAAGTTTTATTGCAAAAAATAGGGGGCTGGCAAAAAGAAATTATCGTGGTAAACGACGGCTCAACAGATAACACTCAAAAGGAACTTGATAATTTTTCTGCTCGAGCGTCCGATATTTTACGACGTTCACGAAGCGGATATTACAAGATATCCATTGTGCGACATGATAGGAATTTGGGCAAAGGCGCTGCGCTGCGTTCAGGGTTTAAAGCATTTTCCGGAGACGCCATTATTATTCAGGACGCCGATTTGGAATACAGTCCCGCTGATTGGCCGGCAATGTTGGAAAAATTGGAACAGAATAATGATGTTGCTGCGATCTTCGGATCTAGAGAATTAAGCGGCGCCAGAAAAGGATATTTTCTTTGCGTCTTAGGAGTCAAACTTTTGACGTTCTTGGTTAACTTAATTTTTGGATCGAAATTAACCGATATTTATACTTGTTATAAGTTAATGCGCGCAGATTTTATAAAGAAAACAAAATTGGAAAGCAATGGTTTTGAAATTGAAGCGGAAATTACCTGCAAGCTGTTAAAGGGCGGGGGAGTGATTAAAGAAGTTCCGATAAATTATTTTCCGCGCACTTATAGACAAGGAAAGAAAATTGGAATAAAAGACGAGCTTTTAGGCATAAAAACAATTTTAAAATGTTGGATGTCTGCCTGAAAAGTGCTAAAATTGTTCAATGGGCACGTAGCTCAGCTGGTTAGAGCGCGCCGTTCACATCGGCGAGGTCTGTGGTTCGAGTCCACACGCGCCCACTATGAAAACAAATTGGAAAAACAATTTTAAGGAAGGCAAAGAATTAATTTTAGCCACATCGTCTAAAGACGGGAATCCAAATGCGAACATTGTAATTTCGCTAGGTTTTGTCGGCGATAAATTATTGATTGCTAATTGTTTAATGAAAACTACAATTGATAATCTGAAATCTAATCACCGAATTTCTATTGTCTCCGATATAAATAAAATAAATGGTACTGTGGAGATTTTTTCATCCGGAAAATATTTTGAGGTATGCGTTGAAAGGAGCGCTAAAATAAGTTCAGATGAGGTAAAAAGTGCAATACTGGTTGATATAAAAAATATTTTTGACTTATATAAAGCTAAAATTATAAATGGTGGGGAAATTTAAAAAAATTCATTGGACGGAGCACTCTAAAATGAAAATGAAGCAATATGGGCTTTCAAAGCAAAAGCTGCTGAGCATACTTTACAAGCCGGAAAGGAAGGAGAAGGGGATTGTGCCAGGAACTTCGGCCGTAATGAAAACCAATAAAGTGTTTTTTAAAACAAAACAGATAACTATTTCCGGAGCATGGCAGAAACCGCGAAGGGTTCCTGGAGAAATTTGGTTAATGTTTAAAGACACAAAAGATTTTCGTAAAATAATTTCAGCATGGCGGTATCCGGGCATTTCTAAACCCGGAGAAGAAGTGCCGATTCCGGCCGAAATTAAAAGAGAGCTGTTGGAGTCGGCTGATTGGCAATAGAACAAAATAGGTGTAAAATAATTGAATGGAAGCATCAAAAAGGCAAAATATAGTATCGTTGTGGTTTTTATGGCATTTTTACGAAATGCCTAAATTTTTGTTGGGAGTTTGGAAAAATTATATTTTTTTTGCCTTAGATTATTTCTCGATGCCGGTTTTATTGAAATCTCTCTTTGCTCCATGGCGCAGATATAGGTGGAGCTATCCAAAAGGGTTTGATGTTGGCGGATTTGTCAGCACCTTTATTTCTAATATGTTTTCCAGATTTTTGGGTGCTTTTATGAGAATTATTCTAATTATCGTCGGAATTTTCTTTCAAATTTTTGTTATTTTCGTCGGATTAATAATTTTTTTATTATGGATATTAATCCCGTTTATAATTATTACGGGATTTTTATTTATTCTATTTTATAATGGCGTTTAATTTTGATTTAGAAAATACAGAGGTTTTGTTAGCTGTGAAAAGAGAGAAGTTTCTGTTATTTAAGTATGCCAAAATTATAAAAAATATTTTTTTAATTTTGTTTATAATTTCACTTTTACTGGCGGGACTTTCTATTCTAAATTTTACCTCTGAGCACGGCATGGCAAAAATGCTGTTTTTGTTTCTGTCTTTTTATCTCATTTTTTGGAACATTGATTTATTCACAAAATTAAAGATTAAAAGACCTAAGGCCGAACGAAATATTTTTGACGCTACTTCAAAATTGGAAGATTACAATTTGGCGGAATTTCTGGATTTTGATACGACAAAAATTGTTTTAGATTCAATTGATTTTTGCAAGAAGAAAAGAATTTGCATCAGTTCGACATCACTATTTTATTCTGCCATAAAATTCAGCAAGGATATAAATTTGATTTGTTTCCGCTTGGGATTGAATCCCAAAAAATTGCAAGCTGACCTTAAAAATTATTTAGAAAAAATTTCCCGATTGCCGGAAGACAATCGTGGATCCCCGATGGAATCGGGACAAAAACAAGATATTGCAGATTCAAAATCAGTTGAATACATTTTTTCAGACGATTTTCAGAAGACAATAGAAAGCGCGCTCAAAATTTCGGCGAACAGGCAGCGCTCCGCCATTGGAGAAAAAGAAATTTTAATTGCTTTAGCCAAGGAAGACGAATTTTTTAAAAAAACCTTAGTTGATTTTGATTTAAAACCTGCAGATGTGGAAAATTTAACTTTATGGCTGGATTCCGTGGAAAATTTAGTTGAAATGAGAAAACAATTCTGGTCGCGCGATAATTTAGCCAGACAAGGGTCTAAGGGAAAGGATTGGGCTTCAGGATATACCATAACCTTAGACGAATTTTCAATCGATTGGCGGAAGGTTGTTTCTAAATGGATATTTAGGGAAATTGTAGGACACAAAAAGGCGATAGAGGAAACAGAGATAATTTTAGCTAAATCTAGCCTGGCTAATGCCTTGATCATTGACACTCCCGGACCCGAAAGAAAAATCATAGTTGAGGCATTGGCGCAGAGGTGTTATTTGGGTCAGTCATTGCCCGAGTTGAATAATAAAAGAGTCGTTGAGCTGGACGTAGTCAAGCTGTCTGCCATGGTTCAAGATTTCGAAAAATTAGAAGCCATTTTAGATAAGATATTTTTAGAAGTTTTAGCTGCAGGCAACGTTATTTTGGTTATTGATAATTTAGAAAATTTCGTAGGGCAAACAACCCAAAAGGCAGGGGCCGTTGATGTCTCCGGAATATTGTCAAAATATCTGGCAATGCCAAGTTTTCAGTTTGTGGGAATTACCGATAATCAGGGTCTTCATAAAAACATAGAGCAAAATCCATCGTTCGCTAATTTTTTTAGGAAAGTTGAAGTTTCTGAAGTGACTGAGCCTGAAACAATAAAAATTTTACAAATAGAAGCGTTGGAGCTGGAATACAAGCATAAAGTTTTTATACTATATCCGAGTATAAGAGAAATTGTGAATTTGACTGCGCGATACATGCCAAGCTTGCCCTTTCCGCAAAAGGCGCTTGATGTTTTGGACGAAGTGGTAGTATATGTGCAATCACATAAAGAAAAAGTTATACTTCCTCATCATGTTGCCGAGGTTATTTCCAATAAAACGGGAATACCCGTCGGAAAAATGGAAGTTAAGGAAAAAGAAGTTTTGCTTAATTTGGAGAATTTAATACACCAGAGAATTGTAAACCAAGAAGAAGCAGTGAAAGATATTTCCGCTGCAATGAGACGAGCTAGGGCTAATATTAGTTCTAAAGCAACGCCAATGGGCAGTTTTTTGTTTTTAGGTCCTACCGGTGTCGGTAAAACAGAAACCGCAAAAGCGCTAGCTCAGATTTATTTTGGCGCGGAAGGAAAAATGATAAGGATTGATATGTCAGAATTTCAGGCGATTTCAGACATACCAAGATTAATCGGAGCTGTAAGCCCAGTGGAAATGCAGGGGCTTTTGACAACTCCCGTCAGAGAAAATCCTTTTGCGCTGGTTTTATTGGATGAAATTGAAAAAGCCCATCCAAACATTTTAAATTTATTTTTGCAGGTTTTAGACGAGGGCCACATAACAGACGGGCAGGGCAGAAAGGTTATTTTTACGAACACTATAATTATTTGCACATCAAACGCCGGGGCAGATATGATTTTTAAGGGAGTTGAGTCTGGGCAGGTGATTGAAAAAAATAAACTTTTGGATGCTCTTTTTGACAAAGGCATATTCAAACCGGAATTTATCAATCGTTTTGACGCCACGGTTATTTTTCATCCATTAACAAAAGAAAATTTATTGCAGATAGTTCAACTTGCTTTGCAGGAACTGCAGAAAAATTTAAAAGAAAAAGAAATTGATTTTGGAATTACTGAGCCATTGAAAGAAAAAATTGTTGAGTTATCTTACAAGCCGGAATTTGGCGCCAGAGAAATGAGAAGAGTTATACAGGACAAAGTTGAGGACGCTATAGCTCAAGGTCTGTTATCCGATAAAGTGAAAAAAGGAGACAAAATTGAAATTAACTCGGAAAACTTCGAATTAATTGTAAATCCTCCTAAACAAAGCTAGTTTTATCTATTATGCGACAGAAGTGTTGACATTATTTCTCAAAAGAGTAATATCAAAATATAAAATCAGAATGGAAAAATCTATAAATAAAAATCTTTTAACCTCCTTATTTTTAAGATTGCTCTTGCTACATAAAGACAAGGAGTTTTTTGATAAGAAATAAGACAGAATAAATAAAACAAAATTTTAAATCAAAAATCCTTCTTAAAAAGGATTTTTAATTTTTTCGGCACATGTTTGTTCTTTAAATTTAGAAAATAAATATGTGCCGGAAAATGACAGCACATTCACAATTTAAATAGACAGAAAATCAGCAATGAAAGGAAAATAGTATGAACCATAGTAAGTACAGACCGTTTCAAGCAGTTCAGATTAACAATCGTCAATGGCCGAGTCGCATGATTACGCGTGCGCCGATATGGTGCAGTGTTGATTTGCGCGACGGCAATCAGGCCATACCTGTGCCCATGACTGTTGCGCAAAAAATGGAGATGTTTCAAATTTTAGTGAGATGCGGTTTTAAAGAGATTGAGGTTGGCTTTCCTGCAGCTTCTCTCACAGAATATGAATTTGTCCGTCGCTTGATTGAAGAAGGTCTTATCCCAGAGGATGTGACCATACAAGTCCTTGTGCAGGCTCGCGAAGAGCTGATAGAAAGGACAATTGATTCTTTGGTTGGCGCAAGGAGGGTAATTATACATATGTATAATTCAACTTCTCCTGTCCAACGGGAAGTTGTATTTGGTATGACAAAATCGCAAATCGTGGAATTAGCGGTGAGAGGCACTCAATGGATAAAGGAATATTCAGCTAAATTGCCAGGGACAGAAGTTTTATTCCAATATTCACCGGAAAGTTTTTCGGCAACTGAAGTAGAATTTTCTCTGGAAATATGCGAGGCTGTCGTGGGTGCCTGGTTGCCATTTTATCCCCAGACGATGATTATTAATTTGCCGGAAACAGTTGAGGTGGCTATGCCTAATATTTATGCTGACCAGATTGAATGGTTCTGTAGTAACTTTAAACATCGTAACCGCGTAATTATAAGTCTTCATACGCACAATGATAGAGGAACGGGCGTAGCTGCCACAGAGCTTGGAATACTAGCGGGAGCAGACAGGGTTGAGGGTACGCTTTTTGGAAACGGAGAGCGGACAGGAAACGTTGATATAATAACGGTAGCACTCAACTTGTATACCCAAGGAATTGAGCCTGGATTGGATTTTTCTGATTTGGATTCTGTCCGTGAAGTCTATGAGCGTTGCACTGGTATGAGAGTTCCCGTTCGTCAGCCTTACAGCGGTGAACTGGTATTCACCGCATTTTCTGGATCTCACCAGGATGCAATTAGGAAAGGGTTGCATGCAATGGCTGCAAACTCGGCAGAAACTGCTAAATGGAATGTTCCCTATCTTGTTATGGATCCTGCTGATGTAGGCCGAAAATATAAAGAAGTAGTGATAAGGGTTAATGGTCAGTCGGGCAAAGCAGGAATCTCCTGGTTACTGGAATGCAAGTGCGGCATTAATATGCCAAAGGCGATGCAGGCGGAATTTGGCTCAGTTATCCAGCCTAAGATAGACGCTTTAGGTCGTGAAGTCACCGCAGAAGATTTAAAAGCAATGTTTTGGAAGGAGTATGTTGAACGCGAAGTTCCTTACAAGCTTGTAAGTTTTCAGACCAATGAAGACTCTGGAACGCATTATTGCCATTCAATTATTACACTCAATGGCGAAAAGCTTCAATCGTCGGGATTGGGTAACGGACCGATATCTGCGTTTATTAATTCTTTGAAAGATTTAGAAATAAATGTAAGTGTTTTGGACCAATCCGAACACGCCCTTGGTGTAGGCGAGGAAGCGAGCGCGATTGCCTATGTTCAACTCCAATTCTCTAATGGTAAAACGCGCTGGGGTGCGGGAGTGGATACGAGCATTGACAATGCCTCAATTAAAGCTGTAATCAGCGCATTAAATAGGGAATAGCTTTGCTATTTCGTGCCTCGATCGTAAGATCGGGGTTTTTATTTTTCTGTGAATAACTTCTATTGTGCGACATAATAAGAAAAGTTGGGTGTGGATAACTAGTGCAAAATCACCCTGTTTTACGAACAAAATAGGGTTTTTGGGCAAAGTGTTGACTAGGTGCTATAAAGTGGACTATAAATAAGGAGAAGTGGGAGGATGTGGATAACTGTGGGAGAACATAGGTTTTCTGTGGAAAACTTTCTTAAATCTTAAATCTTAAATCTTAAATCTTAAATCTTAAATCTTAAATCTT
>Ga0182027_10003909_pt1 | contig 23345 bp, 19 predicted proteins | sample 712E1DmetaG_FD_121300 | JGI IMG/M metagenome (GOLD analysis project Ga0182027, IMG submission 121300) | Permafrost microbial communities from Stordalen Mire, Sweden - 712E1D metaG (Illumina Assembly) | ecosystem: Environmental > Terrestrial > Soil > Wetlands > Permafrost | place: Sweden... | reverse complement strand
TGGCAACTGGGAGGCCATGAGCGGGGATATCTCTTTTGAACCCGATCTGCAGCGAACTATCAATGTAGATATCCGGTATGTGCTTTTTATCATCGATAAGTTTGCCGGCGATACCCGTATCATCAAAGAACTTACCCTGGTAAAATAATACAAAAGGTTAATCAATAAATTCTTACATATATAAGCTCTGCTGAGTTTGTATCTCCGCATTGACCGATGTGGAATTAACCCAACCACGTCACCCCCTTTCAGGGAGTGAGGCTTATTACAGATTTTGCCTGTATAAGGTTTTATTATCAGGATCACCGAGGATATCATACATGTAATAGATCTGACCCTTATAAATCTTTATTTTCTGGGGATATGGATGAATGAGGGTAAGGATTTTATGAAGATCCCCGGTGTTAAGGTCAACCCGGTAAAGCCCGGTCCCGGTACTTTTCAGAAATGTTGTATAAATTTTCGACTGGTTTTCATCCAGGAAAATATCCCCCGACCACCTCCCGTCTTTTATTGCTTCAATATTGATCTTCAGCTTGTAGGAAAAATTTCCAATCGTGTCGTAAAACTCTAGTTGTTTCGCAGGAATGTCAAAGATGCATATAAAATTGTTTATTATATAAAGCGCCGATTTCACCGGCCGGTAGAGAACTTTATGGGTAAAACTCCATTCATTGAATTCCTTCCTGTCTTGGGCCACTTCGTCCCTGCTCATAACCTGTTCCCTTTCCATATTATTTAATTGAGCAAGATAATCGGGCTGGTCTCTTATTAATTCCCAGGCATCTTCAGGATTCCTTCTCAGCATTTTCGCTTTTTTTTCATCAAGCACCTGCGTCAGTTCATGTCTTTTTTTGCTCTTCCTGTCGACTCCGTAATACTGGATGCCCTGCCCAAGATTAAACATTTTTTTAAAGAAAAGCACCTGGTTTGTCGATGCTACACAATTGGCAAGTACTTCATTGAATTTGGCTATTCCGGCAGCATGAATCATCTGGAGTAACTGATCGTTTCTGTATACCTGAAATACAGAATCTGTTCCCACAACATGAAGATAACCCAGACAATCCTTAAGAAGAGAGGTGGGGGAAAAGTGCAGTATTCCGGATCGTGCCACCGTATCTCCTTCCAGGTTTCTGCAGATTAATTCTTCCTTTGAGACACGGTTCCTGTATACTAGCAAGTATACGTATCCCGTATCAATTTCATAATCTCTGAGATTATAATGCTCACTCTTGAAAAAGGGTTCAATTTTGTTAGCCCTGATCTCCACTTCTTTCAGTTCACGGATTTCCCTTTCCATGTATATCGTCATTGAATTCGACGTTCCGTCGAGAAGGATCCGTTTCGTTTTAAAACCCAGATGACTTACGATCATAAATATGGGAATAGTATCAATGTAAAAGGAAAAGGATCCTTTCTGATCTGTGGCAGATCCCAATTTCGACCCTATAAAGGAAATATTGACATTTGAAAGGGGTTCTCTGTTGTCGGATATGAAAACTTTGCCATAAAAAAAACGATAATGTACCTGGCCTTCAGCGAAGCTCCCGGATAAAATCAATACAAGAAGAACAACCAATAAAAGCGGGAACGATTTCAAAAAATGCATCATGATCATCCGGCAAAAAGAAATCTGATTTCTTTTTTTGCCTCTCAAAGTTAACAAAAAGAGTTCGGTAAGTATGAAAAACACCGGATATTTTTCCGGTTATATCGGGTAAACCCGGTATTCAGTAGATTATCAGGCAAAGTCACTTTACTTTCGCCTTATTTAGTAGTATCTTCGTGACGTTTTTTTCAACCGGATGAAAGATAACAGGCGTTTATAATGAAGAAAAAAATTAAAATACTGATCCATATTATCTACTGGTTTTACATGATTAACCAGTTTTTGTATCCATGGTATATTAATAGAACAGAAAGTTATTTCTGGACGGATACCGCATTGAATTTTGGTTTAAGCCTGATCAATTTTTATGCTTTCTATTTTATTCTTTCCTTTCTGATCAAGAACAGGAATATTTTCCTGAGTATTTTCACGGGAGCGCTCCTTCTGTTTATCATTGCCGTGGCCCGGTATTATATCGAGGTACTCTTCTGGAAAGACATTATTCATCTTCCCCAAAAAGAGATGTTGAATATCCATGAATGGTTTTATGCAGGATTACGGCTTTCCATTATTTCCGGGGCTTATGCCATCCTGATCAAATTCGCGATCGATTGGTTTGATACCCAGAAACTGAAGGCAGAACTGGTAAATCAGACCCAGTCGAGCGAGTTAGCTTTGTTGCGTTCGCAGGTAAATCCTCATTTTCTTTTTAATACCCTGAATAATATTTATTCCCTGGTATGTAAAAATTCGCCCGATGCCCCTGAAGCCATCATGAAATTATCTTCCATCATGCGCTACATGCTCTATGATGCAAATACCGAAGTCGTACTGCTGGAAAAAGAGATCGAATACCTCGAGAGTTTTATTGAACTCCAGAAATTGCGCATTCGGTATAAAGATTTTGTGGAACTTCGCATTGAGGGAGAGGTGGGTAATAAAACCATAGCTCCCATGCTTTTGATCCCTTTTGTTGAAAATGCGTTCAAGCATGGGAGCAAATCAGGAACCTTGCCGGGGATCCGGATCCACCTGGTTACAACGCCGTATCAGCTGCTCTTTGAGGTCACAAACCATCTGAAAAAGAACCTCCTCGTATTGAAAGACAACAGCGGGGGTATCGGGTTACAAAATATTAAAAGACGGCTGGAAATTCTATATCCCGGGAGATATATTCTTGAAACAACTCAAGAGAATGACCTTTACAAGGTTAAACTATTAATACAGACATAATGAAGATAAATTGCATCGCGATCGATGATGAACCGCTGGCACTGGATATCATCCGTGATTATTGTTCAAGGATCCCTTTTTTGAACCTGGTGAAAACCTTTGAAAATGCATTGGATTCGATCGAATATATCCGGAATCATCCCCTTGATCTTCTTTTTCTTGATATTCAGATGGAGGAACTCTCAGGAATCCAGCTGTTGAATGCATTGCGCCACCGGCCTTATGTGATCTTCACCACTGCTTATGATTCCTATGCACTGCAAGGGTTTGAACTGGATGTGATGGACTACTTGTTAAAACCCATTTCCTTCGAACGGTTTGTAAAAGGAGTCAACAAGGTATATGAAAAGGTTCAGGCAGACCAAAGCGCCAATAGTTCTTCTGAATCCAGCCTGGTCATCACCCCAGGAGATCCTTTCTTTTTTGTAAAAACTGAGACACGGATCGAAAAGATCCGCTATGCTGATGTTCTTTTTATTGAAGGAATGGGTGATTACTGGCGCATCATCACTACTTCAAAAAAAATCATGAGCCTCCTGAACTATAAAAAACTGGAGGAGATCCTTCCCCAAAATCAGTTTGTCAGGGTACACAAATCATTTATCATTGCCCTCGATAAAATCGATAGCGTGGAACGGAACCGTATCAAAATCGGCGACCGGCTGATCCCTATCAGTGAAACCTACAGGAAAACCTTCTTCGACCGGATTGAAAAGAAATCATAACAAGGTAATTATTGATCCCCTTTTTCGGTTATACCTATCCGGCCCCCTCGGAAAAAAATAATCTGTTCACTCCGATCCCATGTGAAGGGATCTTTAATTGACAAGCACAAAATCCATCTGTTTCCTTGGCAGGTCAACTTTTTTAACTTTTATCCTGACTTTCCCCCCGAGTTTATATTGTTGTCCTTTTCGTGAACCGATCACCTGGTAATTCTCCTCATCCAGGTAATAAAAATCATCGTACATGTCTCTCAGCCGGATCATTCCTTCGCACTTGGTTTCAACAATTTCAACAAAGATCCCCCATTTGCTCACGCCGGAGATCAATCCGTCGAAGATCTGGCCTATTTTATCAACCATGAATTCGGCCTGTTTATATTTTATCGACATGCGTTCGGCACTTTCGGCTTTTCTTTCCATTTCCGATGAATGTTCGCACCTACTTTCATATTCTTCCTGGTTGGCGGATTTTCTTTTTAAAAGATATTCCTGCAGCAACCGGTGAACCATAAGGTCGGGATAACGGCGGATCGGAGATGTAAAATGGGTATAATACGGAAAAGAAAGTCCGTAATGTCCAATGTTGGTAGTTGTATAGTATGCTTTTGCCATGGTCCGGACTGCAATGGTTTCCACCATATTTTCTTCGCCCTTTCCTTTGATCTGGTCAAAAAGGCGGTTGAATGACTCGGCAAGGCTCTTACGGTTCGTAAAATTAATCTTATAACCCAATTTAGCGATAAACTGGGTAAAATTCTCCAGTTTCTCGGGTACAGGGCTGTCGTGAACCCGGTAAACAAAGGTTTTTGGATCTGAATTTCCTTTTTTCTTTCCCACCCATTCGGCTACTTTACGATTGGCCAGAAGCATGAAATCTTCAATCAGTTTATTTGAGTCTTTCATTTCCCGGAGGTAAATTTCCACTGGTTTCCCTTTCTCATCAAGTCTAAACCTGACTTCTTGCGTCTCAAAATTGAATGATCCTTTACGGAAACGTTCTTCTCTCAGCTTAGTGGCAAGTTTGTTGAATATTCGGATCTCTTCCGGATAATCTCCTTTTCCTGATTCAATGATCTCCTGCACCTCATCGTAACTGTACCTCCGGTTGGAATGGATGACTGTTTTTCCGAACCATTCACTGAGAATCCCTGCATTTTCATTCATTTCGAATACGGCCGAAAAACAAAGACGGTCTTTGTCGGGTTGCAAAGAACATAGCTGGTTGGATAACCGTTCAGGAAGCATTGGGATCACCCGGTCAACTAAATAGATAGAAGTTCCGCGCAGATAAGCTTCCTTATCAATAGCCGTTCCGGGCTTGATATAATAGGAGACGTCGGCAATATGAACCCCAACTTCATAGTTACCGTTTTGCAGTTTTTTCAGTGAAATTGCATCGTCAAAGTCCTTGGCATCAACCGGGTCGATGGTGATGGTAAAAACATCCCGGAAATCCTTCCTGTTGCGGATCTCCTCCTGGGGAATAACCGCCGGAAACTGTTCCGCTTCCTTTTCAGTTGCCGGGGAAAAGAACAGTGGAAATTCAAATTCAGCCAGGATCGAATCCATTTCCACATCGTTGTTTCCCGGCATTCCCAAAACATGCTTGATCTCTCCAAAAGGGTTTTCAGATTGAGGAGGCCATTCTGTTATCTCTGCAACGACTTTCTGCCCGTTCTTTGCTCCGTTCAGGTGAGTTAACGGGATAAAAATATGTACCGGCATGGAAGGATTATCAGGGATAAGAAAAGCGAAGTTCCTTGATACTTCTATAGTTCCAACGAACTGTTTTTTATTTCTTTTCAGGATCTCGACGACTTGTCCTTCTGTCTTTTTCCCTTTTCTTTTGGGGAACAACAACACCTTGACTTTATCGCCATGAAGCGAATGTGCAGTACTGGAAGAGGAAATAAAAACATCTTCTTCGCTTTTATCATCCAGGATTACATAAGCCTTTCCGGTTTGTTTCATATCGATGGTGCCGGTCACATAAGCACTTCCTTTGGGAGGAACCTTTTCGTTTTTTTTGTTTATCTGGTATTTACCCTGTCTGGTCTCCTCCAGCTTCCCGGTTTCGGTAAGTTGCATAATGATGTTCCTGACCAGTTCTTTACTGGCATTATCACTCACTCCCAGCTGGGCTGCTACCTGTTTGTAATTAAACGTGCTGAGCGGATTTCCCAGAAATACTTCCATGACACTCTTTACGAATGTATTTGCACTCTTGTACGATTTACTTTTCTTGTTACTCATTCTGTCGCTGTTTGCTTATCTTGTAGTAAAAGTAATATATTTTAAGCATTGTCCTGGTTTTCCTTATCCCTGGTGCCCTTTATCAGAAAATAAAAAAAGAGGCCTGCCGTTAGGTAAGCCTCTTTTTTATTCGCCTGTCCAAGACCAGGAAGAAGAATTATCAGGATGTGAAATCAGGTGGGGAATTTGATAACAAGTTGTTATCCTTTGGCGGCGGAATTTTTGGATTTAATATAGCTACATATTTTATTCCATCACGATCCCTTCTTCTCTCCTGGTCTTTTTCAGGTTATCTTTAGTTTCTTTTTTCGTTTTTTTTGGTTAAACCTTATTTTATCTGTACTTTTTTAAAGATGATTTGATCACGGATTGTCATTTGTCCAGACAGAGATGTAGGTTGGATCCGTTGTTTCTGCAAAAACGCCCCAGAGGCCTTCATCGATGGGTATAGAGATTGTTTTTCCCTCGGGTATTGCATAGGGTCCGAAAACAATAGATCGGTCAAGACGGTAAATATAAACTGTAATAGCTGGTGTTCCGAGACCAATTAAATCCATTTTTCCTCCTGGTGCATTGGAAACATTCATATCCCGTTTCTCTTTGCTGAGATCATGGTTCACACTACCCAGCCCTGAATTGTCTTCCTGGAATGTGGCTTGATTCTTTAAAGGAACATTGTATGATGGGATCGGGTTTTCTGCTTTAGCCCAAACCACGGTAATAATCATTATCGAAATTACAAGAAAAAGTATCTTTTTCATTTTGTGTTTTTTTTGGTGTTTTTGTTTATTGAATGAATTGTCCTGTAAAATTAAATCGGTGATTCAGTCTTCGCAATAGCGGAAACCCGTAAAATAAAATAGCGGAAACCCGTTATTGTTTTCGGAAATAAAAAAAATCAATCTATTGATTATTAATCAAATAACTTTTTTCATGGCGGCCGATTCAGCCGCCATGAAAAATTTATTTTCGACGGATTTTTGATGAAGTGGAAGGAAAGTATGATTTTTTTGGTTGAAAACTAACCGTTTTTTGTGAATAACTTCCAGGCAAACGGAGGGTTGAAAACAGGAGTTCAGATGACTCCTCTTTCGAAGAGGATTTTCACAAGTTCCGTATTATTTCGGGCGGAACATTTTTCCCGTATGGTTTTTATTGTTTTCTCAACAGTTGAGAGACTAAGGTTTTTTTTCTCGGCGATTTCCTGCTGGGTCAGGCCATTCGACAAAAAAATAACATATTCTTTCTGGTTTGGCGTCAGGATGAACCTGGGGTCGGCAAATCCCGAGCGAAAGGCTTGTTCCCGATCCGGTTCTATCATCCCTGTAAATACAGTCATCCCCTGGAAAACTTTTTCGAGCGTCTGGCGGATTTCGTTTCTCTCTGAACTCTTCAACAGATAAGCTATGGCGCCTGCTTCAAACATTTTCCTTTGCCACAGGGTTGAATCTTCAGAAGTAAAAATCACAATGGGTTTCCCGGGAAAATGTTCTTTGATTTTTTTCATATTCTGTAAGGGGTGGTATCCCGGGATCCAAAGATCCAGAAGCAGAACATCAAATGATGATGGATCGGCTGTCGCAATAGCTTCATCAACATTGTTGGCACTACCGATTATTTCAATTCCGTCCCGGGCAGGACGGAATGTGTTACGTAATCCTGTAATGATAATCGGATGGTCTTCGATGGTGAACAATCTGATCATGAATCATTGATAGTTATATCGTTTTTGTTTTCCCTTTAACCAACGGAAATTTTATTTCCCATGAGGTTCCATCCCCGGGTGATGATGTTACTTTCGCAGAACCGTTCAATAATTTCGCCCGCTCAAAGATATTCATTAACCCCATTCCTTTCTTCTCAATCAGGCTTGAATCAAATCCGGGACCATTGTCATTATAATTGAGGATCAATTCAGTAGGTGTTTTTTGAAAGGCGATGCTAACATAACTTTCCTTCGCATATTTTCCGGCATTCGTGAGCAATTCCTGAACGATCCGGTATGCATGAAGAACCAATTCTTCGTTAAGAACAAGAGGCTCTTCCGGCATTTCAAGATGAATCTGTAAACCAACCACCTTACTGATATCTTCACATTGCCCGAGAATCAGTTCCTCAAACGTAAAGTTATCCAGCATGGCTTTGTTCATCCGGTGAGAGATCATACGTATGCTTTTCCCAAGGTCTTTTATTTTACCCTGAATTGCCTCTTTTATGCTGGTGTCGGGCAAATCCAGGTTTTCAATCTCCCCGGTAATGCCCAGTACCAGTTGCCCGGTGATGTCATGCAATTCTCTCGCCGTTCTGGCCTTTTCATTTTCCTCCATTTCAATGATCCGTTTGGCCGACATGATCTGTTGCTTCTGGAACTTTACACGGTTTCTTTGCTGTATCCAGAGAAGGATGAAAACAAACCCGATGATCATAAAAATGGCGATTGCCAGTACTAACTGTGTCTTCTGCAACCGGTTTTGTTGTACCAGGATTTCCCGTTGATTGTCTTGAATGGTCAATTCCTTGCTTTTCAGATCCAATAACACACCCAGTAGCCTCACCTGTTCGGAGGCCTGAGTTTTATCCGCCGCTATCCTCTTCTCCATTGCCGTTTTCTCCCATTTCGCGGCTGCTTTAAAGTCTCCCTTACGTACAAGCACTTCTGCATAGGTATCGTACAATGTGGCCATCCAGTCATTGCTTTTTTCTTTTTGGGAAAGAGGGATGGCATGATCCACCAGGCATGCTTCTGCTGCCTTTATATCCCCCTTCTCAAGATAACTGTACACCATATCATTGTATGCCCCCATTTCAGTTACCACAAGGTTGTTATTCAGGGTTAGTTTTAATGCTTGCCTGAAATAGAAGAGAGCCGTATCCGGGTTCGTTGCACGATATCCCATATTAATATAAATTCTGGCCATTCCTTTCTCATTTCCTTTGTTTTTTTCCAGGTAACGAATGGCTTCTTTATTGAGTCTGAATGCCTTGGCCTGGTTCTTTTCAAACCGGGCAAGATTCCCGAGTGAGAGGCCTATTTCCTTGGAGATCGAATGCCTGACCGCAATATTATTTGCCGAATCATACATTTTCAGTGCATAGTCCCTGTTGTTAATGTCGATGTTAATATTCCCAAGTTCATTGAGAGCACTTGCCATTGTGGGGTAATCTTTCTGCGACTCCGCAAACTTTATAGAAGAGTCCAATAAGACAATCGCTTGTTTATAATCTTTTGCGATATTATAGAGCAAGGCACAATTGAAAAGAAGAAAAGGTTGCTGAGTTGTAATTTTAGCGCTGTCAGCCAGTTTTAATGCTTTGTTGAAATAGATATAACTTGAATCATTATTATTATTTAAAAATGCCAGTCCCATTAATGAATAACTCTTTATAAGCTCTTCTGTTGTTCCTAATCTGCGTGCATAAAATAATGAATTTTGTGCACTTTTTAAGCAAAGACCTGGATCTCTGGTTTTCATTACCTGAACCAGTGAATCCATCTTTTTTATGGAATCCTTAAGAGAATTCAGTTTGGAGGGATCAATTGGAACCGGATGTGAGAAAGAATTTACTGGGGATAATTCTATAAAGCATCCCAGCAACAACCCGAGAATTATTGATTTAAAGTATTTCATTTAATCATTTCCTACCGCTCAGCTAACAAAGATACAAAAACAAAAAGTACAACCCCTTATATTTTAAATTATTCCTTTTCGGGATTTTTGTTTTGAAATTCATAAACATCAAGGTTATTCTTGATGTGAATCTAATACAAGTAATGCCTTAAGCAATGATTTTGTATATTCCTTTTCCGGAAAAGAATAAATTTTATCCGCATCTCCAATTTCTTCAATTTTCCCGTTTCGCATCACGATGATTCTGTCGGACATAAACCGAACTACTGACAGATCGTGTGAAATAAAAACATAAGTAAAGCCGAATTCGTTTTTCAGTTTGTTAAGAAGGTTGAGGATCTGCGCCTGTATGGAAACATCCAGTGCGGAAACCGATTCGTCACAGATGATCAGTTTGGGTTGAACGGCCAGTGTTCTTGCAATACACACCCGTTGCCGCTGCCCACCCGAAAATTCATGGGGGTACCGGCTAAAATGCTCACGGTCAAGGCCTACCATTTTAAGTAATTCAATGGCCCTGTGTTTTCTCCCATCACGACCGGAATATTGAGCCTGCATCAACATCGGTTCCATAATAGCAGCCCCTGCCGTCAGCCTTGGGTTAAGTGATGAATAGGGGTCCTGGAAAATGATTTGTAGGTTTCTCCGAATAGATTTTAATTTTTTTTGCGACAATCCCTGAATCTCTTGGCCATCGAAAACAATTTTTCCAGACCTGGCCCTGATCAATTGAAGGATGCTTCTCCCCAGGGTGGTCTTTCCGCTCCCCGACTCGCCTACAATGCCCAGGGTTTCCCCGGGATATACATCGAAAGACACGTAATTGACTGCTTTCACAAATGCATCGGGTCTCCCGAAAAAAGAATAATGGGATGGAAATTCTGTTTCCAGATCCTTAACCTGCAATACCGGTGGATGCGAATAGATTATTTTATGCCGGTTCTTTCTTTCTTCTGATGTCTCTGCTTCCGCTACCGGCATTGGCGAAATTCCTGGTTCCAAAAATTCCGCTATAGTAGGAAGCCTTTTTAAACGCTTGTTTGCAGGAGGACGGCACTTTAGCAAACCTGCAGTATAAGGGTGTGACGGCGATCTGAAAAGCGTATCTGTTTTACCCTCTTCCACCACCTTTCCTTTATACATAACCAGAATACGGTCAGCAAAATCCGAAACCAGGGCCAGGTCATGGGTGATGAACAAAATACTCATACCATGCTTTGCCTGAAGCTCTTTCATCAGGTCCAATATGGTTTTCTGAACCGTAACATCCAGTGCAGTGGTAGGTTCATCGGCAATGAGCAGATTGGGATTGCACGACATGGCAATGGCAATCATTACCCGCTGTTTTTGTCCCCCGGAAAGTTGGTGAGGGTAAGATTCGAAAACAGCTTCAGGTCTTGGAAGCCTGACTTCGTTAAACCAGTCCAACGTCCTCAACCTGGCTTCTTTCCTGTTGATCTTCAAGTGCCATCGCATCACTTCTGAAACCTGGAAACCACATGTAAGGACTGGATTTAATGAGGTCATCGGTTCCTGAAAGATCATTCCAATCTCTTTCCCCCTGAAACCTTGCATTTGTTTTTCGGTAAGTAACAACAGGGAAGTCATTGATCCATGGGAATCCCTGAAAAAGATATTTCCTTTTATAATCTCTCCTTCGGGATACGGGATCAGCCGCAGCAAGGAGAGCGCAGTGACAGACTTACCGGATCCTGATTCCCCGACAATTCCCAGGGTCTCGCCTCGTGACAGCGAAAAACCGACATCCTCAATCGCCGTCGTAATATCATCCTCATGATGAAAAACAACCGTAAGGTCACTTACTTCTAAAATTTTTTGTCGATCCATTTCCCCGGAAGCATAACTTCCACATTTGTTTTCCTGCAGCGAAAGGCTGCCCCGCAGTCAATAAAAAAAGATAATCATTCTACTATTACTTTTTCAAAATTAACCGATAAAGCAATATAAATTAACTGACATGCTATTAATTGATGATTTTATTTCATTACTCTTTCCGAAAATTTGCGCAGCCTGCGGGAACAGTCTTTGGAAACAGGAAGAAACAGTGTGTCTTTCCTGTGAATTTCATCTTCCGAGGACAAATTTTCATCTTGCCCTTGGAAATCCGGTCAGCCAGTTGTTCTGGGGAAGGGTGAACCTGGAAAGTGCTGCTGCATTCCTCTATTTTAATAAAGGAAATAAAGTTCAACGACTGATCCACCAGTTGAAATACAAAGGGCGTAAGGATATCGGGATTTATCTTGGCCGGCAATATGGGCAGCACCTGAAATTTTCTCCTTTTTTTCAGACGGTTCAATTAATCGTGCCGGTACCGCTTCATCCAAAAAAACTTTTACAACGCGGATATAACCAGAGTGAACAATTTGCAATCGGGCTGGGAGAGACCATGAGGATCCCGGTAGATCCCTATGCCATCTGCCGCAAAAAAGAAACTGAAACGCAAACTAAAAAATCACGGTTCAGACGATGGCAGAATGTAGCGGAAGTTTTTGATGTAACAAATCCCGCGACAATGGAAATGAAACATGTTCTTCTTGTTGATGATGTAATCACCACAGGCGCGACGCTCGAATCCTGTATTCATGCACTTTCGTCAATTCCTGGGATCCGGATCAGCGTGGCAACAATTGCAGCAGCTCCTGCTTAACGTTTCCCGCCAAGGACACAGGTTCTCTTTAAATGGCTGACCTTCCCTTCCGGCTTTATCAATTCGATATAAAGGATATAAATCCCGATGGTTGATTTCTGATTTGCATCATTCCGGCCATCCCAGATTATTCCATCCTCTGTCGACAGTAACCTGTTTTTCGCAAGACATCGTATCCGATTACCGCCGGCATCAAAAATGGTGATATTCACCAGGTAACCCGGATCGTTTAAAGTAAATCCAACCAATAATACATCGTCTTTCCCGTCATCATCCGGTGTAAAAACGAAAGGCGAGAGGCTCACAGCAGACATACCGGGATTCATCCTTAAAAACTCGGAATTCCGGTAACCCGGCGTGGCAAACCCGCAGTTTTCCGAAGCGGAATGCCAGTTGGCAACATCATCCGAAGGAAGTTCAGGATTTAACCGTTCGAGCGAAACGCCATCGGTCGTGGTCAGGAGATCCGAATACATCGTCGGCGAATAATAAACGCGGTCTATGGGAATTCCGTCATTTTCCCTTGCTAAAACAACAGTTCCATGGTCTCTGTCAAGGGAAGGCAACGCAGTCATCTGCACAAACGCATCCGGATCCGGACAATAATATCTTTTCAGGATATCACCCGGGATTTTTGTCAATACGTAAAAATCACCGGGGAAAGAGAGAAGGCCACTTTCCGATACGGGTTTCAAATCGGTTCCCAGGTTCTGGATGCTATCAAACAAACCCAGCGCAAGTTCATGCAGGTTCAGTATTTTCTCAGAACGGTTGAAGATTTCGATGAATTTTTCACCTTCTGTTGCAGGATTTGCAAGGATTTCATTAATGACAAGGTCTCCGGGTAAAATGGAATCCGGAAGGCCAATTTTGATCTGCCGGACAGTATCCAGCAGGTTTCCTGCACAATCGGAAGGAGGATTTTTACAGGATAATGAGTAAATATGTTTTTTTTCCAGGGGTTTTGGCAGGTTAATAAATGCAGATCTGTACCCGGGTGGGATCGCCGAGATGCCGATAGGGAAATATTCATCCTGGTTAAGCTGCCACTGGTTTGCATCGCCGATACTAAGACTGTCCATGGATTCTGAAAATTCAATTTCAACGGTGCTATCGGAAATGATCCGCGACCTTTTCAGATATGGCTGAACATTATCCGGAAGGGAAGCATGAACAGAATTGATCGCTCCGGGGGTTCCTCCTTTTGCATCCACAGAAGCTTTCCAGTTATCCATGCATCCGCAGGGATTCTCTGTATCGATCATTTCAAGCGACCAGCCTCCGTTCTCTTTAACCGCATCCTGATACCAGTCAGGGGAATAGGTCACTGCATGGATCACCTTCCCGGAAGCATTCTTCAGAACCAGCGTGGTTCCTTCATTCGAGAGTGTTGAATAGGATGTAAAGAGATCAACAAAGGATCCATAAAAATTCATCATAACACCCTTGGTCAGGATCAGGTATCCATGAGGGGCAATGCTGACGCCTGGAAAGGTTTTTGCGGAAGAACCATATTCAAAAGTCCATCCAAGCAGGTTAACAGGAAACCGGGTACGGTTATAAAGTTCAACATATTCACTTTCCGGTAACCCGGTCACCGGTTCAGGATCAGCCATAATCTCATCCATGATAACATCCCAGGGTTTTACCTGGTAATTGGAAAAGGGAACTGCCGTTTCCGGCATCTCATTTCCTGCCAAGTCAAGAATGCCGGAGATGACCAGTGTATCGGTAATTCCATCCGGGAAAGGTTGCTGAAAAGTTAAAATGATTTTTTCCCCATTCGAAGGATCGGGTACTGCCAGAATAGGGTTTCCGTTCATTTTTGAATAATAATGATGGATGTCAACGGCCGAAGTAGTCCCTACATTTTCCGAAAACATTACCGACAGATGGATACTATCTGTTAAAGTCAGGGAATCTACAGAAGGAGGAAGCGTGTCAATCCGGATAGTACCCACATAAAAATCGTCGAAGTAGAATTTGGTTGAATTGCTTGTAGTATATTGGCAAAAAACCCCAAACCAGGAAGAAGAAGAGATGCCCGAATCCATAGTTTGCCCTTCTTCCAGGTAATTCGTACCACCGGTGTTATCTGAATAAAGTGTCCATGTTCCTGTGGAATCATGGATCATTTTCAGCCGGATGACATTGGTTGAATGATTTGTGCAGGAAAAATTGGCCCGGAAAAGTTTTTCCATATGGGTTCCGGTTTGTTTGATGAAGGAAATGCTGTCGTTGCTTCCTCCGATCTGAAGAAAGTAACCGTTTACAGGGTTTCCCAGGTTAGCATTGTCAGAAACAAGGTATACCCTCGCATAATTATTTGCCGAGGTATTGAACGACAATTTCACCCAAAATGTCCATTCGGTTCTTTCAACTCTTGAACTGGTAGTAATAAGTACCGAGGTGTCAGCTCCCGAAGCTGAAAGATGGAGTTGTCCTGCTGTATTGACTTCAAATTTACCGGTATCGCCAACCCACTGCGGATTCCGTGTAAAATCGCCATCGGTAAAATCATCATTGAACTGGGCTTTTAAATTAATCGCCAGACTCACTAACATTAAGAGAATAAACTGCTTTTGCATATCGTTTTTTCTCCTTAATCGGAGAAAATCGAAAAGGTAATACCTCAAATTCGAATTTCTTCAATTACCTTTGTTCCCCGTAATAATAACCATCGGGGAATTCATGAAAATTGCAGTCGTTGGAGCTACCGGCCTGGTGGGCCGTGAAATGATGAAAGTTATCGGGGAACGGGATTTAGGTTCTTTCCGGTTGCTTCCGGTTGCCTCTCCAAAATCGACAGGCAAACTGGTTTTTTTTAAAGATCAGGAATATGTCATCCTGACACACGAGCAGGCTATTGCCGAGAAACCGGAGATTGCCATCTTTTCTGCAGGCGGATCGACTTCCCTCGAATGGGCTCCCAGGTATGTTGCAGCCGGTGCAACGGTGATCGATAACTCATCAGCCTGGCGAATGAATGAAGGAGTTCCGCTCATAGTTCCGGAGATCAACGGAAATATTCTCACAAATCAGGATAAAATCATCGCAAACCCTAATTGTTCCACCATCGGGATTGTTGTTGCCCTTGCGCCTTTGCATAGAAAATACCAGATCAAACGAATCGTGATCTCAACCTATCAGTCGGTAACCGGAACGGGGATCAAAGCGGTGAGGCAGCTTGAAAACGAAAGGCAAGGCATCGTCGGAGAAATGGCCTATCCTCATCCCATCGACCTTAACCTTTTTCCCCATGGAGGTTATTTTCTGCCTGATGGATACACTTCCGAAGAAATAAAACTGGTAAATGAAACCCGTAAAATACTTGCTGCTCCTTCTTTACAGATCACCGGGACCGTGGTCCGCGTACCAGTTACAGGAGGTCATTCTGCTTCCGTTAATGTTGAATTTGAAACAGAGGTTGATCCTTTCCAGGCAAGAAAGCTCCTTTCGCAAACAGAAGGAATAGTGGTTCAGGATGACCCGGCAAATAACCTGTATCCTATGCCTTTGTATGCCCGTGGAAAAGATGAGGTCTTCGTGGGGAGGATCCGTAAGGACGAATCCCAGCCCAATACGCTGAACCTATTCATTGTCACGGATAACCTCCGGAAGGGAGCTGCCACCAATGCCATCCAGATTGCACAATACCTTCTGGACCATGGTCTGCTCAAATAGATTTTCTGAAATTCAAGATCTTACGTATTTCTTCTGATTATATTGCGGGATTGTGAAACAGAATCTTTTGCCACATTAATTGACAAATATCAATTAATTATTGAGAAACATTCTTCGTTTTCCGTATTTGATTCATTTTTTTTTTAATTTTGCCCGTTTGTTTTCCGGATCAGGAATCAATTTATTATAGATGGCAAGGTTTATCCAGTCTCAAAATTGCGTTGATTGTAAGTGTAAGAATTCACTCTTTAATGTGCTTTCCACAACCGAACTGGAGCTGATAAATGACAACCGTTATGAAGTCAGTTTCAAGGCCGGGGAAATGATGTTTAAACAGGGAACTCCGTCGCCGCATTTTCTCTGCCTGACCAGTGGCTTAGCCAAGGTTTACATAGAAGGATACGGAAAGAATCTGATCCTTTCACTGGTGAAACCTGTAGAATATATTTTGGGACCCGGTATATATGTTGATAACCGGCATCATTATTCCGCTTCAGCAGTTGAAGATTCCACTGCCTGCATGGTGGACGCAAACACATTTAAACTAATTATGCGGGATAATCCTGACTTTGCGTATGAATTCATCCGGCGCATTAGCATTATGACCATTTTTAATTTTGAACAGTTTATCAGTCTTACACAAAAACAGATGAACGGACGGATTGCAGATGCTTTATTTTACCTCTCCGACCAAATATATGGCAGTAACCCCTTTGAAATGACGATCTCCCGCCAGGACCTGGCCGATCTGTCAGGCATGTCAAAAGAAAGCGCGATCCGGATCCTTAAAGAATTTAAAGATGAAGGGATCCTGACTGTCAATGGTAATATTCTTCATATCCTGAACCCTCAACAGTTAAAGAAGATCAGCGAAACCGGATAATCCTGACTTTCCTGTTTCTTTGCACCGGAAGTCAATCATTCTCTTTTTATCATTTATTGACAAATATCAATGATTTTTTGATTTTGATCGTATTTTCCTTAACAAATCTCAATATATATATATATATATCTCATTATTTGACAGGTTTGTTGTTTTTTGATTAACAGTATATTTGTTTCCGCAAAATTTCGCATTCGTAACAGTTCATCCAAAGAAACTATTAACCAAAACCAATCTGATATTATGAAGAAGTTTACCAAATTTTTGCTGGCTGCTGTATTGTTCGTTGCTGCTGCCGGATTTATTTTCTCCAGCTGCACAAAGGAAGGGCCCCAGGGGCCATCCGGAACTAACGGAACCAACGCATCTGCAACCTGCCAGGAGTGTCATAATTTCGCCGACACCGTCGTTGCAAAGATTTTCCAGTATAATGCATCACGGCATGCCACTGGTAGTACGCTAAATGAAGCTACTAATAAGGTTTGTGCTCCTTGTCATTCCAGCCAGGGTTTTGAAGAAGTTCTATCAACGGGCGCTTTCAATGCTGCTGCAGGGATCACTGATGCAGCGCCGATTAACTGTCGTACCTGCCATAAGATCCATAAAACATATACAAATGCCGATTGGTCATTGGCAACAACAGCTTCCTATCGTATGCGTTATGACTCCACGGTTACAATGAATTTCACAGGTGCCGGAGGAACTGCCAATCTTTGCGGAAGATGTCACCAGGCACGCATAGCAAGTCCTGGTTTAACTAAACCATCCTCTAACACTGATTCTATCACTATAACCAGCAACAGATGGGGGCCGCATCACGGACCACAATCGAACATACTTGGTGCTAAAGGTGCATACAACGATGCATCCTTTGGAACCTCACCACATAAGGACTATATAGGATGTATAGATTGTCATGGGGGGAATGCCATAGGAAACTATGTTGGCGGCCATTCACTTATAATGACCAGCGAGACGACCGGCGATAACGTTGCCGTTTGTAATAAATCCGGCTGCCACAATGGTGCAACATCTTTCGACATTGGCGGAGCGCAAACTATGATCTCTGGTCTACACCAGCAATTAAAAGTGATACTGTATAATTTCAACATGCTGGATACCGTCAATATGGTAATCAAACCCAGGAAATATGCCCAATCCGACCTGGCTGTCTACTGGAATTTTATGCTCGTAGATGCCGACCGCAGTATGGGTGTTCACAATTACCAGTATGAATATGATTTGCTAAAGAAAGGAATTGAACATTTTGGTGGAAAGAGTTATTAATAGTTTTTTGTAAGGATGAAAAGGCTTCAGGGAGATTCTGAAGCCTTTTTTTCGATATTTAACACAAATACCATATCTTTACTTTCCATATTATTATTGTCAATTATAAAAACATTTTATCATGCAAAAGAAAATCTTTGGTAGTTTGCTGGTATTCGTGATCGGAGTGTTGATTTTTGCCTCTTGTGCTAAAGACACCGTCGTACCTGTAAACAATATCAATCCCAACCTGAAAATCAGTTTTAAAGATACCATTCAACCCATTTTCACGACCAGTTGTGATGTTGCAGGTTGTCATTCCGGATCTGTAAACCCAAATCTGCAGGCGGGACAAGCTTATAGCAGTCTCACATCCGGGAGTTATATCAATACCGGAGCCCCAACGCAAAGCTTAATATATACTGTTATGACACCCGGTGGGCTAATGTCAAATCATTGTACTCCTGACCAGGCTGATCTTGTTCTGGCATGGATCAAGCAAGGTGCACTGGACAATTAATCCTGCTATTTATTTTTAATAAATTTAAAATCAATATGCATAAACCTATACCTGATTTTATGAAAAAATTACTTATTGGCCTGGTCTTTTTCTTTCCAGGCGTTGGTATTGTTTTTGCCCAGGATTCCATTCCTGTCCAAACAAAAAAACCATTGGTAAAAGCCCCGTTTGAAAGCGGCTATTTCATCGATGATCAAACAGTGGCACTACCTCCGGCCCATTCACTGCAGATGATTATACAGCACCGGTTCGGGACGATCCAGAACGGATGGACTGACCTTGCTGGTATATGGGGCGCCTCCAATATCCGTTTCGGCCTCGACTTTACCATCAATAAAAATGTTTTGATCGGTTTAGGCACAACCAAGAATAAAAGGATCCAGGACTTTCAACTTAAATATACCTTTCTGCGTCAGCGCAAAGGTGGGTTTCCATTTACCCTGGCAGTTTATGGTGACATGGCCATCAATTGTTTGAATAAATCGACTTTTGGTACTGATTTTAAATCACGCGACCGTTTTTCCTATTATGGTGAACTGATGATTGCAAAAAGATTCTGCAAAATGTTCTCCGCCCAGGTTGGAATTGCATGGGTTCATTACAATATCGTGGATTCAGCCGTCACTAAACGGGATTGGTATGTTAACTCAATGTATAACGACAATCTCCAGATTTCCGGGATCGGCCGCCTGAAGATCAGTCCGCAGATGTCTATCATTGCCACTTATTCCCAATCTGTTCTGACCTACGTGAACAGGAAACCCTGGCCGAATGCCGGATTGGGAATTGAAGTTTCAACAAGTACGCATGCATTCCAGGTCTATTTTGCTGCCGCACAAGGTATTGTTCCGCAGGAAGTAGCCTTTTACAACGATAATAACCCTTATAACGGAATGATCCTTATTGGATTCAATATTACCCGTTTGTGGACCTTCTAATTAACATCAAATGTTTAACCTTAAAACATTCAAATCAATGAAAAAAACACAGAAATTGATTGCCCTGCTGGTGATGATGATCATAGCAGTAGTATTTGTCTTTGGCAATACAGTTAACGCTCAACAGGCAAAAGCAAAGCCATGGCCTGTTCCCGATAAGAATAAAACGATAAAAGCAGCTGTTAGCCTGAAAGACGCATCCGTGATCAGCAACGGGAAAGATCTCTGGGCTAAGAACTGCAAATCCTGTCATGGTGCCAAGGGTTTAGGTGACGGCCCCAAGGGGGCTTCATTGAAAACTTTCCCGGGAGATTTCACCGGAGCAGCTTTCCAGGGCATGACCGATGGCGAAATATTCTACAAAACCTCAACAGGACGTGATGAAATGCCAGCCTACGAAAAGAAACTTCCCGAAGCAACTGACCGTTGGGGCCTCGTGGCTTACATGCGCACATTAAAGAAATAAGGTTTCGTTGAAAAGCAAATTGGGTGTTTTTGGAGTTCTGAAAACACCCAATCTCTTTTAACAAATTGGTTCCATCGTTTTTAGGTGAAGATAATTTTATGTTTAAAATACTTAACTACCGGCCAGTCTGGATTGTCCTGATTTTATTTGTTTGTTTCACGATTATCTTCTCCCTTGTCTTCTCGGTTAATTCAAAATCAGATCCTTCCGACACAAAAGTCAACCAAAAAGAGAATACACCTCTTCAGGATACCCGGTATTCAAATCATAAAAATGCCGCAAAGAATGAAAACTGCTTTAAATGTCATGGGCAGTCAAAATATTCTTACGAAAACAGTGAATCTAAGAAAAAGGCTACAAAAAAAATGTACGCTGAGCTTATCATTGACCGGTCGGTTTTTTATGAATCCAATCATCGTGAGTTCAAATGTACCGATTGTCATTCCGAAGATTATAATACTTTCCCGCACCAGGGGAATCTCCGTATGGAATCAAAGCCGAATTGCCTCGATTGCCATGGAGGTGATGAAAAATATGCCAAGTTCCATTTTGAAAACATTGAAAAGGAATTCCAGAAAAGTGTCCATTCAGAGAAGCATAGTGATGATTTCACCTGCTGGATGTGCCATAATCCGCATACTTATAAAATCAATGCCCGCACTAACGAAAACATCAAGCAAACCATTGCCTACGACAATGCCATCTGTTTGAATTGTCACGGGAACCTCTCCAATTATCAGTTATTAACAGATAAAGCAAGCCCTAACCTCCTTAAAAAGCACGATTGGCTTCCAAACCAGAAGTTACATTTTCTTTCAGTCCGGTGCATTGAATGCCACACAAAGAAAATCAATGACAGTACCCTGGTTGCACACAAAATCCTGCCCAAGAAAGAAGCAGTAAGAAATTGTGACCAGTGTCATTCTTCCAACTCCGAGTTACTCGCGGCTCTTTATAAATATAAGATCAAGGAAGTGCGCAGTGCAAAAGGATTTTTTCAAGGTGTTATCAGCAATGATTCATATGTTATCGGGGCAAACAGGAATTACTATCTGAATTTTATCAGCATTGTTCTGTTTTCTATTGTGATCCTTGGAATCATCATTCATGCTTTAAAAAGAATGTTCTAACGGAATAATCTCATAAGACCCATGGCAGAAGAAAGAATTTATTTATACCCGGTCTGGATCCGGTTATGGCATCTGTTCAATGCTATTCTGTGTTTGACATTGATCATTACTGGTATCAGCATGCAGTTCTCCAATCCGAAATTTCCTATGATCCGTTTTGATGTGGCGGTTTTAATTCATAATATTATTGGGATCCTTTTAACCGTAAATTACATTATTTTCCTGGCAGGAAATTTAATCACCCCTAACGGTAAATATTATAAACCAGTTATTTCAGGTTTATTCAACAGGCTGATGACACAATTCAGGTATTATACCTGGGGATTATTTAAAGGAAACACAGCCCCTTATCCCGTTACACCCAAAAGGAAATTCAACCCCCTCCAGCAAGTTACCTATATAGGGACCATGTATTTTCTGATACCCCTTGTTTTTATTACCGGGTTGGCGATGCTTTATCCGGAGATAATACCGGTTCGCATTTTTTGGTCCAGCGGCCTTCATTTCACTGACCTTCTTCATATTATTGCCGGATTCCTGATCTCGGTCTTTATGTGTATTCACGTCTACTTTTGCACAATCGGAGTCACGCCAATCAGTAATTTTAAAAGCATGATCGACGGATTTCATGATGAACGCTGATAACTGCTTTCTTTAATTTAGTACCTCATCGCTGCTTTATCTACGATATGCTGAATTTAATACCTATTAATATTTTTTGTACATTTCCCGGTAAATTCAGTTCTCTAAATCCTTTCTAAAATGAAAATGCCAAAATCGGTTTCCAATTGGATCAGCATCATTGGGGCTATCCTTGTTATAAATAGCTTCATACTTATCATTATTCTTTTTATCGAGTCCCTGTTTACCAAGCATGATAATCCCTACAACGGGATGTTTACCTACATCATTCTTCCCGCTATCCTTATCATCGGATTGATCCTGATTCCTATCGGGATGTTTGTGAAACGCCGCAGGATAAGCAGGGAAGGCGAACCCAAGTGGCCGGTGTTGGATATGAACAGCAGCAGGCAGCGTCACCGTTTATTAATGTTCTCGGTTTTTACATTCCTCTTCCTGATTGTTTCGGCAGTAGGAAGTTACGAGGCTTTTAACTTTACCGAATCTGTCCCCTTTTGCGGCAAGCTTTGTCATAAAGTGATGGAACCGGAATATGTTACTTATCTTCATTCACCTCATGCACGCGTAGCCTGCGTGGAGTGTCATGTGGGAGAAGGCGCTGACTGGTACGTAAAATCAAAACTGTCAGGCCTTTACCAGGTCTATTCCGTGTTGTTTCACAAGTATTCCCGACCGATCGGAACGCCGATTAAAAACCTGCGTCCTGCACGCGAAACCTGTGAACATTGTCATTGGCCGGAAAAATTCTATTCCCCGAAACTGGATAACAGAAGAACCTATCTCACCGATAGCCTGAATACCGAATGGAATGTTTCCATGTTGATGAAGATCAGCCCAAACTACAATACCATGGGATTGTCAGGTGGCATTCACTGGCACATCAATAATGATATACGGATCGAGTACGTTTCATCTTCAAAGGATAGGGAGTCCATACCATGGGTGAAGTTCACCAACCTGAAAACCGGCGATGTCCAGATCTTCCAGGACACAGAAAATATGCTGACACAAAAAGCGCTTGATACCCTCGAACACAGGATCATGGATTGTATGGATTGTCATAACCGTCCCTCTCATTCTTACAAATCAGCTCCGGTTTTTGTTGACGAGGGGATGATGAAAGGGGAAATACCCGCAGAACTGCCTTTCATAAAAAAAGTCGCAATGAACGTTCTGAAGGGCCCGTTTACTGATAAGGATTCTTCCTACCGGTATATCCGCGACAGCATCTATAATTTTTACAAGATCAAATTCCCGGACATCTATGCCGGCAAAAAGTCCCTGATCGACAAAGCCATCGCAGGAATTGAGAACGAATTTTCACTCAATGTCTTTCCTTATATGCGTGTGACCTCAAACAAATATCTCAACCATATCGGACACCTTGAATCAGACGGCTGTTTCCGTTGCCATTCCGACCGGCATATATCAAAAAAGGGGAAAGTGATAACCAAAGACTGCAACTTATGCCATTCCTTTATTTACCAGGGACCTTCAAGCAATATGCAATACAGCACTTTCGATAAAACAATGGACTTTATACATCCGGTGGATGTGAAAAACAACTGGAAAACATACTTCTGTACTGAATGTCATCGTACACTTTATCCATAATAATTCTAAATTTGACCTCACGGCAGGAACATATCACCCACAATATTGTGTAGCTTTGTTGAATGAAAATGAAAAAGATTCC
>Ga0182027_10003906_pt1 | contig 23353 bp, 18 predicted proteins | sample 712E1DmetaG_FD_121300 | JGI IMG/M metagenome (GOLD analysis project Ga0182027, IMG submission 121300) | Permafrost microbial communities from Stordalen Mire, Sweden - 712E1D metaG (Illumina Assembly) | ecosystem: Environmental > Terrestrial > Soil > Wetlands > Permafrost | place: Sweden... | reverse complement strand
GCGCGCGTTCTCGATGGAAACCGCGGCGCGGCTGCCGAGCACGTAGAGCATCTTGCGCTGGCCTTCGCTGAACTTGGCGCCCTTGGAATAGCTGTACGCGTTCAGCATGCCGACGATGCGGCCCTTGAGCTTGAGCGGGATCGAACAGAAGCTGACCAGGCGCTTTTCCGGCGGGCCGGACAGGAAGCGGTGAGCGCGCGCGCCGTGCACCAGCAGCGGCTTGTCGTCTTGCAGAAGCGGCAACACTTCGCCCAGGTTCAGCGGCGGCGCGGTTTCGCTCGGCTCGAAGCGCGGCGACACCTTGCGCGCGTGCTCGATGAAGGCGCCCGGGGCGTCGTTGGCGCTGTGCACGTCGCCCGGCCGTTCCAGCAGCAGGTTCACGATGTCGGCGTCCACGGCGTCCAGCACGGCGTCGAGCACCAGGTCGAGCACCTTCTCCACCGACAGCGACGTCGCGATGGCTTCGCTGATTTTGTAGATGGAAAGCGCGTCCTTGAGGCGGAGGTTCTCGTGCTGCAGGCGCTGGCGGTCGAGGCCGCGCTTGACGATGTGGATGACCTCTTCGACCTTGAACGGCTTGAGAATGTAGTCGTACGCCCCGTGCTTCATCGCCTCGATGGCAGTTTCCACGGTGCCGAAACCGGTCATGATTACGGTCAGCACCGGGATGCCGAGCTCGGTGATCTTTTCGATCAGGTCGAGCCCGTTCATCTTGGGCATCTTCAAGTCGGAGAGCACGAGGTTGTAGCTGCGCTTTTGCAGCTCTTCCAGCGCCTGCACGCCGTCCTCGACGGTGCGCACCACGTAGCCTTCGAGGCCGAGGAAGTCGGAGAGGATCTCGCGAATCACGCGCTCGTCGTCGACCACGAGAATGCGTGGGCTGTCGGGATTGAAGGTGTATTCGAGGCGCTGACTGACAGAGCCGAGCTCGTCAGAGCTTTCTTCGGGCGTGATGCCTGAGGGTGACGTGGTCATGAATGGTCGCTAACTAGCTCTAAGTCTACCTCAAAGCGATGCGGGCGAAGAGCTCGTCGAGCTTCTGTTTGCGCGCGTCGTCCAGGTAGTCGAAGTTGACGCCGCGATCTGTTACTTCCCAAAACTGCCTGCTGGTCACGGCCAGCAGCTCGGCGCGAAGCGACGCCAGCCGCTCGGGCTTTTCGCCGCGCATGTCCGCCGCGATCCGTTCGGCGTGCGCGTCGGCGCCTTTCACCAAGTAGAACGTCGCCAGGCGGATTTGCGCCTTGCGAACCCCGCGCAAGGTTTTCTCTTCCTCGCTGGTCTCGGCCTCCTTGTCGACCTCGAGGAAGATTCCAAGCAAGGTGTCATGACAGGCGAGGTCGCGATCGAACACGCGTTCGCACAGCACGTCCAGATCGTGCGCCGCGGTTTCGGTGACGAAGCCCAGGCCGGCCTTGTGCGCGGTCTGCCCGTAGTACGCCAGGCAGCGCCCGATCTCGACCACCAGGTCGGCGTGCCCGTTTCGCATCATGTGCTCGGCCAACAGCCGGTACTGGTGGAAGACGTTGTAGCAGGCGCGCACGTCGCGCTGGTTGATTCCGCTGCGCAGGAAGGTGTTGAAGTAGCGGATGGCGAGCACCAGCACCTCGCGGTCGTCGTGCTTGAGGGCTTCCTCGCCCACGTAGCGAGTTTCGATGGCCACGACATGGGAGATTTCGGGCAGGTGCTCCAGCGATTCGGAAAAGATGCTGCGGAAGTGGCGCAGCACTTTCCACTCGACCCACACCTTTTTGTCCTCGATGGAACGCAGCGAGTCCGGCGCGAGGGAGATGAAATCCGGGTTGCCGTGCAAGCGCGCACCGACGGTGAACCACGCCGCAGGCAGGGCAGCCTTTTCCCGAAGGTATTGGACCGCGAACTCGCGCAGCGCCGTGATGGCGTGGCTGGTGATGATCTTGTCTTTCTGGGCCAGCGTGTTCACGGCGATGTCGGACAGGTGTTCCAGGCCCGCCACGCAGCTTGCTTGGCGCAGGTCGGGATCGCCGCGGTCGCGCTTGGCGGCGCCGCGCGCGAGGACGCTGTCGAGCACCTGATGGCCGATGCGGGCGATGACTTTTTCCGGGTCGAGGAAGGCGAAGACGTAGGCGAAATAGGGCAGCAGCAGCAGCAAGCTGGCGGTGACGATCACCACGGTCATGGCCACGGTGACGCGGGGAACGAAGCCGTTGGTGACGACCACGCTGACCCACACGGCGTCGATGCAGGCCACGACGAAAAATCCCATGATGGCCAGGTTTTTCTTGTCGCGAAAGAACATCTCGGCGATGCGCGGGGTGTAGCGGGTGGCGGCGAGCTGCACCACGATGGACACCACCGTGATGGCGATGGCGAGCACCGCGACCACGACCTGCGCCAGGCTGCCGAGGGCGTTTTGCAGCGTCTCGGGGTCGAGATCCACCAGCAGGCGCCAGGCGCCAAGGTGAGCGGACGCGGGCATGCGGCGGCCGAAAAACGCCACATCGAGCAGCCAGAAGGTCAGGAAAAGCAGCAGCGAAACCGCCAGCAGCACGGCGATACTGGCTGGAAAGCGCGGTCGCCAGCGCGAAGGAACGACCGCGGGTGCGCCGTTTGTCGTAGTGCTGCGATGCTCGCGTTTGACGGCCACCTTACCCATGCAATACCACGCGGCGCGAACAAGGGAAAATGCCGGCCTATTGTCCTGACAACCATCGCTCCAATTTCTGTACTATCGTCGAAGCCCCATGCTCATCGTGGTCGACATAGGAAACACCCACACCGCGTTCGGACTCTTCGATGGCGACAACCTGCGCTTCGATTGGCGCGTCGAAACCCGCAGCGAACGCACCGCCGACGAGCACGCGGCGGCGCTGCACGGGCTTTTCCAGCTGGAGAAGCTCGACATGCACAAGGTCGACGCCGCGATCATTTCGTCGGTCGTGCCGCCCGCGACGTTGCCCATGGAGCGCCTGTTCGCCCGCTATTTCAAGCTGACGCCGCTGGTGGTGGGGCCGGGCATGAAGACGGGCATGCCCGTGCTGTACGAAAATCCGCGCGACCTCGGCGCGGACCGCATCGTCAACGCCGTGGCCGCCTACGCGCGCTGGCCCCAGGGCGCCATCGTGGTCGACTTTGGCACCGCGACGACGCTCGACGTGGTCACCGCGCGCGGCGAGTACGCCGGCGGCGTGATCACGCCCGGCCTGCTCATTTCCGCCGATGCTCTGTACCGAGCGACTGCCAAGCTGCCGCGGGTGGAAATCGCGCGGCCCAAGGCCGTGGTGGGCACCAACACCGTGGCCAGCATTCAGTCGGGCCTGGTGTTCGGCTATGCCGGAATGATCGATGCGCTGGTGAACCGCATTCGCACCGAGGTCGCGTACGCGCCGCGGGTCATTGCCACGGGCGGGCTGGGCGCGCTGGTGGCGCGCGAATCGGCGACCATCGAGGAGTACGACGAGCTGCTGACCTTGCGCGGGCTGAAGATCCTATACGAGCGAAACCGTGCAACCTAGGCGGAGCCGTTTGAACAAGCTGAAGAAGGCGTCATGGAATTGATGAAGCTCGAGCCGCTCGCGGTGGAAAGCCTGCCGCCTGCGGTGGCATCGCTCCTCCGAGGCGCCACGCCTGCCAAATTGATGGCGGTGCGGGGCATGGCGCCGTTGCGGCCCGCCGAGCTTCTGATCGCTGCGTACCAGCTTTCGTTCGACGCCGATGCCGGAGTGAAAAGCGCTGCCGCGGCCGCGCCCGCGAGCTTACCTGACAAGATCATCCTGGCGCCGCTTGGCGAGGCGCTGCCGCCGCAGGTGCTGCATTTCTTTGCCGAGCACATGCCGGTCACGCGCCACCAGGCGCTGGAAAAGATTCTCTACAATCCCGCCACGGCCGACGAAACCTTCGTCCTGTTCGCCAAGAACCTCGACGAACGCTGGCTGGAAATCATCTTCCAAAACGAAGTCCGGCTGCTGCGCTGCCCGGCCATCGTGGAGACGCTCTACTTCAACAAGCACGCCCGCATGTCGTCGGTCACCCGTGCGCTGGAGCTGTGCGCGCGCAACCACGTGCGCCCGGAAGGGATTCCGGGGTTTGCCGAGATCGTCTCGGCCATCAACGACGATCCGAACGCAACCGTGCCGTCCGCCGCCGACGAAGTTTTCTCCGCGGTGCTTAGCCAAGCCGAGTCGGTGGCGCTGGAGCCGGCATCGCTTGACCTCGCGGCGACGTCAGAGATCCCGCACGCTGAGCCCGCCGAAGAAAAAAAGAAGAAAGGCAGCGCCAGCTTCATCAAGTTCGACGAATTGAAGATCTTCGAGAAGATCCGCCTGGCGACCATCGGCAACGCCTACTGCCGGAGCGTTCTCATTCGCGACAGCAACCGGCTGGTTGCCATGAGCGTGATTCGCTCGCCCTCGATCAGTGACATGGAGGTCGTGGCGGCGGCGGCGAACCGGGCCGTGTGCGACGACGTCATCCGTTTCATCTCGAACAGCCGCGAGTACACCAAGGACTACGCGGTCAAGCAAGCGCTGGTGAACAATCCCAAGTGCCCGCTGGCGTCGTCGCTGCGCTTGCTGAGCTTCCTTCGCCCCGACGATTTGAAGTCCCTGGCGCGATCGAGAAATGTGCCGGGGGCGCTGGCGACCGCCGCCAAGAAATTACTTCAAACGCGTGACAAGTCCGGTGGAAACTAAGCAAAGTCCAACCGTGTCCGAGCCGTTCTTCCCGGTCCGGATCGGGCTTTTGTTGGTGGAGCCGAAGCGCGGCCTGGCGGGCATCATCGCGCGCAAGGGCGGCGGCGTGCGCGATGCGCTTTATCTGGTGCTGGTGGCGGTGGTCGCCTTTCGCCTGCCCGATCTGGTGCGCGCTTTCTTGTCGTTTTCGCGCGTGTCGACGACCGGCGCTCTCACCCAACTGGTCGGCGTGGTGGGCTCCGAGGTGCGCACGGCCGCGTTCGTGGCTCTTATCTCGGCGCTCGCCATCGTCGTACTGGCCGGACGTGGCCGCCGAGATCCGTCGCTCGGGCTAGAGCTCGGAGCAGCTTGCTACATTCCGTACTTCTGCGTGTGGAGTCCGATTCGGTTCCTGGCGCTCGACGCTGTCCGCGGCGATGCGCCCGTGCTGGCCAGCCGAATCGCGCGCGTGGTGGCGTGGGCTTCGGTCTTGACGTTCATTGCGTTGTCGGTGTGGCTGGTTCGGCGTCAGGGACCGGGCGAGGTCGCCGTCGCGCCGCCGCCAACGGTGGGCTCGGGCTTAGTCGCGGGGCTGGGCGTGTTCATCGTGCTTGCCTTGCCCGCGTTCACACTGGTTCTGAGCGGCACGTGGTGCGCCCGTCACTACGACCTGCTGCGACCCCTCGGCCGTTCGGACAAGGCCCCGGATTTCACGCTGGCGCGCGCCGACGGTCCGGGCGGCAGCGTGAAGCTCAGCGATCTGCGCGGCCACGTGGTGTTGCTCGACTTCTGGGCCACCTGGTGTCCGCCGTGCCTGGCCATGTTACCGACGCTGGACGACCTCTATCGCGAATGGCACCCGCGCGGCGCCGAGTTCGTCGGCATCGATTCCGATGGCCCGCAGCTTTCGCGCGCCGAATTGCAGGCGTTTCTCGCGCGCCAGCCGTCCCCCTATCCGGTGGTCCTGGACGACAAGGAGGTGGGCGGGCTTTACGGCGTGTATTCCATTCCCCACCTTGTTGTCGTCGGGCGCGACGGCGCCATCGCGCGCGTCTTTGTCGGCGGGGTGGGGCGGGACCAAATCGCCGCTGCCCTGCGAGCCGCGAGTGAATAGGAATTCGCGGCCTGTGGATTCGACCACCGGGCACGGCAAGTCATGATGAGGATCCAGCGCTACCTGCTCGCGGAGAGCCTCGTGCTCGGCGTCGCATTGCTGGGACTTGGTCTTGCGGTTCGCGGCGTGGTTCGTCTGGCCACCGCGCACCGGGAAAAAATCGCTGCCCGAAGTCCAGCCACCCGCGCCGAGAGTCCGCCGCCGCCGAGCCCGGCCATCACGCAGGAGTCGGCGGGGACGTTCATGGGCATGGAGGACGATTTTCTCATCGCGCGCCTGCGCAGCCAGCCCATCGTGCGCATGAAGTTCAACAAGGGCGGATCGTCGCTGTCGTTCCGCGTGGATTTCGCCGATGGCTCGCGGGCGGCGTTCAAGCCGGCGCAGACCAACCTGCAAACCATCCCGCGCAAGGAGGTCGCCGCCTATCGACTGGGTCGCCTGCTCGGGCTCAGCGCGGTTCCACCCGCCACCCCGAGAATGGTCAGCCACGCCGAGATGTTCACGCATCTGCACCCGGACACGGTGCCCATGCTTCCCCGCATTCGCGCCGAGACCATCTTCGATCCGCGCGGCAACACGGCGGGCGTGATGATGTATTGGGTTCCCGTGATCAAGGATTCTGGACTCGACACGGCGGACGGCATCCGCCAAAGCACGCAGTGGCTGTCGCAAGGCCAGCCCATTCCCGCGCCGAGGCACGCGCTCGCGGCGCAGCTTTCCGACATGATGGTGTTCGACTTTCTCACCAACAACCCAGATCGCTACAGCGGCGGCAATATGCTGACCAACGAAGACGGCCGGCGCCTGCTCTTCATGGACAACACGATGTCTTTCTTCATCGAATCCCAGGGCAACGACAAGACGCGGACGGCGCTTGGGCGCGTGCAGCGCTTTTCGCGGCGGCTCTATCAGGCCCTCGATCGGATTGACGAGGACACGTTGGCGCGCGTGCTGGCGCAGGCGTCGGAGGGCGACTACGAGATTCTCACCAGGGCAGAAATTCGCGCCGTCGTTTCGCGGCGGGACTACGTGCGCAGCTACGTCGACGGCTTGGTGGCTACCTTCGGAGCCGAGAATGTCTTCTATTTTCCCTGAAGACCGCTCTACGAGGCGAGCTCGATCATTCTCATCATGGCGCGGGCGGCGCCCACGCGGACATCATCAGGAACCGTCACGCGGCATTCGGCCGGCTCGTCGCGCAGGGTAACGTAGACATTTTCCAAGTCGATGGCCTTCATGTGCTCGCACAGGCGGCACGGCTTGTAGAACTGTTTCTCCGGGTATTCCAGCTCCAGACGCACCACCAGCCCGCATTCGGTCAGAATCGCCAGGCGCGTTTTTTCCGGATGGGCCTCGACGTATTTCGCCATCTGCGAGGTGGACATCACTTCGTCGGCGGCCTTTTGCAGCTCGGGTTTGACCTCGCCGTGAACGATGACCACGGCCAGCGGATCCTCGCGCCGGATGGCCGCGATGTCGGCGACGGTCATGGCGTGGTGCACGTGGCATGCGCCTTCCCAAGCGAACACGTTGCCGACCAAGCCCTGCCGCTGTCCTTCGCGCAGCAGCGGTTCGATGCGTTCGAGGTATTCCTTGGGATGAAACGCGTGCGGATCGGGCGGCGGCAGGTACATGCGTCGGGTCTTGATGGCAACTTGGTAGGCCAGGTTCTGATCCGGCACGAAGAGAATGTCTGGCGCGCCCAACTTTTCGGCGATTTTCACCGCATTCGAGCTCGTGCAGCAGGCGTCGGAGAGCGCCTTCACGTCGGCGTAGGTATTGACGTAGGTCATGGTGGCGAACTTGCGGCCAAGACCGCGCAGAAAGTCCTGCCGTTCTTCGAGCTCGTCGACGTCCACCTCGGCCAGCGAGCACAGCGCGCGCTGGCTCGGCAGGTAGACCGGCAAATGCGGCGCGAGCGTGTAGCAGCCCTCGGCCATGAAACGGACGCCGCAGAACACCACCAGGTTCGCGTCGACGTCGCGCGCGCGAACCGCAAGCTCGAAGGAGTCGCCCACGGTGTCGGCGATCGCTTGCACCTCGGGCACCTGGTAGTTGTGGGCTGGAACGAAGGCGCGCTTTTCCTTCTTGATGCGGCGGATCTCGTCCCACAGCCACGTCGTCCGCGCCGCGCGACTTTCTTCGATTTGGCCGCCGCGAACCAGGCGGTCGATGGATACGTCTAGCATTGCCCTGGATCTACCAGCGTGGCGCCGCGAACGCCACGCCTCGACTCGGACGCGCTACCGCTTGGCACGCGGGCTCGCAGCCGCGCGGGCGCGCGCCTCGGCCGCTCGGCGCAGCTCTTTGCCGGTCGGGCCAGCGCCCAGCTTGTCGCGTGCGTCCTCGCCGTGGCCGGGCCCGAGGACGTCGCGCAGGTAGGCGGTGTAGTTGAACGTGTCGGAGTGTTTTTCGTTGTGGCAGTGAAGGCAGACCGATTCAGGCGTCTTCAGGCGCCCGGCGAACGGCGTTTCCTTGCCGCGCTTGTCGATGTGAATGGAGCCGGGCCCGTGGCAAACCTCGCATTGGATATCCTCGAGCCCGTGAGTGTAGCCGAGGCTCGAACCGCCCACCTCGCCGTAGCCGGTCACGTGACAGCTCACGCAGTCGTCGTGCGCCTCTTTGCCGACGTCGACCAGGGTTTTCCAGGCGTGGGCGTGCACGGTGTTTTTCCAGAAACGAGCCGCGGCCTTGTGACAAGAGACGCACTTTTCCCCGCCCACGTAGAAGGCGCGGTCGGCTCCGGCCGGCGTCGGCGGCTCGGTCACGCGCAGATTGGCCGCGCCGATGGCTTGATCGAGACGGTGCATGCTGGCGGACAGGGCGGAATCGCGGGGCAGGGTGCGCCGGATCGGGATGAGTGCGTTGGTGAAGTACGAGCCGGTGGCGGGCGGTCGCCACTTTTCCTCGCCAAGTCGGACGCGCTCGGCGCGAAGCTCGTCGCGCTGGCGCACCTTGGCCGCAACAAATGTCTGATCCGAATTCGCGTCCTTGCGCCAGCGTGCGAGGTCGGCTTCGAGCTGGGCGAGGTTGCGGTCGAGCTCCGCGATGCGTGTTTTCGCTTGTTCCGGACTGCCGGCATCGACGAGGTTGTCGCCGGGCGTGCGGCGTGCCTTGCCGCGCAGGACGATTTCCAGTCGGCCCACCCGCTGCAATTCTTCGCCAGGGGCGACGAGAATGGCATCGCCCACGCGCTCGGCGCTGGCCATGCCGTCGCCGACGTTCTTGCCGACCACCACGATATCCGCGCCCACGGAACGAGCGAGACCACGGGCTGTCTGTCGCTCGACCGGGGCGAGCAGGATGACCACTTCGGCTCCCGCGGCCCGCAATCGTGCCACCTCGTTCCGTGCGACCGCGACGGGATCCGTTGCCGCGAGGCCCATGGCATGCGCGAGATCCGGATCCACGATACCGAGCACGCCGATTTTGATGGCGCCCACTTCGACCACACGCGAAGGCTCGGTCAGGGATGCGTTTGTTAGATTTGCGGCCAGCCGCTTGGGTTCGACGCCTTCGACGCCGCTGGCAAGATCGGTTTCGCCCAGAGCAGCGCCACCGAACGGAAGCTTGGCGATCTCGCGTGCGATGAACTTCGCTTGCAGCTCCGCCGCCGGCTGTCTTCGCTCCGACGCCCAGGCCTCGGCGGCGTTAACTTCGGGGGTGGACCTTGGGTAGGTCAGGTTCCCCGCGTCGACCAGCAAGGCGGACTTTTTTCGTCCAGCGGCACTACGAACCAGAGCGGTCACGCGGGCGAAATCCCCCAACGGGTCGCTGGTACAGCCGCAAGGTTCGAGAATCCCGTGGGTTTCCGCGGTGTAGAAGATCACCGCGCGTCGCTCGGCCGGTTGGGCGCGCGCGCCTGCGTACTCGCCCGTGTAGCTGGACAGAAGCACGGGCAATATCAGCAATAATGTGCGACAATGAATCTTACGCATCGGGCGCGAGCAAAACTCCCACATTCAGTCGCATCTGTCTAAACCATGAATCGCGATGCGACGCGCACGGGCAGCAGGGCGCGGAAATCGTATCTTCGAGAAATAAGCACCTTCGTCTTGACAATTAACTGCGTTATTATCACTCTCACCCGCTGGCTCACGACGAGCTGACAAGGAATTCAGATCATGGCCGTCACACTAAGACTCACCCGTTGCGGAGGCAAGAAGTCTCCCCACTACCGCGTTGTTGCCGCTGATGAACGAAGTCCGCGCGATGGCCGGCTGATCGAGCAAATTGGCACGTACGATCCAAGGCAGGACCCACCCAAGGTCAAGTTCGACCTTCCGAGACTGGATCACTGGCTTGCCTCTGGCGCTGTGCCGAGTGAAACCGTTGGTCAGCTAATCAAGAAGGCTCGGCGTTCCGCTGAAGCCGCTCCAGCCAAGCCGTGATGCCGTGACTGAGGGCGATCCGTCCCCCTCCATCGTACCGTCTGCCAAGGCGCCGGCCTTGCGCGAGCTCGTCCTCTACCTTGCGCGAGCGCTGGTGGAACATCCCGACGAGGTGGTCGTTGAAGAGGTGGAAGAACCTGATGCGACGGTGTTCGAGCTGAAGGTCGCGGAATCCGATCTTGGGCGTGTCATCGGTCGCCAAGGGCGTACGGCGAAGGCCCTGCGGACCGTGCTCTCGGCGGCCTCGGCCAAGATGCAGCGACGGGCGATCCTCGAAATTCTCGAGGACTAGCTTTCGGCCACGTGGCGAGCCCAGCGTTTCACCGCATGGGATCGGGTTGGCTGCCCTTCGGTACTCTCGGACGTCCCCACGGGACGAAGGGCGAGATTCTCCTCTGCCCGTTCAACAAGGAGGGCGCAGGGATCGCGGCTTCGCAGCTGCCGCTCGCGGTGCGAGTGGTGAAGGGTGAGGAATGCGCGGCGGCCGACATCGTCGCCGTGAGGCCGGTGCACGCAGGATTTCTGATTCGATTCGCGGGCGCGGAATCCCGCGAGTCGGTCGCAGCGATGGTCGGTCGCCAGCTTCACTTGCCGAGGTCGTTGTTCGGCCCGCTCGGCCAGGCTGAGTTTTTCGTGGAAGACTTGCCCGGCTGCGAGGTCTTTCTTCCGGATGGGCAGCGGCTGGGGCGAGTGGCCAGTACCTTCTGGAATGGAGCTCACGACGTGATGACGATTGTCGCCGATGACGGCACCGAGCGACTGGTGCCGACGGTGGCGCAGTATATTCGTCGCTTCGAGGGAGTGAATCGTCGTCTGATCCTGGAGGCGCATGAGTGAGAAGAACGCTTCGTCATCGCCTGCTCTGCGCCTTGACGTGGAGATCGTTTCGCTGTTCCCGGAGATCTTCGATTCATTTTTGTGCACGAGCTTGCTGGGCAAGGCTGTTGAAAGCGGAATCGTTCGGGTGACGCGCACGAGCCCGCGGGATTTCGCCCAAGGCCGACATCGCAAGGTGGACGATGCGTCCTATGGGGGGGGCCCGGGCATGGTGCTCCGTCCTGAGCCGCTCGCGGCAGCCATCGAGGCGGTTGAAGTCGCGCGGGGGAGAGCCTATCGCGTGTTGCTGTCGCCATCGGGGAGACTGTTCGATCAGGCGCTGGCCGTGGATTTTGCCCGCCGCGGGCGACTGATGCTGATTTGCGGACGCTACGAGGGCGTGGACGAACGGATTGCCGACCTCTTCGCCGACGAGGTCGTCAGCATCGGCGACTACGTGCTTGCGGGTGGGGAAATGGCGGCTGCGATCGTGATCGAAGCCATGGCGCGCCTGGTACCTGGCGTGCTCGGGTGCGAGGCGTCCACGGTGGACGAGTCGTTCTCGACCGGGCGCCTGGAGTATCCGCAGTGGACGCGGCCACCCTCCTTTCGCGGTCGGGACGTTCCCGAGATCCTCTTGTCTGGAAATCACGCGCAAGTCGCCCGCTATCGCCGTCTGGAGTCGTTGCGCAAGACGGAGGCGCGCCGGCCGGATCTCTACTTGCGCTATCCGCTGACCGAGGAGGAAAAAAGCCTGCTCGACGGCGGCCACGCCAAACGAAAGACGAAGCCTCGTAGCAAGAGCTCGCCAGGTTGAGTGCAGGGCGGGTACACAATTTGGTACAAAGATGCGTAAACTTGTCGGTCCATGTTGACTAAGGGCCGCCTTCCGCGTAGTAAGTACCCCCTTCATCGAAGAGCGGACCCATGAGCACCCACCCCCTAATCCGAGAAATCGAAAGTTCGTTCCGCCGTGACAACATCCCGGAGTTTCGCTCCGGCGACAGCGTCAAGGTGCACACGCTCATCAAGGAAGGCGACAAGGAGCGCGTCCAGATTTTCGAGGGCGTGGTGATCGACAGGCGGAGTGGGTCCTCGCTCGCATCGTTCACGGTGCGCAAGGTTTCCTACGGCGTTGGCGTCGAACGCATTTTCCCCCTTCAGTCGAGCCGAATTGAGAAGATCGAGATCGTGCAAAGGGGGCGCGTTCGTCGCGCTCGCCTGAATTACTTGCGCAATCTTCAGGGCAAGGCTGCTCGCATCAAGGGCGAGCGCAGCCAAACTGCCGTCGAGACACCCGCGGCGCCAGCGCCGGCTGCCGTTCCCGTCTAGTCCGGCCCCGCCTGAAACGCGTCTTCGACGTGGATGATCTCGGGTGCGCTCTCGTCGAGCGCAAAGGTCACGGAGACGACGTCGAATCGGAACACCGGCGCCGACGAGTGCCCTTCGTTTAGGTACATTCTTGCGGCCCGAACAACCCGGGCACGCTTGCGTGCATCGATCGTTTCCAGCGGATGACCTCGGTCTACGCCGGTGCGCGAGCGGACCTCCACGAAGACGCAAAGTCCTTCGCTGCTGACCACCAAGTCGATCTCGCCCTCGGGTCGCCGCCAATTGCGGGCGAGAATGGAATACCCACGACGTTCCAGATAGTCGGCAGCCAGCTGCTCGGCTCGCTGTCCAAGCGCCAGCTTCTTGGTAAGCACCCGACCGGCCATCAAACGTGGTGGCGTTTGTCGATCAAGCTACGTTGGCGCCAAGGAAATACGACACGTCTACTGGCGGCAGGTCGCCGCTCCGCCACCCTGGCAGGCTGGCGGCGTCGTGATGCTAGAACCCGCATAGAAATCCTTGCATACGCACAATTTCTGGCAGCAGATGGGGCCCGTGATGAACGGTATCGCGCATGCGAAACCACTCTGACATCGATAGTCCTTGCAATTGGGGTCGGTGGCCTGATTGCATGCCCGTGCCTGCGAAGGATCGCAGTCGCTATCTTGCGAGCAAGGGGCCGAGCACAAGGCCGTGGTATCGGGAGATATACCCTGTACAGCAGCGGGCTTGATACAGATACGACTCGGGCACTCGACGGCCAGGGGGTTGTAGAGTGCCTGAGAGATGCCAGCATCACCGGTAAAAACATCACAGGGACGCCCGATCGCCTTGTCCTCGCAGCCGGTGTTGCCGAACGCCACGAGTGCCAAAGCCAACGTTCCGAATAGAGATAGCCGCACAACAACGGGTCGCAGTATGTAGGTTTTGGCACACAGTTTCTGGCTCATCAAATGACTCCTTCCGTCCGGCTAAGCCGCGAACAGATTGCAAGCGGGGCTAGGCGCCAAGGCGCCCATCTTAGCTAGGCGAAGCACCCTGTCAACAGGGAATCGCATGGCAATGCAGTATCGTTTTGCCTCGCGGATCCGCGAAGTTAGAGACCTAGCTCCAGGACGGTTCTCGCTTGACACAGCAGATCGCCCTGCCTAGGATGGCTCGGATTTATAGCCTATCGGCGACGATTATGTGCCGCTCTTCCGGGCAGCAAAACCAGGCGGGCGGTTCGTAAATGTCTATTTATTTGGGATTGTGCGTTCAGGTAGGCGAAACCAAGTTGGAATTTGCAGGCCATTTCATCATTTGCCCGCCGAGTCTCCGCCAGGCGGGCGCCACCGAGTGAGGTCCATCCATGAGCCGTGAAAAGGGTTGCGCTCTGTTCCTCGTATTCGCAGTCACCATGGCAGTCGCGCCCATTGCCACCGCGCAGCAGCCGGACGATCAGCAGCAGACCAAAAAGAAGAAGAGGAAGACGCCTGCCCTGACACCGGGACCAGATTCCCCAGCGACATCGGCAGCGCCAGGCAAGCGGAAGAACAAGGCGAGCGCGGCTCCGCTCACGGCCGGTGGCGGTTCCGACTCCATCGAGCGCGGCGACAAGTTCTACGATCGTAAGGACTATTTCATGGCCTCCATCGAATACAACAAGGCCATCGAAGAGCCGGGCAGCGATGAAGTCAGCAAGCAGACGGCTGAGTTCAAGATGGGCAAGACCCTGTACAAGCTCCATTTCTACTCCACGGCCATTAGCTACTTCGACCGCATCGTGCAAAAAGGGCCTTCGCACCCCAACTACAATGAAACTTTGCAGTGGCTGGCCGCGCTAACGCGTGACGTTCCCGACTCCGCTGGTGTGCTTGAGAAGATCGGCAAGTACGATCGGGCCGAGCTCGAGAATCCCCAGCTGACGACCGTGCGCGACGAGCTCTACTTCCTTCTCGGCAAGTACAACTACGGCAAGAACAAGTTCAAGGAAGCCGTGGATTTGTTCAATGCGGTGAATCCGAAGAGCCCCTTCTATGTTCAGGCCAAGCTCTTCGAGGGAGCGACCCACGTCCGCGAGTACGCGGCGAAGCCGGCGGTGGATGCATTCAAGGAAGTCTTGCGTGTCGCGGAGGAAAGCTCGGATCCCAAGATTCGTCCGTTCCAGGATTTGGCCAATCTGTCGTTGGCGCGCGTCTTCTACTCGACTGGACAGTTCGTGCTGGCCACCAAGTATTTCGACCGCGTTTCGCCTGAATCCTACGACTGGCCGAACAGCTTGTTCGAGTCGTCGTGGGCAAACTTCATGCTGAAGCAGCAAGGCTACTCGAAAGCACTCGGCAATATCCACACGCTGCGCGCGCCCTTCTTCGAGTATTTCATCAAGCCCGAATCGGCCGCGGAGGCCTTGACCGTGAAGGCAACCATCTACTTCTACAACTGCCTGTTCGATCGGGCGAGCGATGCTATCGACGAGTTCCTGGAGACGGTGCCGAAGGTCAAGGATGGCCTCGACAAGGTGCTCAAGAACAACCCGGACAACGCCCAGTTCTTCGACGCGGCTGTGAAGATTCGCATGGGCCGGTCCGGGCTGCCGGGCATCGTCGAGCGCGCGGCGCGCGCGGTCCTCACCGACCGCAGCTTGGCCAAGCGTTTCGAGTACGTGCGCGAGCTCGACAAGGAGCTTGCCGCGCACGACAAGGCCGACGTGGCCTGGAAGTCGACCGCCGTCGCCAACAACATCTTTTCCGACATCGGCGTGAACCGCGCGTTGATGGTGAACGAGGCCGGTGAACTGGCGCGCAAGCGCATCGAGCGTCTGGTGAGCGAATTCACGGCGCTGAACACCCGCGTGAACAAGATTCGCTACGAAATCCTCGAGGGCGAGAAGCGGCAAGCCGAAGAAGACGTTCGGACCGAGTCGGCCCACGACAGATCGCACAGGGCGCAGGAGCTGAGCAAGATCAACGTCGACGACGAGCACCAGTTCTGGCCCTTCACGGGCGAGTATTGGCGCGACGAGCTTGGGTACTACCGCTACAAGCTGCTGAACAAGTGCGGTCGGACTGGCACTCCGGAAGAGGCGCCGCAGACAGGTGGGGCTCCGGAGACGGGAACGGGGACTGAAGGTGAAGGCACGGCGGCGCCCGCCGCGGCACCAGCGGGCGCAGGTTCACCCGCCGCACCTGATCCCGCTGTAATTCCGGCCGAGTAGCACGACCTAGGACTTCCACAGAAGAGCAAGGACGCAAAAATGACGAGTAATCGACGATTCACACGCTACGCCTCGTTGGGCGCCTTTTTCGTGGCGGCCACATTCGGCACGCAGGTGGTCCACGCGGCCGACGCCAAGTACAAGAAGAAGGAGATCGAAGTTCAAGGCGGGGCGCAGACCGAGCTGACCAAGCCGAAAGAGCCGGTCAAGGAGCAACAGAAACAGACGGGGCCGGTGCTGACCGTCGACGCCTTCGTGGGGCAGCAGCAAAACAAGGTCGTCGTCGTCACGATGAAACAGATCCGAATCATGCAGGATCTCATCAAGAGCGCATCCGAGGACGATCAGCAGAAACCGGACTACTACTTTCGTCTCGGCGAGCTCTACGCCGAGACGCAGCGGGCGTTCGGCTTCAAGGCGCGTGGCCTCGATCAGAAGATCTTCGAGGCACAGCAGGCGAAGAAGATGTCGGAGGCGAGTAGCCTGAAGCAGAAGCAGCAGCAGCTCGAGAAAGAGTCCGAGAAGTGGTCGGTGGAGGCAGTCAAGAGCTACGTGCAGGCGTCGAAGTATCCGAAGTACAACCGCATGGACGAGGTGCTCTTCCGCCTCGCGTATCTGCTGCAGGCGATCAAGAAGGAGGATCAAGCTCGCGAGTTCTTCCACCGTTTGATCAAGGACTATCCGCAATCTAAGTACGTTCCCAACGCGTACCTGTCGTTCGCCGAGTTCTACTTCCAAAAGGGCGAGATGGAGAGCGCCCTCAAGTTCTACGAAAAGGTCGAGCAGTTCCCGGGCTCCTCGGTATTCGGCTTTGCTCTGTACAAGAAGGGCTGGGTCGAAATCAATCTTGGCAACTTCAAGGGCGCCCTGGAGATTTTCGTCAAGGTCATTCAGTTGTGCCGAGACGGCAAGATATCCAAGAACCAGGCGGGGCCGCTCGAGAAAGAGGCAAAGAAAGACTTGGTCAAGGCCTACGCGCGGACGCCTGGCGCCAGTCCGGAAAAGGCCTGGGATTTCTTCGTGCGGATGGGCGGCGACTATGCCCCGAAGATGCTTGAGGCTCTTGCCGAGCTTTACTGGGAACAAGGCATGTTCCCCGAGTCTTCGAAGATCTATCGCAAGATCATCACGCTCAACGCCGAGGGAAAAGAATCGTCTCGTTTGTGCGAGTGGCAGAACAAGATTCTGCGCAACACGCTGTCCGGCGGAAACAAGAAGGATCAGGTGCAGGAGCTCAAGCGCCTGGGCAATGTCTACGAGGCGATTTCCAAGAAGGAAGGCGTCAAGAAGGACGTCCTCGCCGAGTGCAAGAACTCGTACCACGACACCGGCAAGGAACTGGCGCTGATCTGGCACAAGGAAGCGCAGCGGACCAAGAACGCCGACACGTACCAGTTGGCGGGCATGGTCTACAAGGAATTCCTCAGCCACTTCACCAACGAGAAGGACTCGGCCGAGATGACCTTCTACTACGGCGAAATTCTGTGGCAGATGGCCGCTTGGAAAGAAGCCGCCGAAACCTATACCAAGGTCATCGAGATCGATCCCAAAGGCAAGTACGTGAAGGAGTCCGCTTACGCGGCCGTGCTCGCGTGGAAGAACGCTCTCAACATCAGCGACAGCGGCGATGAGGTCGACAAGGACAAGGGCAACAAGGATCTCAAGCCGCGCCAGATTCCCGAGTACCAGAAGAAGATGATCGCGGCCTTCGACACCTACATCAAGTACGTGCCGGATGCGCCGGAGCTCGTGAAGATCAAGTACCGCAAGGCGCGCGTCTTCTACGACTACAACCACTTCGACGAGGCCATCAAGCTATTCCAGGACATCGTCGACCATCACGTGACCGACGAGCTTGCCATCTACTCGGCCAACCTCCTTCTCGACTGTCTCAACATCCTCAAGCACTACAAGGAACTGCTCGCGACCGTCGAGAAGTTCCTGGCCAACCCGGTCCTCATGAAGGATCAGGAATTCCGCAAGCAGATGGTCTCCCTCAAGACCGACAGCTTGGTGGCCGAGGCGAAGCAGTACGAGAAAGACAAAAACTACAAGGAGTGCGGCATATCGTTCGTGGCGGCGGCCGAGACCATTCCGGACCACAAGGATCACGCCCAGCGCCTCTACAACGCGGGCCTGTGCTTCCAGAATGCTCGCCTGGTCGGCCAGGCCATCAAGGCGCGCGAGCAGCTCATCAAGGATCACCCCAAGGACGTGTTGGCTCAGCGGGCGCTGTTCCAGATCGCCTCGGGCTACCACCAGCTTGCCTACTACTCCGAGGCGGCGAAGCGCTACGAGGAATTCGCCAGCAAATTCCCCGGCGAAAAGCAGGCCTTCACCGCGCTTGGTAACGCCTACTCGTTCCGCATCGGGTTGGGCGAATTCGACAAGGCAGTCGAGGACATGAACAGCTTCGTCAAGTACTACGGCGACAAGAAGCCCGCCGATGCTGCCAATGTCGTATTCCAGATGAGCGAAGTGTACGAAAAGCAAAGTAAGACCGACGAGCTTGCCAAGCACCTCGACGCCTACCTCAAGAAGTGGGGCGCCAAGGGCGGCATCGACAAGCAGATCATCGCCCACTTCAAGCTAGGCGAGATTTCCTGGAAGAGGTCTTGCCCCCAAGAAGGCGTCAACGGCGCGTGCCTCAAGATCGACCGCGTGACCATGAACGGAAAGGCCAAGGCGCTCTACCAGATCAACCAGGGCATCAAGGACCGGAAGAAGAAGCTCAAGGAGAAGCTGCGCACCCAGTGCGGTCCGCCAACCAGCTCGAAGATCACCGTCTACGATCGCTCGTCGAAACAGGCCTCCGAAGGACAGAAACACTTCACCGAGGTGCTCAAGTTGTGGGCCAAGGGCGACGCCGAGAAGAAGCTGCAGAGCCAAGTTCCCAATCCCGGCGAGGCAGCCGCGCGTGACGTCTTCATGCGTTTTGCGGTGGCAGGCGCCGCTTTCTACCAGGCGGAGCAGGTTTACGAGCAGTTCCTCAAGGTCAAGTTCCCGCAAGGGCTCGATTTCCAGCAGCCGACCCAATTCGACAGCAAGCGGGTTGCCGAGGCGAAGAAGAAGAAGTTCGAGGACTCGCAGAAGAAGTTCCTCGCCTACTTGACCGAGAAGTCCAACCTCGCCAACCGTCTGGCTGGTCCGAGCGCGGACAAGAAGGGCATGTACGACTACGTGCTCGACTATCACGTGGCCCACTGGACCATCGCGGCGTCGGCGCGCATCGGCCAGGTCTTCGCGGACTTCGTCAACCAACTCTACACGGCTGAAATCCCCAAGGACCTCAAGGAGCAAGACGAGTGGGGCAACCGCCCACGCGAAATCTTCTGCGACGCCTTGGTCGACAAGGCCGAGCCCATCGAGTCCAAGGCGGTCGTGGGTTACGACCTGTGCCTCAAGGCCGCAACCAAGGAATCGTGGTTCAACGAATGGTCGACTCTGTGCGAGGTCGAGCTCAACCAGCTCAAACCTAGCGAATACCCGCTCGCGGCCGAAGCGAAGCCCGAACCCGGCTACGTGTCGACACCCATCACTCCGGCTGCCGTGGTGTCCGAGTTGCCCGACGATCTTCAAGTTACTTCGAACCAGTAGGAGCCAGGAATGACCATGCACGGACGACTTGGAATGTGGTCGATCAGGACCTTGTTCACTGCCTCTGCTCTGGCGCTATTGGCTGCGGGTTGCGCGACCTCGAAGTCAGGCGGAACGTCTGGAAAAGAGAGGGCGCCCCTTCCTGACGAGGAGGAAGGCTGGGCTCCCGGGAGCGCCCACAATGCGTCGGCGGCGGAAAGCGGGCCAGCCGATATCCCGCTGGCGAAGAAGAAGGCTTCCGACCGTCAGATCACCGAGGAGCAGAAGGCAACCTTCGACAGGATCGTCGCGGACTACCACAAGGCCAAGAAGACAGGCGTACTGAACCCCGCCGACTGCAGCTCGCTTTCAAGTGCATTCAAGAAACTTGCGAACCAAGCGCCTGCGTTGCTTGAGGCCCGCAACAACGAGGCGACCGTCTACCTGGAATGCGGTAGGAAGGACGATGCTATTGCCATTTGGAACGCGATGGCAAGTGGCGCCAAGCCCTACGCGCCGGCCCTCGCTAACCTGGGATACTTGACCTGGCAAACGGGCAACAAGGCGGGCGCGGAATCGTACTTCAATCGTTCGGTGCAGGCCGATCCTCTCACCGGATCGATTTTCGCGCGAATCAATCTGGCTCAGATCCTGCGTGAACGCGCACGAACGGTGAGCGACAGCGAGAAGAAGCCTCTCAACGACCAGGCTGTCCGCCACCTTCGTACCGTTCTGGCGTTGGATGGGAACAGCCTCCAGGCCTACGCCGGCCTGACCTACATCTATTATGACCTCGGCCTGCCCGAGGCGGCGAAGCTGGTCGGTGCGCAGGCCATCAAGCGCGCCAAGGAAATCGCCACCGGCGTTTTCGAGGACGAATCGGCTGTCACGGAAGAAACCGCCAAGAAGGGCAAGAAGGGAAAGGCCAAGAAGGAGAAGGAGGAGGCGAAAGAGGAAGGGGCCAAGTCGGACGAGGGTGCCGGTGGCACGGGCTACACAACGGAAATGAAGAAAGCCATCGGCGTCGTGTACAACACCCTCGGCATGATTGCCCTTGCCAAGAAGAACTACACTGAGGCGATCAAGAACTACACGCACGCGGTGGAAAACGATCCCGCGCTCTACGAAGCGCGCCTCAACTTGGCCGCGTTGTCGCTCAAATTCCGGAACTATGAGATCGCCGAGCAGAACCTCCGCGAGGTCTTGAAGGCTCAGCCGAAGAACTATGAGGCCATCATCGGCCTCGGTGTGGCGCTTCGTGGAAGCAAGAAATTCGATGAAGCCGAGGCCGAGTACAACCGGGCCAGGACGCAGGATCCACAGCGGCCCGAGGCCTACTTCAATCTGGGGGTTCTTTACCAAGAGTACAAAGGCGGAAGCGACAAGCCCATGCTGCAGAAGGCGCAAGCCTACTACCGCGACTATCTATCGCGCGCCCAGTCGCCCAAGATGCGCAAGGATGCGGAGAAGCGCATCAAGGACATCGACGAGACCTTCGCCGCCTTGAAAGAGGCGGAGCAGATGATGAAGGAAGCGGAAGAGATGCAGCGCAAGGCGGAAGCGCAGCAGAAGCAGATGGAAGAGCAGATGAAGAAGCAAGAGGCCGACGAAAAGGCGAAGGTCGAAGCCGACAAGAAGAAAGCCGAAGATGACAAGGCCAAGGCCGAGGCCGACAAGAAGAAGGCCGAGGAAGACAAGGCGAAGGCTGAAGCCGACAAGAAGGCGAAGGCCGAGGCCGACAAGGCGAAAGCTGAAGCCGACAAGGCCGCTGCTGGCGACACGAGCGCACCCAGCGACGCGACGGGCGATAAGGCAGCCGGAGACAGCTCCGATACGGGAAACGCCGACACGGGCAAAAAGTCGGCGGACAGCAAGAAGAAGAAAAAATAGAGGTTAGACTTCCACCGATCGGACGATTCTTGAAAAAGTTGGGAACCTCGCCCGGTCTCAGTTGTCAATACGGGCAGACCAAGGTGTCTGCCCCGAAGAGTAAGGAGATGACGCTATGAAAATTTTCGCAATGATAGCGGTCCTGAGCCTCGCCGGGGTGGGTAGCGCGGTTGCGCAAGAGGCAGGTGGTGACAATGCGGCTTACAAGTCCAAGACCGTCTACGACTTCGAGGACGATAACGTCGAGGGCGACTTGCAGCGTCCAGATGGCGAGTTAGTGAATTCCATCAACAAAGCCCAGCACGAAAGCCTCATTGAGATCCGGAAAGACTTCATCCCTGAAATGCTCAAGTCGCTTGAAGACATTTAGAAGATATTCAGAAAGACATCTAGACGCAGGTTCCGATCGCCTACCGAGGTGATCAGTCTTGCTCCAGAGTCACTCGTTTCCGGCGGCGGCCCCAGGCCGCCGCTGACGTAAGACAGACAAGGAGAACGCCATGGCCAACGTCCCAATCCCCATCAAATTTCAGATCTTCAAAGGGGATCAGCTGGTGCGAGAAGAGACCCTGAACGAGGCCGTGATCAAGATCGGTAAGCTCGCATCTTCGCACCTCCGATTGGATGACGAAACGGTTTCGCGTATGCACGCTGTTGTCGAGGTGACGGGACCGGGAGAGGTTCAGCTCATCGATCTCGGCTCGACACGGGGAACGCTGGTCAACGGGGAGAGAATCAACAAGGCGATTCTCAAGTCGGGCGACCAAATCTACTTCGGCGACGTGCGAGTGGTTGTGGCATTCTCGGCGGGTAGCACGGGCATGGAAGCCACGCCAGCGCCGGTCGCGGTGCCTGCTCAGCCCGCTCGTCCAGCCGCCCAGTTTGCCTCCACGATGCATTTCGTTCCGCCAGGTGCGCCAGCTGCTCCTGCGGCGCAGGCGGCGCCGCCTGCGCAGTTTGCACCACCAGCACAAGCAGCTCCGCAACAGCCAGCGCCGCAGTATGCGCCGGTTGCGGTGGCTGCTCCTGTTCCGCAGACAAGCTTTGCCGCTCCCAGCTTCGGCGCTCCGAGCCACGTGGGCGCCGAAGTCGAAGTGATGGATGGCAGCAAAGCCATCGAGGTCCAGGCGATCTATCGCGGGATTGTCGAAAACACCCGCTACCTCACCGATCCCAGTGGCAAGAGCACCGCGGGCCAATCAAAGGCTTTCATTGCGGCTGGTATTGCCTTCGTGCTCATCGCACTCATCACCTTCTTCGTCACGATCATCAACGCCGGACAAGAAAAGACCAGGTATGAGGCGTACCTGAATGCGGGCAATGAGGCTAAGAACTTCCAGTGGGCGCATCAATCGCCGGCCCTCGATTTTGTCGTGTTTGGTGGTGTCGCCGCCGGTATCGCCCTCGTTTACATGGGGCTCAAGCGGCGTAGCAAGTCGAACCCGAACTATGTCGTCGGCTCGGATGTGACGGCGGATACGCCAGTTGCGCCGGAGCTCATTGGAACCTCGGCGTTTTCCTTGGTGTCGACCACGGGCGCGGACTTCTTGGTGAACGTGACGCCGAACATGTCGGGTGAAGTTCACCTCGACGGGCACTCGATTCCGCTGCCGCAATTTGTCCAGCAGCGCGGACCCAGTTTTTCGCTCGGCGATCGCGGTCGAGCCAAGATCGACTGTGGCGCAACCACGTTCCTCGTCAGTGCCACGCCCAGGCCGCGCTCGGTGCCGGTGCCGTTCCTCATCTGGCGCTGGAGCGAGCAGGCCTACACAGTCGGCACGGCGGCGGCGCTCGCGCTGTTCCTGCTCATGATCTTCTCGGTTCCCCCGGATCCGAAGTCGCTGTCTCTCGATCTCTTCAATGCGGACAGCCGATTCGTGAACTTCCTCATCAAGCCACCGGAGGAAAAGGAAGAAGAGATCCCCGAATGGCTCAAGAAGAAGGGTCCCGACGAGCAGGGCGGGAAGGGCAAACGCCACAAGGGTGAAGAAGGCAAGATGGGCAAGAAGACCTCCAAGAACAAGGAGGGTCTGTATGGTTTGAAAGGTCCGAAGGACAATCCCGATCCGCACCTGGCGAAGAAGCTGGCCGAGGAAAATGCGAAGAACGCGGGTATTCTCGGCGTTCTCAAGATGTCGGAAGGCTCTCACCTGGCATCGATCTTCGGTCGCGACACGGCGGCGGGCTCCGACTCGGTCAACGTCCTTGGCGGTCTCATCGGCAACGAAATCGGCGAGGCCTACGGCGTCGGCGGTCTTGGTTTGGTCGGCACGGGCACCGGCGGCGGTGGCACCGGCGAAGGCACGATAGGTCTCGGCAACTTCGGCACGATTGGTAAGGGCGGCGGCGGCGGCAACGGCTCCGGCTACGGCCGCGGCGCGGGTGGTCTCGG
>Ga0182027_10003905_pt1 | contig 23355 bp, 22 predicted proteins | sample 712E1DmetaG_FD_121300 | JGI IMG/M metagenome (GOLD analysis project Ga0182027, IMG submission 121300) | Permafrost microbial communities from Stordalen Mire, Sweden - 712E1D metaG (Illumina Assembly) | ecosystem: Environmental > Terrestrial > Soil > Wetlands > Permafrost | place: Sweden... | reverse complement strand
TTGGCCTGCAAGTCCTCATACGCGCTGACCAGGCCCCAATAGATGCTCTCCACCTGGTTGACGGTATACAGAATTTGCTGGCGGAAGGAGGAGTCGGTGATGCGGCGGTCGTTGAGGGCCTGGTACATGAAGCGCTTGTTCACCCAGATACCTGCACCTTGCAGCAGATGCTGCGTAACAGTGGCTTTGAACGATGAGGCAATCTCAGGCACGTAGCTGGAAAGAGTGTTGCTTGTGGCGATGCGGCTGTTGTTCCAAGCGACGGTCAACGAGGTTCCGGGGGTAAAGCCCTCGGTGTAGGTGAAGTCATATTGCTCGGTATTCGTCTTGGAGGCCGGGCTGAAGAGGCTGGTCTGCTGCGTCTTGTTCCGGTCGAACTGAACCGTGCCGCTCACGCTTGGATCCAGATTCTCAGGGTTGGGGCCTGCGCCGTTTGTGGAAAGCACCAGGCCGGAACTTCCCGAGGCCGCGCCGCCTGAGCCGCCGGTAGTTCCGCCCGGGCCGCCGCCTGAAGTCAGTGCCGAAGACGATCCGCCCAGCGTGTTGGCCACAACGCCGGAATTCACTCCGCGGACTCCGCTACCCGCGCGCGTGCGTAGAATATCCGTATCCGCGATGTCCAAGTTATAGCGGGCGATGGCGATGTCGTAATTGTTCTCAAGCGCCAGCGCAATGGCGTCGGAGAGGCTCAGGTAAATCTTGCCGTCTTTGACCAGATCCGCCAGACGCACCGAGTTCACAAAACTGGCCTTGGCAATGGTCGTTGGCCAGTAAATATTGATCGGATTGCCCAAAAGCCTGCCTGCGGGTTTTGAAAAATCCCGCGTGCCCGGCCGCAGATTCATGGGCTCGGTCAGCACCGGTGCGGGGGCCGAGGGCAGCTCGGAGGCCTGTTTCTCCGGAGCCGAAGCTCCTGCCCCCGCCTGCTGAGCAAACCCGGCAGGCGCTCCCGCCGTCAATGTCAGCATGGTCAGCATGACCGCTGCCAGTGCGCGCAGCCGCTTGCCTGCCTGCTCGCTCACCGCCTGTCCGCGATTGGTGCCCGCGGCCTCATCCTTCTGCTGCTTCAACACACGCGTAACGTCCAAATGCATGGTTCCTCTCCACGAATTGCTGAGGCATGTGGGGTGCCATTTTCAAGACGCCCAGAGAACCTCTCAGGACGCAAATTTGTGATTCGATTCAGAGTTTTCCGCTTCCAGCCCGACGTGCAGCTATCCGCTTATCGGTAAATACGCGCGCGGCCCCCGGTTCGTTCCCCAGGTGTCAATTTCCACGCTCCGGAGCGGCCCGGCCACAACAAAGTGCCGAAAGTTGAGTATATCCCACTCCAACTCATTGCTCCGGTGAGCGCTGCGGTCGGGTACCCTGTTATCAAGACGTAAATCATTGACAGATATTGTCCAAATCGAGCCGAATCTGCGGACCTGGAAGCTCACCCTGTCCTATGACGGCACCGATTTCCGCGGCTGGCAGGTTCAACCCTCAGAACCCACCATCCAGGGCGAGCTGCAGGCTGCCCTGGGCCGGGTCACGGGCGAAACTCCGCTGCCACAGGGCTCCGGGCGCACCGATGCCGGTGTCCATGCGCTCGCCCAGGTGGCAAGTTTTACCTTGCAGGCCCCCATTCCGCCGGAAAACCTCCTTCGCGCCCTCAATCGAACCCTCCCTCCCTCGATTCGAGTCCTGGAAACGAGGACAGTACGAAGTACCTTTCATGCGCGGCATTCGGCCGTGGCCAAGACATACGAATATCGGATTCTGCAAGGGGAGAACTGCCCGCCGTTTCTGGCCCGCTATCTCTACGCGTGTCCCTGGCCAATGGACGTGGAGGCCCTGCAAAGGTCAGCCCGGCTTTTTGAGGGCGAGCACGATTTCTTGAGTTTTGCCGCCACCGATCCCGACCTGACCAGCCGGAGCTTTGCCCCAGACACGAATCCCGACCAAAAAGTAAAAGTGCCCCCGGCGCAGGCGATCCGCACCCTCTTCTCCTCATCGTGGGAGCGGCGGCAAACCGAGGCGGGCGAGATTCTGGTCTACCGCGTCCGCGGCGATGGCTTTTTGCACCACATGGTCCGCAACCTGGTAGGAACCATGCTCGAAGTAGGCCGTGGCCTTCTCCGGGCCGAAGATCTCTCCGAAATTCTCGCCGCCCGCTCCCGCTCCGCCGCCGGCCCCACCGCCCCTGCGCGAGGACTGTTTCTGTGTTCAGTGGAGTACGACGAGGCTGAATATGTCCTGTAAACCAAGTAGAATCTTAATGATGGATGAAACCCAAGTATTGTTGAGGCTTCTAGCGCTGGCCGACAATGAAATTGAAGCTGGAGAAACAGTCTCCATCGAAGAGGTCATGACAGAGTTTGTCGTGGAAACTAAGCGGCGGGAATTAGACGACTAGAAGGACCGGAAAAGCGTACCTGCGCCTCCCTGCTACCCTGAAACCACCCGTATGCCACTCCTCCCCCGCAACTCGGCCTTCTCCCGCGTCACAGCGCTCGCTGCCCAGCGGCCGGTTCACGCCGCCTTCGCCTGGCTGCATGGGAACCCAGGAAAAATCATGGACTGGCAGGCGCAACTGGTGGCCATTCCCGCCCCTCCATTCGGAGAACAGGCCCGTTCGGAGTGGCTGGCGGCCCGCTTTGCCGAGGCCGGCCTGAGCCGGGTGGAAACCGATGCCGTTGGCAATGTTCTGGGCTGGCTGCCCGCCGCCAATTTGCCGCCCGAGAGCACCGGCCCTGTGGTCGTGCTCTCCGCGCACCTGGATACCGTCTTCCCCGCCGGCACTCCGCTCAACCCAGTGGTGGATGGCGACCGCCTGGAGGCTCCGGGAGCCTGCGATAATGGCGCCGGTGTGGTTGGAATGCTGGCCATCATTCATGCATTGGTTGAGTCCAAGACCGAACTGCCAGCCCTACTCCTCTTTCTGGGAAATGTGGGCGAAGAGGGCGAAGGCGACCTGCGCGGCGTGCGCCACTTCTACAACCAAAGCGCTCTGGCCGGCCGCATCGCAGCTCACATTGTCCTCGATGGCGCGGGCGCAGACACGGCCGTCACGCAGGCCCTGGGAAGCCGCCGTTATCAGGTCACGATTACCGGGCCCGGCGGCCACAGCTTTACCGACGCGGGCACGCCCAACCCCATCGCCGCATTGGTTTCGGCCCTGGCCACACTGGCCCAGACCCCGCTGCCGGAAGAGCCTCGCACCACGCTCAATCTGGGGACGATTCACGGCGGCACCAGCGTGAACTCCATCCCCGAAAGCGCTCAGGCCTCCATCGATTTCCGCTCCACCGGCCCTGAGCAACTGTTGCGTCTCGAAGTCGCGTTGCACCGCGCCGTCGAAGATGCCGTCGAGCATTGGAATGCGCTGTCAAAGGCTAGCCCGGCGCATGACCGGGGACAGTTAGCCTTTGCCATCGACAAAATCGGCGACCGCCCCGCCGCACAACTACCCGGCGACTCCCCTCTGCTCGACGCTCTGCGCGCCGTGGACCGCCATCTGGGCCTGCAAACCGACCTCCGCCTGGGCTCGACCGATGCCAATATCCCGCTATCGCTTGGTGTGCCGGCCTTGTCCATGGGCGCAGGCGGCGAAGGCGGCGGCGCGCACACCCAGGCCGAGTGGTACTCCGCCAAGGACCGCGACCTGGGTCTGCGGCGCGTGTTGCTGCTGACCTTGGCCATGATCGAATGGGCTGCAGAACAATAATGGGAACAATAGTCTGCTACACTCCGCCCATGCGCGCCCCTACTGCTCTGCTCGTCGCAGCCCTTGCCACAGCATCTTTCTGCCCCGCCCAGGCTCCCATCGCCAAGCACGCGATGCCCAGGCAGGAGAAGCAAGCGCCGGTCAAGCTCGCCTCCGTACCGGAGATCGTCTTCTTCAACGGCGTCATCTACACCGGCGCAGGACTGGCCAAGGACAAGCCTCAGACCGTCCAGGCCATGGCCATCGGCGGCGGCAAGGTGCTGGCCGTGGGCATGAACAGCGAAATCAAACGCCTTGCCGGCCCCAAAACCCGCCTACGCGACCTGAACACCGCTAAAACCGGCACATTCGTCTTTCCTGGCTTCAACGACGCCCACACCCACCTGGGCGAAGCAGGCCGAACCCGGCTCAACGTCGATCTGACCGGTGTCCAATCTCTGGCCGCGATGTTGGCCAGTGTGCAAAACTTCGCCATCAAAGCCCCAGCAGGCCACTGGCTCACCGGCGGAAACTGGGACCACACGTTGTGGGTGCAAAACAAGCTGCCTACCCGCCAGGAGCTCGATCAGGTCACCGCCGGCCATCCCGCGTTTCTCGGCCGCATCGACGGCCACATCTCCATTGCCAACTCGGCCGCCCTGGCCGCCGCAGGCATCACCGGCAAGACCACTCCGCCTCAGGGCGGAGCCATTGACCTGGATGCCAACGGCGAGCCCACCGGAATCCTGCGCGAATCGGCGCAGGAACTGGTCCAGAAAGTCATCCCGCCGCCCAGCCCGGCCAAGCGCCGCCGCGGCGACGAACTGGCCATCGCCGACGCCCTCGCGCACGGCGTCACCAGTGTGCAGGACTTCAGCGATTGGCAGGATTTTCTTGTATTCGAGGAACTCGAAAAGGAGGGCAAACTGCACCTGTGCATTACCGAATGGCTGCCCTTCAAGGCTCCGTTACCCGATCTGATCCGAATGCGCAATCACCATGACCCGAACGACACGCTCCTGCACACGGGCATGCTGAAGGGCTTCCTGGACGGCTCGCTCGGCTCCCGCACCGCGGCGTTGAAAGCGCCGTACTCCGACGATCCCGGCAATACCGGCCTGCCACAGTATTCGCAAACAGAATTGGATAAAATGGCCGCCGAACGTGCCATTTTCGGATTCCAACTCGGCTTCCATGCCATCGGCGACAAGGCAGTCGCCATGGCGTTGGAGGCGTTGAGATACGAGAAGCCAGCAGACTGGAGTCTAGTATTTTGCCGTCCCGCCGGACAGAAGCCTCAGGTATGGGACGAGAAGATGGCTTGTCCGCCGAATCAACGCTACCCTGACCGCAGCCGCATCGAGCATGCCCAGGTCGTCGATCCCGCTGATATCCCTCGCTTCGCAAAACTCGGCATCATCGCCTCCATGCAGCCCAGCCACCTGCTCACCGATATGAACTGGGCCGAGGACCGGCTCGGTCCCAAGCGCGCCGCTTACTCTTACGCCTGGAAGGCTTTTTTGGACGCCGGAGTGCCCCTGGCCTTCGGAACCGACTATCCCGTCGAACCCATTACACCCTTTCGCGGCCTCTACGCCGCCGTCACGCGCATGAATGAGGCCGGAACCAAGAGCTACTTCCCCGAAAACAAGCTTACCCGCAGCCAGGCGCTCTACGCCTACACCCAGGGCTCGGCCTACGCCGAATTTGCCGAAAAGCGCAAGGGCAAGCTGCTGCCCGGCTACGATGCGGACTTCATCCTGGTCGACCGCAACCTCTACACAATCGCCGCGCCTGCCATCCTGCACTCCGTCGTGCGAGAGACCTTCGTAGCCGGCCGGATGGTCTACGCCGGCAACGGGGGCTCTCAATAACCCGCATCGCCGATGGCTGTTCCCTACTCCCTACTCCCAGGTCCCTGGCCCTAGTCCCTGTCCTCCGAAACCCTTTCCACGCACATACGTCTATACCGCTGGAACCCTTCCAGCCAGACGGGTTTGCCCGCAACTGGCTATACTGGTTAATGGTGCATTCAACACGCCAACCGCACGGTTGGCCATCCGATGAGGTCAACGAAACTATGAACTCGCTTTTGAAACGGCTGTCAGCGCGCCGTCTCGCTTCAATATTTGTCTTGCTTGCCACCCTCTCGGCCGCTATTGTGGCCGGTTCCTTTGCCGCTCACGGCGTCCGCGGGCAAGAAAAGAAGAACGACAGCGCCGATGCCACTCCGCTGAAAGTTATCAACTCCACCATCGCTCCCAATGAGTTTGTGAAGATCGCCCAAAGAGTGGGCCCGGCGGTGGTCAACATCAATACCCGGACCCTGCCTAAGGAGACGGCGAATAAGGGCCGCCGCAACTTCCATGGCCGCATCCAGCCCAATCCGCAGAACCCCGGCGGCGATGACCAGGATCAGGACCAGCAGCAGGGACAGGGCGGCATCCAGGACTTCTTCAACCGCTTCTTTGGCGGCCAGATGCCCGATATGGAGGGCGGTGACGACGGCCAGGTGCGTGAGTCGCTCGGCTCGGGCTTCATCGTCGATTCCAAGGGCTACATCATCACCAACAATCACGTAATCGAGAAGGCCGACAAGATCTTCGTCAAGCTCTCCACCGACCCTGACAACCGGGACGAGGGCCGTCCAGCGCGCGTCATCGGCACAGACAAGGCCACCGACCTGGCGGTCATCAAGATCGACACCAGCACCCCGCTGCCGACCGTTAAGCTGGGCAACTCCGACGCGGTTCAGGTGGGCGACTGGGTGGAGGCCATCGGCAGCCCCTTCGCGCTCTCGCAGACCGTTACCGCCGGCATCATCTCCGCCAAGAACCGGACCATCGAGCCCGGCGCCAGCGGCCAGTTCCAGCACTTTATCCAGACCGACGCGGCCATCAATCCCGGCAACTCCGGCGGGCCTCTCTTGAACATGAACGGCGAAGTCATCGGCGTGAACACTGCCATCTTCACCCAGTCCGCCGGCTATCAGGGCATCGGCTTCGCCATGCCGTCGAACACTGTGGTCGATATCTACAACGACCTGGTTAGTCCCAGCCACAAAGTCACGCGAGGCTCTATCGGCATCACTTTCAACGAGGGCCTTCCGAGCGTTGTCAATCGCGTCTACAGTTTCAAGAGTGGCGTGCTGGTGAATGCGGTCCAACCGGGCGGTCCCGCGGAAAAGGCCGGACTCAAGCCCGGCGACATCATCACCACCATCGATGGCCACGCCGTGAAGGATGGCGACGACCTGGTGAACGAGATCGCCAGCCGCAGGCCCGGCAGCAGCATCCGGCTCGGATATCTGCGCGACGACAAGCCGGCCGACGCCACGGTTGCCATCGGCGACCGCGACAAGGTCTTTGCCGAGCTAGGCAGCCAGCAAGCCGAAAGCGGCCCGGACGAGAAGGGCGACGCCGGCGAAACCAAGTTGGGCCTGGTCGTCCGCGATGCCTCTCCATCCACTGCCGCCAAGCTGCCTACACCCGGCGTGGTCATCCAATCGGTTCGAGCCGGCTCCTTTGCCGACCTGCAGGGACTTGAGCCCGGCTTGGTCATCATCCGCATCAACAAGCATCCTACCGGCACAAAGGAACAGTTCAATGCCGTGGTGGGTAAGCTAAAATCCGGCGATGACGTGGTCTTCGAAATCGTGGACCCCCGCCATCCGGGCAATGGAATCAACTACCTGGGCGGTACCCTGGAGTAGCGTCCGAAGAGCGCCGGCTGGGGTCTATCCTGGCTGGCGCTTTCCCTCTCTGGTAGATTTTCGTTACCGGATCGGCTTTTTCTATTGCCGTAATACGGGACGCTCCGCTAGACTGCAACGTAAATCGTCCAGTCATTCCGTTTTTCTAAGGGGGAGCCTACGTGTTCTCTTTTCGTGCAGGCCTGGCATTCGTGCTCTCTACCGCGATGATCGCGTCTCCCGCATTCGCCTCCCGCGTCCACCGGGCTCCCACTGGCGGCCACTCGCAAGGCTCCCACAAGAAAGGAAAATCACGCCGCCAACGCGGCCAGCAGGCCATCGAACCGGCCCGCGCCACTGAGATTCAGCAAGCGCTCATCCGCGAGCACTACCTGAACGGCGAAGCGACAGGTAAGTGGGACGCCGGCACCGTAGCCGCCATGCAGAAATATCAGGCCGCTCATGGCTGGCAAACCAAGCTGACGCCCGACTCGCGCGCCCTCAAGAAACTGGGCCTCGGCCCCGACTACTCCGGCGCCATTAACGCCAGGAACTCCTCCTTCGCCGCCCCGCCTTCCTCCAGCACAATTCCCCCGGTTCAGCAGGCTGGCTTTGCCGCGGCGGCCGGAGTGGACCGCTGATTCCCTGGCAAGTGCTGCGAAAAACTTGATCCGGAGGGAGGCGGGGTTTCAACCCCCGCATAAAGCCAACAGAATCGACACGGGCTTTAGCCCCGGAGGGAATGTAACCTCAAACTGCGAAACCACATTTGAAACACACTCTAGAACCGGAACTCCGGCATCCCCTTCAACAAAAACTCATAACGTGGGCGCAAGGTGTCCGGGCCTGCGGTAATCGTGCTGTCCAGGTGAATGAGCGAGTCGTCCTTGTCGTACTTCGGCCACACAGGTAGTCCCGGCCCGTTGGGATCGCCGGTCCGCGCGAAGTTGGTCCAATAGCTCATCATCTGCTCGCTCAACTTGCGGTCCTCGGGCCGCCACACGGCGCCGGGCCGCGTGTCCAGCGTTCCGAAGATGTACTCGATGTCGTCCGAGTGGAAGGCAAAGCTGCCGGGGTGGAATTTGCTGGGCGGCGCGGCCAGTTCCAGGTGATACCGATAGACCGGTGACTCGCCTGTCTTCCGGTGCGCTTCGATCCACTTCCAGGTGCCGAAGGCGATGAAGTTGTCGCTGCCGTAATCAATGGACGAACGCAACGTCTGCGCGTCGGTCTCGCCCGGATAGAGCGTGAGGAACTCCGCCGCCCGCTCTTTAAAGAGGCCGCCTGCCATCCCCTTCCATTGCTCGGCGGTCATGGGGCGCATGGCGAAGAAGCTGCCCTCGTCGCGGTTCCATCCGGCCAGCAGCGGCACATGAGCCTGTTTTCCGGCCGCATACGTGTCGGCCACCGGCTCGGTCAGCAGCTTGCCGTCGACAACGGGCCAAAAGCCGCCCTTCTTGCTTTTAACCGCATCCAAGACCTTGTCCGTCGGCAGCGCGCGCAGTTGCGCCAGCGTAGTCACCCCCACCGAAGCAATCCACGCTCCATTCTCCTTCTCTCGCGCTTCCAGTGCGCCGGTTGGCAGCGTATCGCCGAGGGCCGCTCCGCTCTCGCCGATTCCCTTCTGAAAGAGCCCTTTCGCCATAGGCGATGCCATCAGCGTGCTCACCGCTAAGGAGCCTGCGCTCTCGCCAAAGATGGTCACATTGCCGGGATCGCCGCCGAACTGCCCGATATTGGCCTTCTCCCACTGGAGCGCGGCCACCATGTCCATCAGCCCGTAGTTGCCTGTCGCGCCATTGGCCTCTTTGGCCAGCTCTGCCGTGGCCAGGAAGCCAAAGACGCCCAGCCGGTAGTTGATGGTGACCAGAACCACGCCCTTTAGGGGCAGAAAGTCGCCGTTGTGGCGCGGCTCCGAGCTGGCTCCGGTTGCATAACCGCCGCCGTGAATCCAGAACATCACCGGCAGCTTACTCGTTGCTGTCGCATCGGCGGGCGCGTAGACGTTCAGGAATAGGCAATCTTCGCTGGCCGCGCTGTCCTGGAAGATGATGTCGTCGAAGAGGTGTCCCTGGGCACAGTGCGCGCCGAATCGGGTCGCGTCGCGCTCGCCCTTCCACTTGACCGGCGGCTCAGGCGCTTTCCAGCGCAGATCGCCCACCGGCGCAGCCGCGTAGGGCAGCCCCAGAAACGCCTTGACCTTGCCGTTGTTGATCGTCTTGCCCAGCACGTTGCCCTGCTCGGTCTTCACCGTCAGGGAGCCGGCATGAACGGGTGCAGACAGCCCCAGCGCCAGCCCTGCCACAGCCAAGGAGCACACCACCTGCATTCCAGCGTGCATCGTACAATCCTCCGCGCACAACCTTATCAGGACGGGCGTGAAGATGCACAAGTCTCACGATTTGTTAGAGCGTGTTTTAATAACCAGCCTTGTGTCAGGCACAACTTGACAAGCTGCGGAAAAACTCGATCCGGAGGGAGGCGGGGGTTTCAACCCCCGCATTACGTCAGCAGTATGAATACGGGCTTTAGCCCCGGAGGTATGCTTTTCGAGCTGTTTCCCGATGGAATTCAGAAAATCTCCGGCCCCAGCAGATCGGCGATGGTCTCCCGCCGCCGGATCAGCCGCGCCTTCACGCCCTCAACCAGCACCTCCACCGGGCGCAACCGCGTGTTGTAGTTCGAGCTTTCCGCCATGCCGTAGGCCCCGGCATCAAGCAGCACCACCAGGTCGCCGGGTTCAACCGGCGCGAGTTTGCGGTCGCGCGCAAAAAAATCTCCCGTCTCGCAGACCGGCCCCACCACGTCCACCGTGCGGGCCTTCCCGGCGCGCGGCCTCACCGGCACAATCTCGTGATGCGCCTGGTAGAGCGCCGGCCGGATCAGGTCGTTCATCGCCGCATCGCAAATCACGAAGGTCTTCTTCCCGCTGCGCTTTACCTGGAGCACCCGCGTCACCAGCGCCCCGGCCTGCGCCACCAGGAAGCGCCCCGGCTCCACGATCAGCCGCCCCTCGAAGCCGCCGAGTCCGTTCTGCAGGGCTCTCGCGTACTCCTGCACCTTGGCTGCGGCGTTGAATCGGCCGACGTAGTAATCAATTCCCAGGCCGCCGCCGGCATCGATCGTCTTGAGCGCGATGCCTTCGCGCTTGAGTTGCTCAACCAGCTTGCTCACCCGCTTCATGGCCGCGCCAAAAGGCTCTGCCGAGCGGATCTGCGACCCGATATGAAAACTCACACCATACGCCTCAAGCCAGCGGTTACGGGCCACGCTTTTGTAAATCCTGACCGCCTGGCGAATATCGATGCCGAACTTGTGCTCGCGCAGGCCGGTCGAGATGTAGGGATGAGTCTTTGCGAAAATGTCGGGATTCACGCGCAGGGCAACGTGCGCCTTCTTCTTGAGTTTCGTCGCGCGCGCGGCCAGCAATTCCAGCTCCGCCTCGCTCTCCACGTTGAACGCGAGAATTCCCGCCTTAAGTGCGAGGTCAATCTCCGCCGCCGTTTTACCCACGCCGGAGTAGACCACCCGGCCAACCGCCTCGGGCGCGGCAGCCAGCACACGCTCCAGTTCGCCGCCTGAGACGATGTCGAAGCCCGCCCTGCGTCCGGCGAGCAGCTTCAGAATGGCCAGCGCCGAGTTGGCTTTCACGGAATAGCAGACCAGGTGCTCCCGGCCGACGAGCGCCTGCTGAAACAGCCCTAGCCGCTCCACAATCTGGTCGGCCGAATAGACATAAAGCGGCGTGCCATAGCGCTTTGCCAGCGCTTCCAGAGATACTTTGCCGCAGTGCAGGGCGCTCCCCGGCTGGGGAGCATAAAAGGGGCGGGACGGCGGAGTGTGCGGCTGGGTCACGTTGAGCTTCCAGAAGATAATCTTTCTCTTGAGCCTACAGCATTTCGCGGCGCTGTTCGAGCCTGACTTTTCCGATTGCGCTTTTTCGAGCCGGACCGCGCGATTATGCGAGAATCGACGGAACGGATATGAACTCCTCCTCGAAAGCCAGAGCCATCCTCACCGACAGCCACTTTCTTGTGCCTTTGATCGTCTTCTGTATCGGGCTCGCGCTGCTCATCGCGCTTCATTGATTGAATTACTATGGGCGGCAACGCACGGCATCTCGCAGGACCTCCCGTGCGCAACCAGGGGACAACCGGAATGAACGCAACGCCCAAATCGAACGCCATAGCGAGCTTCAGCTCGACTCACACTCTGGGCGTGGCCTGCGCGCTGGCTGCCGGAGTCTGGCTGGGCGCGGCAGAAGCTCCCACCAAGCTGGTCAACTCCGGCCTCTCTCCCTACGCCATCTCGCTCTGCATGGTTGCGGGCGTCTTCACCGCCCGCTGGACCCTCCCCACCCTGCTGAAGGGAACCCGCTACGTCTTCGCGGACCTCAGGGTAAACAGGCATCTCCTTCTCTCCGCCATCCTGGCCGGCATGTTGTGGGCCGTCGCCAACACGCTCACCGTCTTTGCCATTCGCGATGTAGGGCTGACCATTGCCTTCCCTTTGTGGAATACCAACTCGCTGGTCGGAATCCTCTGGGGCCGCCTGCTCTTTGGCGAGTTGAAGGGGGCCAGCGGCAGAAACGTTGCCAAGGTCGTGCTCGGTGCGCTGGCTATCGTTGCAGCAGCGGTCATGCTAGGCTACAGCACCATTAACGGCGAGGGCCCTCATGCCGGCCGCGCCGTCAGCGGCATCCTGGCCGCCGCGGGCGCAAGCCTGCTGTGGGGAACCATGTACATCCCTTACCGCAAGGCATACATCAGCGGCATGAATCCGCTCTCCTTCGTCACTGTCTTCACCATCGGGGAGCTTGCCACGGTCTTCGCGCTGGTGCTCGCCCTCGACGGAGGAACCGGGGCCGCCGTCTTTCACTCCCCTGAAACCAGGCGCCTGCTCTTCTGGCTCTTTCTGGGCGGCTTCGCCTGGGTCATCGGCGACCTCTTTCAGCAGTTCGCCACCAAGTACCTGGGCATCGGCCGCGCCATTCCGCTCTCCAATACCAACCAGCTCTGGGGGCTGGCCTGGGGCGCTCTTGTCTTCGGAGAACTGGCCCACGCGGATTGGTCCCGCAGGCTGCTCGTCGTCGCCGGATCGCTGGTCATGATCCTGGGCGCGCTGGCCGTCAGCACGGCCATCGCCACGGAGCGCGAACATGCCTCGATGAACAGCGCGCTTGTGCGCGAGTGCAGCCGCTATCACCTGGACTACGACCGCGTCATGCGAGCCTATAGCGGAGCCGAGAACGGTTCGCAGCCCGGCTGCCGACCTGTCAGCAACGACCGGCGCGGCTGGTGGGACTACGCTATCCTCGCGGCAGCCGTCGGCGTCTTCGCATATCTGGGGTGGAACGCGCGCGTGCCGGCGCTCAGCATGAACCTCGCCTGGTTCTGGGTTCTTGCCTTGGTGCTCGTCGCATCTGCCGCCGCAGCCGGCTGGGGACTCTGGAAGGCGACGCGGTTCTCCTAGGCAGGTGCATCCCAAACGACCGTCTTCGGTACTGGAACTCCCCTCTGTATAATCTTCGAGACTTCCTGGGAGTGTCGCGACGTTGCATTTGAAGAGTAAGAAATTGTCGAGAAACGGAATTCGGCGAGACAGATGCGCGAGCTTCGGCTTATCACCGGGAGATTTGCGCACGTTGCGCGCGCTGAAGACGCCGGCGCGCATCCAGAAGTTCATTGACGCGCTGACGTACCAGTACGCGGACACGGCGTGGTCTCCGCGGCGCGTGCTGCGCGAGCGCAAGGGGCACTGCCTCGAGGGAGCGCTGCTGGCTGCTGCCGCCCTCCGCGTCAACGGCTATCCGCCGCTGCTGATGGATCTGGAGGCCGTGCATGACGACGACCATGTGATTGCCCTCTACCGCGAACGCGGCCTGTGGGGTGGTATTGCCAAATCGAACTTCGCTGGGTTGCGCTTCCGCGCGCCCATCTACCGTACGCTGCGCGAGCTGGCGCTCAGCTACTTTGAGCACTACTACAACCTGCGCGGCGAACGCACCTTGCGCTCCTACTCGAGACCGCTCAACCTGGCGCGCCTCGACAGCCTGCATTGGATGACATCCGAGGAAGATGTCTGGTGCGTCCCGGAGCACCTCATCGCGGTAAGGCACTACCCGCTCCTGCCCTACAAAGTGGCTCGCGCTCTGCCCCGGCTCGATCGCCGCAGCTTCGAAGCAGGAATGCACGGCTGGACAAAGCACTGAAGAGAGAAGCACGCGACGCAGCCGTTATGCTTATTCGAGTTCCGGTAGGTTGGCCGCAAACCGGAAACTGCCCCGGTCTCGCCATTGCGGCTCCCATTACAATGACCAAATGACGGAGCCGGCAAAAGTCGATCTGGTAGGCGTTGGGCTGAACGCCACCGACACACTCATTCCTCTCCCCGCTTATCCCGCTCGCGGCTCCAAGACGGAGTACACCTCCTCCACCGTCATGCCCGGAGGACAGGCGGCAACCACCGTGGTTGCCTGTCAAAGCTGGGGACTGCGCACCCGGTATGTCGGCAAACTGGGCGACGACCACGCGGCGCAACTTCATCGCGAGGCTTTTACCCGCGCGGGCGTCGATGCACGGCTCATCACCGTCGCGGGAGGCGTCAGCCTACAGTCCCTGATCCTGATCGATGAGGGCGGCGAGCGGACGGTTCTCTACCGGCGGGATGAGCGGCTGGCCCTTCAACCCGAAGAGCTCGACCGCGCATGGATTGTGAATGCGCGCGCCCTGCACGTGGATGGGTACGACACCGCCGCGGCCACCACCGCGGCCCGCTGGGCACGCGCCGCCGGCATCCCCGTCATCGCCGATCTCGACGAGTTGTATCCCGGCGTGGAAGAACTCATCGAGAACGTCGACTACCTCATCGCAAGCCGGGATTTCCCCTGCCGTCTCATGGCGGAAAGCGACCTGGAGCAAGCATTGCGCCAGATGCAACTCCGCTATGGCTGCCGGCTCACCGCTGCAACGTTGGGACAAGACGGAGTTCTGGCATGGGATGGAAGACGGGCTCATCACAGATCCGCCTATCGCGTCCCTGTAGCCGACACCACCGGAGCCGGAGACATCTTCCACGCCGGATTCATCTATGGATTGCTGCAAGAGTGGCCGCTGCAACGGCAGCTCGACTTCGCCTGCGCCGCTGCCGCTATGAATTGCAGGTCTTTGGGGGCCAGGGGCGGCATTCACTCCGTCGAAGCCATTGAAAACCTCATGAAGACTGTCTCTCGATACTAGGGCCTGCCCGCCTCGAAATGAGCGGTCACGCTTCCGGTTGCCGCAGCCACTCGGCCAGCAGCGCAGCCACCTTTTGCGGCTGTTCATAGGCGGCAAAGTGCCCGGCGTCGGGCAGTAGGTGGAACTCGCATCCTCCCGGCGCGGCGCTGAAGGCTTCCATCTCGCTCGCCGTTACTGCCGGATCCTCGCCGCCGGCAATGGCCAGCACCGGCACATCGATCGTTGCCACCGTGGGCACGGAATCGGGCCGCGTAGCCAGTCCCGCCTGCACGGCCACCGCAGCCTCCGGTGTCAGCCTCATGCGTGCCCGCAACTCCGCCACAATCTCAGGGTGTCGCTCGCGCGCAGTTCTTCCGATAAGGGCCTGAGCCATACCGTCGAAGAGCGCTCCTGTCCCCTCGTCGCGCAACTGGGCAATGCTTGCCACGCGCTTCGCTAAGTTGGCCTCGGCGTCCGGCTGCGGCTTGGAGCAAACAAACGCCAGACCGTTCATGCGCTCACGCGCCCTGCGCCACAACTCCAGCAGCACATAGCCGCCGATGGAACAGCCGGCAAAGAGTGCTGTTGGCACTTTTAAATGATCCAGCAGTGCGAGGACATCAGAAGCCAGTTGCGCCATGGTCAGAGCCGGAACGTCGGGAACGCGCCCGAATCCGCCCACCGGCAGGGTTTTACCCAACTCCGATGCTCCATGCCCGCGCAGGTCGGGAACAATGGCTCGAACGCCGCCCAGGTTATCTGTCAGCGGACGCCAATAATCGCTGTCGAGAGGCGTGGGATGCAGAAAAACCACTGGCTGCCCCGCGCCCGTATCCCGAAACGCAAGCCTTGCTCCGCCCGATTCGTAAAAACCGTTCATAGTCCCGGAGGATACGCCCCGGGCAGCCCTACTGGCTCCTCGGGAATCCCAATCCAACCGGCCACATAGGCCACGCCCACAAATCCGCCCGAGAAGAAGAATCCAAGCACGGTCAGAATGCGAATGATGGCGACATCCCACCCATTAGCCTGTGCCAGCGCCAGGCAGACCCCGGCAATCTGGCGGCCCACAATCGGGCGCACCAAAGGCCTGCCCGGCATGGGCTGGGTCGCGGGAATCACGTTGCCGCAGTTGGAGCAGAACCGCGCGCTGGGCGGCAATCCAGTTCCGCAACGGTTACAGAAAACAGCCATAAACGACCCCTCCTCCTGACATTCCTCACATCATAACGAATGCCGTGCGGGTGCCCCAGGTCCCGTCCGCCGCGGCGGAGAAACCTGGGAAACCGCAACTCTCAACCAGCCCCGTTCATTATGAACATACGGAGCCGCCGTGCCCGCGGTTCCATGCGACCGCCTGCCGCTAGCTCCCCGTGTAGACGTTGCGCAGACGCTTTCTGGCTGTGTCGGCCCGCGACGTGTTCGGCCCGGCGTCAATAGCGGCCTGGTAGTCTCTTACCGCCAGTTGCCGCTCGCCGTTCAGGTCGTGGCACTCGCCGGCGGCCACCAGCGACCGTACCTTGAGTTCCGGCCCCACGTTCCGGGTCCAGGCGGCCTGCTCATAGGACTGCGCCGCCTCGGCATAGTGCCGCTGCCCACGCAGGGCATCGCCCAAACCAAAATAGGCCAGTTCCATCTGCGCTGAGAAGTAATAGCCGGGCTTGGCGTTGGCGGAAAGTATCTCGCGATAGACCGCTACCGCTCCCATCCCCTCGCCCGCATCCTTGCGCAGGTTGGCCTCTTCCAGGCTGAAGAGATAATCGCGGGGATATTCTCTTTTCAGGCGGAGCACCACCTGGATGGCTTCCTTGTATCGCGCCTCCCGGCGCAGGAAGAGCGCAATGGCCGTGCGCGCCTCCACGCTGGTCATCGTGCCGCGGTTGCCGGCGTCCGTCAGCATCTCCATGCCCCGGCTCTTCGAACCGGTTATGCCGGCAAAGCCAATCAGCAGCTTGAAGGGCAGCGGCAGCGCTCCCACCACGTATTCGTAAATCCCCGCCACCAGCTTCGCGTCCACATAATTCGGGTCCAGTTGCAACGCCCGCAGGCTGTCTTCTCTGGCCTTCGTGGCCAGCCGGAATCCGGTGCCATACCCCCGCTCCACCATGGCGATATAAGTGCACTTCAGAGCCCGCGTCCAGCCGCGCGCATACAGGGCGTCCACGTCATTCGGATTCCTGCCGATCCGCCAGTCGGCCTCCTGAACGGCTTCGTCGGCCAGGGACAGAATGCGGTCGCGTATCGCCGGGTCTTCCGCAGTGGCGTGCCGTCCGGTCAAAAAGCCGTCGTTGGCGTAGAACGTCGTGTCCAGCAGATCCTGCCGGTAAAGCTCCTGAAACACCACAGCCTCCAGCAGCAGCACCGTTCCCTGCGGATCGCCTGGATGCGCCGCGTGAAACCGCACCAGGCGCTCCACGGCTCCCGGATAGTCCAGGTTGTAGAAGTGCTCATAGGCCGCACGCACCAGAGGATCGTTGTTCAGGGGATTGGTATGGACCCCGGAGGCCCAACCCAGCATTCCCCCGCTCAACAGCAAGACTCCCCATGCCGCTCTGTGCATCCACGTTAGCCCCGTCTTCAACTTCGACTCTCCTTCTTGCTCCTGCGCCTTTGGAGATTCCGCCCAACGGTAAAAGGAAGGTTGCGCCTGTTTGACGTTAACAAACATTGGAAGGCTCTGGAAGTGGCTTCGCCCTGCTCGTTCCATCTCGCGGCGTCATTCACCTGCCTCTCAACCCTCGGAATCTGCGTCTTGAAGGATTGATGCGATGAATCGGAAAGAGCTGTTGCGACTGTTGCTCAACCAGGCTCAGTTTAACGGATTCGAGTTTCGCCATTGGTTCCTGGCCAATGTGCAGCTATCCTGGCCCGGCGCCGAGCAGGCGCTGACCCTCCTGGCCGGGGGGGGCCGCCACTATACCCTGCTCTTCTCCCACGAGTTCGCCCGCTGCTTCTGGCGGAAGGGCGCCCAGATGTGCTTCATGATCCCCTCCATTACCTATCCCAGGGTGACTTCCCAGGGCGATGTGGTGCAGGTAACCCGCAAGCCCTTCACCCGGCGCACCATCAAACCGGACGTATGGAAGTATCACCTGCGCCAGATGGCCGCCGCGGAGGATCCCATCGAGTATCTCTGCCGCTTCCTGCCCATACAAGACCAGGCAAGGCTCCGCGGGATTCCCGCCACGGCGCAGATGGCCGTCCAAGCCTGAATCCTGTCTGCTACCAGCATGCTCTAAGATGGATTCATGCCCATCCCAGACCGGCTGAATCCCACCTTCGCCTCAGCCCTGCCCCCCGCGATTGACCTGCTGGAGGAGGCTCGCAAGCGCCTGATCGTGGCCCTCGATGTGCCTGACGCGGCCTTTGCCATCGCCCTGGTGAACCGGCTGGAGGGTAACTGTCATTGGTTCAAGGTGGGGTTGGAGCTGTTTGTGGCCGCCGGTCCCGCTGTCCTGGAACCGCTCGTCAAGCGCGGCCACTCTGTCTTTCTGGACCTGAAACTCCATGACATTCCCAACACTGTTTACGGAGCGGTGCGCTCGGCTTCGGCTCTGGGCGTGCGCATGATAACCATCCACGCCGCCGGAGGCCCGGCCATGCTGACCGCGGCACGAGCCGCGCTGGAAGGAATCGCCGACCCGCCTGTGTTGCTGGCCGTCACCGTGCTCACCAGCATGGACGCCGCCCAGATGAGCGCCGTCGGCCTCGATCGTTCGCCCGCCGAAGAGGTGGAGTTGCTGGCCCGTATGGGTCTGGCAACCGGAATGCGCGGATTCGTCTGCTCCCCGCACGAAGTTGCGGTTCTGCGTGCCCTCACCGGTCCCGAGAGCGTCCTGGTGGTTCCCGGCATCCGCCCCGCAGGAGCCGAATCAGGCGACCAGAAGCGCATTGCCACCCCTGCTGAGGCCTTGCGTCTGGGCGCCAATTACCTGGTCGTAGGCCGCCCCATCACCCAAGCCCCCGACCCAGCCGAGGCCGCCGAGGCAATCCTGAACGAGATGGCCGAAGCACTCGATAAGTGATCGTGCAATGAAAGAGCCCGGTCATCTGCCGGGCTCTTCCTTCCATCAAAGCTCAATCAGCGCTTAAAGTTTCTCGTAGAAGTCGCACGCAGAGCATGAGATATAGACTCCGCCTGGGACGCCGCGCTCGCGGTCCTTCACGCGCTTGACGATGCGCGTCGGCTTGTTGCACTTGGGACAGTCGGTCGACTTCGTCGTGTCCATTACCTTCTTGCGATCACCTGTTTTTGCAATCTTTGCCATCGGTCGGGTCTTTCTCCTTCTGGGGGTGTCTCTGCACACATCCGCCATGCCGGGGTCCCCAGCGACAGGTCTTCGTCGATGGGGTGGCGGAGCGGACGGCTTCAACGTCGCGGACCTACACTCAAAAAGAGCGCGGAACTCGCTGCCTCCAGTTTACATGAAGGCGGCCCGCGCATTTCAGTTCGGCTGGCTGGCTCCTGTCGGCGGAGGCGGTTGCGGCTTTGCCGGCGCAGGCTGCGAGGCATCCGCGGGCGGAGGCTGCACACCTGCCGCGGGCTGAGCCGGTGCCGGTGGCTGGGCCTCGGACTCTCCATCCGGATTCGTGCCCGGCTGCGGGGCAGGTTTGGGCTTGGGGAATTGCACCGGTTTCATCACGCCCACTCCGGAGTCGCCGCCGGGGATGTTCTGGTCGGGCAGTGTTTCACCTGGCTTGCGCAGGCTGGGAGGCGCTGCCGGAGCCTGCGTATCGGGGTTGCGTTGCACGTCGCCCAATTGGACGGTGCGCGTATTGGGCTTGGCGGCCTCGAGCGGCGTGCCGTCGGTGCGCATCAGCCCTTCCACCTCATCCTTGGTGAAGATCACCGGCGTCTCGCCCATTTTGGCGATCTCCACGCGGATCACGCGGTTGCCGTTGATGCGGACAAACTCCACATCCTGAGGCGGTTTGCCGTAGATCCACTCCTCGAAGGGCATCTGCCCCTCCATCTCGCGCGATTTCGTCTCCGGCTGGCCTTTGGCGAAGAGCACCATATCCGTGCTCATGCCCACCAGCACATGATGGTTGAGAATGGCCTCTTTGAGCTTGGTGGGAAGCGTGTCTGTAAAGGCCTGGATGGGGGTCTTCACGTCGAACGAGATCAGCGGCTCCAGCAACGCCTTCACCTCGGCGCCGGTCAGCTCGGGGATATGACCATCGAAGGTGAGAGTGAGCCGCGCGCCCACCGGCTCCTTATCGTCTCCGCGCACCACGGGGCTCATAGCCGTTCCCGTGCCGATCTGGATGTGGCTCAGAAAACGATGCTTCAGGTCCGGCCCGCCGTTGAGCAGAAAGACGATTCTGGAGTGTTCGATCTTGACGTCGGTCAACACCACACGGTCGCCGGGCTTGGCTGACAATCCGTGGGCAATCACCATCTCCAGATAGCCTTCCCCCGCCGGGTTCAGCTTGCCATTGGCCTGGAGCGTCAGGCCACTGTGACCGCGTGGAAAGGGGCGCATGGCGAAGCCCTGCTCCGACTGCATCACCCGGATCAGCTCCAGGCGCGTTTTGGCATCCAGCTCGGTCTTGGTCAGCGGAACATGGGTCGGCGTGATCTGTTGATAGCGCCGGTCGATGGTGTTAACCGTGCTGCCTGTTGTGTCGTTGGTTACCACGCCGGTCTTCGTATTGACGATGACCTGGGCCGTCGCGGCGCCGGCAGCCAGCAACGCGGCAATGGCGCAAAGGACCGCCACCCGCCTGAAATCATTTATGAAGCTGGCGTTTACGGCTGGACGGGGGTTTGGCCGCGTCCCCTGAAAAAGAAATGGCCGGATCATGGGAGCCTCCCATGCAAAGCGAACAGCAGTTGAGCAAAAAGATAGCCCGGTTCCGGCAGAAAAAGCAAATCGGCCGGGATCTATTGGGATTCGGTAACCCGGTTTGACGGAGTTTCTTCCGGCTTGGCCGCCGGCGACGGTGTTGCGGCCGGAAATATCTGCACCAAACCTGGCGACGCTGGCTCGGCCGACCCCATCGCAGCCTCATGCTGGCGCCGCGCAGCCGCGTCCAGGTCCACCGGAATGCCTCCCGGCACGATCACCGGCGCGTTGTAACGGAAGTCCAGCTCGCGCGTAACCCGGAAGACCACCGGAATCGCCGCAACGAGAACCACGAACGAAACCCAACTGCCGTCCAGCCCGTACCCTCCGCCGGTAAGCCAGAGCGGCCCCATGGGGTCGCCCTGCACCACCGGCGAATGGCTGTTGACGCCGCTTACGGCGAGTCCGAAGAGCAGAGCGCGGCTGGCCTTCCAGCCGAAGTTCAGTCCCCAGCTCAGCCACAGTGCCCGCGTCCTGAGATAAGCCGTTGAAAGCACCAGGCTCAGCGCAACTGAAACGGCGACGCTGGCGCGGTTCGATCCCGGCAGGAGCGCCTGCACAATGGCATAAAACGCCGCAAACCCCAGAGACGCCCCAACCGGCCCCATTGCATGGGCAAAGCGCTGGAAACCGTAGCCGCGAAAGGCAACCTCTTCGGCCAGCGCGGCCAGCGCAAAGAATGCCGCATCGGCCAGTAGCCATCCCCAGGCGGAGGGCCTGGTTGAAAGAACAATGGCGATGCCGCTGGCCACTGTCAGCGGCAGCACGCATACCACCGCCAGCGACCAGCCTACGGCCAGGCCCACTCCTGCCTCGCCGGGTGAGCCCTCGCGCCGCGGCAAGCCCTGCGCGCTAATGGGATGTATCTGGTGGTCCAGCCAGAATCCCATTACCGCGTAGCCCGCCAGCAGCAAAAAGACAAGCATCGCTTGCTCAACCAGCGGAGACCACTGCTCGCCAGCCAGCCCTATCGCCCCGCGGTGAGCCAGTGACCGTGCCAGAAAAAAGTAGAGGACGGCAGCAATAAACTGCAAGTAGGCGCGAATCCGGCCGCCGCCAGTGCCGGAACTCGTCTGGGGTACGCTCATCGCTGCTAGCCTTCCGTGTAGAACTGCGCGATGTTGCGGAATTTGTGCTGACGCGCGGCTACCAGAGTGTCCAGCGGCGTCGCTTTCAACTCGGCCAGATGCTTCTTAAGCACGCTGCCCAGCAGGCCGCAGCCCACCTCGCGGTCGGTGTGGATGCCGCCCGGCGGTTCGGGAACGATCTCGTCCACGCATCCCAGCGCGGCAACCTCCGGCGCGGAGATGCGCATGGCTTCGGCGGCCAACTGCTTATGCGCCGCATCGCGCCACATGATGGCCGCGCACGACTCCGGCGTAATCACGAAGTACAGCGCGTTTTCCAGAATCAGCACCCGGTCGCTGACGGCCAGGGCCAGCGCACCGCCCGATCCGCCCTCGCCGCTGATGACCGAGATGGTGGGCACGCGCAGCCGCGACATCTCGCGCAGGTTTCTGGCAATGGCCTCCGCCTGGCCCCGCTCCTCGGCACCCAGGCCGGGATAAGCCCCCGGCAGATCGATAAAGCTGATGACCGGCCGCCCGAATTTTTCCGCGATCTTCATGCATCGGAGCGCCTTGCGGTAGCCCTCGGGATGGGGCATGCCGAAGTTGCGCCGCACACGGTCCTTGGTGCTGCCGCCTTTGCGGTTGCCGATGACCATCACCTCGTCGTCGCCCAGCCGCGCCATGCCGCAGGCCACGGCCTCGTCGTCGCCAAAGGCGCGATCCCCGTGAATCTCGCTGAAATCGGTGAAGATCCGCTCGATAAAGTCCATGGGGTAAGGCCGCTGGGGATGGCGTGCCTGCTCGATTCTGATCCACGCCGGCGAACTCGCCTGCGCCTCGATGGAAATCCCTGTTTCCTGTTCGCTCATCGGTTCATGGTGCCGCTCCGGGCAGCGTCGCCCCCGGCCCTGCTGTGATTCTACGGGTCGCGGGCGCTTGCGACAAATAGGAGTGCGATGGTAGTGTCCTAATTCTGCGTTGCTGGAGCTAAGGCAATCTCCCGGCTTCAAATTCAGCCTTCGCCCAGGCCCAAGCTGCATCAGCATTTGGGAAGTCCCTTACACATTCATCTTCGACGCCAGGCGGCATAGGCTTGGCAATCTCTACTCGTCCTGTCACTGGATTGTGATTGATATATCGATTAAGGGGAATCCCGTTAATGTTCATGTTTGAGGAAAAAGGCCCAGCTCCGGGTCTGTTCATGTGTCCCGTTGTGTCTGTCATGCCGTGTGAATCCTCCCGCCCGGATTATATGCCTAGGCGCTAAATGGCTCACGAACTTGGATAGATATGGAGTAAGATACATGGCAACAAAGAGCCTGCCTGCCAGCGGGGTCCTGTCTAGCAATTTGGGTGGCATTGGGCGACTACTCAAATAATCGTAAAGGTTTGCCCAAAATGCAGCAGAACTTTCTTAAGAGGATTATTCTGCCATGGTTGCTTATATCCTTGCCTTCCTTGCAGTCGCCGTGTTCCCAATGGCGCTCGCAGCGATTGGAGGATACTTGGCAACTTTAGCTGTTCCAGACAGCAAGCAGAAAAGGAAGTGGCTCGTTATCGTGTGGGCGCTAGCCGGTTGTGGTGTGCTTTTCGCCGCGCTCCAGCAAATTGAAGCTCATGATTCCGATGTAGCACGCGACTCAAAAACCACAAGTCTTCAAAGTACGTTGAATACGAGCCTTCAAGACGAGGCATATATGCGCGGCCAACTGGGTACTAAGAACCGGCTCAGGAAAATCGGACATGGATTTAGGTGGAGGTTCTGTTCTTCCGCAGCCTAAGATGGCTGAGAAGAGGAGAACAGATGAGCAGACGTCCACGCAGGAACCATTCAGCGGTA
>Ga0182027_10003904_pt1 | contig 23359 bp, 14 predicted proteins | sample 712E1DmetaG_FD_121300 | JGI IMG/M metagenome (GOLD analysis project Ga0182027, IMG submission 121300) | Permafrost microbial communities from Stordalen Mire, Sweden - 712E1D metaG (Illumina Assembly) | ecosystem: Environmental > Terrestrial > Soil > Wetlands > Permafrost | place: Sweden... | reverse complement strand
GTACACCACCCGCACTACGGCTTGTTTATTCTCAATAGGATAGAGTTGTTGAAGATGGCACGAACCAACGGAGGAACATAGCTAAGTCGTTTATTTTTCATTAATATGGCGGTGAGGGTGGGATTCGAACTCAAGGGTCCCATTGAAAACACGCAACTTATTGATTCTATGAGCTCAGAGAACGCACAGAACGCAGGAAACGCTCACCTCATTACGATCCTATTACGATCAGAGCAAGAGATCCGAATCGAACGGAGCTCTTCCACGTGGCGCGCCTCCGAGCCTCACGGGTTGGTCCTCGCGATTCCATCGCCGTCTGGAGCGACTCAGGGCGAAGCTCCGAGGAAGACTCTGGCGCATTCTGCGCCACCGCTTCCTCTCTCGATGTGTCAGCGCTCCTGGGCGGCCAGTGGTCACGCGCGCACCATTGGGGGATTGTGCTCGTGAACTTCTCGCAACGCCGGCGACTTGAGTGATTGAAACGATTGGTCGGGGCGAGTGGATTCGAACCACCGACCTCCTGGTTCCGAACCAGACCATCCCGCATAACTCCTTGATTACAGAGCAAATATTCTTGAAAGAAACTTCAAGCTAAGCACCAAGAGTACGCCTCTGGGTGGGCAAATGGCTGGGCAATCTTGAACCCAGACGATCTGCTTACCATCGCATAGGCGATCAGGTCCCCACCCGGGCCGACCCAAGCCGCATCATGATTACCTTCGTGAAGACAACCGGGCTCTTCGCGAGCAACACCGGGCCGAGGCTCTGCACGCAATGCGGCGGGACGGCCCTACGGAGCAAGGGGCTGTTCCGCCGCAGGGTTCGCCACGAGGACTGGGGCCTGCGGCACTGTTTCATCGAGGTCGCCGCCCACAAGTGGCTGTGCCTGAGCTACGGGCACCAATCCCGCCAGAGGCTGCCTGGAATCCTGCGCTGCCAGCGTTCCAGCGAGGCGTTTCAGAAGGCCATCTATCAACAGCACTTGGACGGCATCAACCGCAGCCGGCTGGGCCGCCGGGAGGGCCTTGGCGCGGTCACCGTCGAGCGCCACTTCCGGCACGGGCTGCGAATGCATTAGAAGAACGATTATCTTGCGTTTCTCAAAACCAGGCACCCTCATCTGAGCCAAACGTACCACCCAGCATCGGCGAAGCGCAGCTTGTGACGCTGGTGGTACAGCGGAAGAAGTCGCACGCATCCAAGGAGTTCCCGTCAGTGGCCTGCTTGTCCGCTTTCATATATCATTAGCTTTGATCGATCACCAGCATGGTTGTGGTCGATGCGAGCCGTTTATGGCGAAGCTGGAGGATCTCAAGCGGGGCGCCGCCGTCAGGGGCATTTTGCCGGACTGCCTGGTGACGGTAGTCGATGTCAAGTGGTATGGGTCCGCGGCGATCGAACTGACCTACAAGGACCCTGCAGGCAAACCCAACGTCGAGCTTCTCTATCGTGATCGCGAACCGACGATTGAGATTGTCCAGACAGGCAGCCCTTGGAGCTTCGATGGTGACGGCAAGCTGTTCCGACTGGTTTCCGAAGCCCTCCGAATCAATCTGGCCTACCTTTTCGATCCGCTGCTCGCCATTCACACCTCGATGGTCGATCCGCTGCCGCACCAGATCACTGCCGTTTACGGCGAGATGTTGCCCCGCCAACCGCTCCGGTTCCTTCTGGCGGATGACGCCGGCGCCGGCAAGACGATCATGGCGGGCCTGCTGATCAAGGAACTGCTGATCCGGGGGGACTTGCGCCGCTGTCTGGTGGTATGCCCTGGCAACCTCAGCGAGCAGTGGCAGGATGAGCTCTATCAGCGCTTTCAGCTTCCGTTCGAGATCCTCACAAACGACAAGCTGGAAGCGGCACGCACCGGCAACTGGTTCTCTGAGAACCCACTCGCCATCGCCAGGCTCGACAAGCTCAGCCGCAATGAAGATGTGCAGGCTAAACTCGCGAACACGGACTGGGACCTGGTGGTCTGTGACGAGGCCCACAAAATGTCCGCCACTTTCTTTGGCGGCGAGATCAAGTACACGAAGCGCTATCGCCTCGGCCAACTCCTCGGCCAGCTCACGCGGCATCTGCTGCTGATGACGGCGACGCCGCACAACGGCAAGCCGGAAGATTTCCAACTTTTCCTCGCGCTGCTTGACGGCGACCGCTTCGAAGGCCGAACGCGTGACGGCGTGCACACTGCCGATGCCTCCGATCTGATGCGCAGGCTGGTCAAGGAGCAACTGCTCAAGTTCGACGGAACGCCGCTGTTCCCGGAGCGGCGGGCATACACCGTCGGCTATAAGCTCTCCGATGCGGAAGCAGCCCTGTACAAGAGCGTCACTGACTATGTCCGCGAGGAATTCAACCGCGCCGACGCGCTCCAGAGCGAGGGCCGCAAGGGAACGGTCGGATTCGCGCTGACGATCTTGCAGCGGCGGCTCGCATCATCGCCCGAGGCGATCCTGCAATCCCTCCGACGCCGGCGGGAACGGCTCGAACGGCGCCTGCGCGAAGAGCAAATCCTCAAACGCGGAGCGGCTCTTCAAGGCAACGACGTCCAGCAGGGTTTGCCCAGTCTCACCGACGAAGACATCGACGATTTGGACGACGCGCCAGATGCAGAGGTCGAGCAGACCGAAGAGGCCGTCGTCGATCAGGCGACGGCGGCTGGCACCATCGCCGAACTCCAAGCCGAGATCGAGATCTTGAAGAACCTCGAAGCCTTGGCTCTGAAGGTCCGCCGTAGTGGGACAGACAAGAAGTGGGAGGAGTTGTCCTCCCTCCTCCAGAACCACGCCGAAATGTTCGACGCGCATGGCCACCGGCGAAAGATGGTCATCTTCAGCGAGCACCGCGACACGTTGAACTATCTGGCCGAGCGACTTCGCGCGCTCCTCGGCGCTCCCGAGGCGCTCGTCACCATCCACGGCGGGATGGGCCGCGAGGAGCGCGCGAAGGCCCAGGAGGCGTTCAAACAAGACAAGGACGTTCTCATTCTTCTCGCTACCGACGCCGCCGGCGAGGGCATCAACTTACAGCGCGCGCATCTGATGGTGAACTACGACCTGCCCTGGAACCCAAACCGTCTTGAACAGCGGTTCGGGCGCATACACCGCATCGGGCAGACCGAAGTGTGCCATCTCTGGAACCTGCTGGCGGAAGAGACGCGCGAGGGCGACGTATACAAGCGCCTCCTGGAAAAGATCGAGCTGGAGCGGCAGGCCCTGGGCGGAGGAGTCTTCGATATTCTGGGACAACTCTTCCGCGAGCAACGGCTCCGCGACCTGCTCATCGAAGCGATCCGCTACGGTGACCGGCCCGAGGTCAAGGCCCGTCTGCATCAGATCGTTGACAACCTGACCGACCGAAAGCACTGCCAGGAGCTTCTCGAAGAGCGTGCGCTGGCCAACGACAGCATGGATGCCTCCCAGGTCCAAAGGATCCGGGAGGACATGGAGCGTGCCGAAGCACGCCGCCTGCAGCCGCACTTCATCGAATCGTTCTTCCTCGAGGCCTTCCGGCTGCTGGGCGGCTCCATCAAAGAGCGCGAAACGCGGCGCTACGAAATCACCCACGTGCCCGCGCTGATCCGGCAGCGGGACCGCCTGGTCGGCGCCGGTGAACCAGTCCTGGGCAGGTATGAGCGGATCACCTTCGAGAAGTCCCTCCGCGCTGTTCCCGGCCAGCCGCTGGCCACCTTTGTTTGCCCGGGCCAGCCTCTCCTCGGCGCAACCATCGATCTCATCCTGGAGCGCAATCGTGACCTCTTGAAGCGCGGCACGGTTCTCGTAGACCCCGACGACCCTGGTGAAGCGGTCCGCGTGCTCTTCTACCTGGAGCACACGATCCAGGACGGCCGCACCGACAAGGCCGGCAACCGCCGCGCGGTCTCCCGGCAACTGCAGTTCGTTGAGACGGATGCCACAGGCACCACCAGGAACGCTGGATATGCCCCTTACCTGGACTATCGGCCGGCGACCCCTGAAGAACGGACCAGTCTGGATGCTACGTTGGAGTCCCATACATGGCTAAAGGGCGACCTGGAATCCGTGGTCGTTGGCCATGCGATCGCCAATCTCGTTCCGATACACCTGGGCGAGGTCCGAAAGCGCCGCGAGGACTTGGTGAGCAGGACCATGGCCGCCGTCAAGGACCGGCTGACTAAAGAAATCACTTACTGGGATCATCGCGCCAACCAGCTTAAGGACCAGGAACTGGCCGGCAAGATCAATGCCAGAATCAACTCGGGGAAAGCCCGTCAGCGGGCAGACGAGTTGCAGGCCCGCCTGCAGAGGCGGATGGTGGAGCTCGAACTCGAGCGCCAGATTTCGCCCCTGCCTCCGGTAGCCATCGGCGGCTCACTAGTCGTCCCGATAGGGCTTCTCCGTAAGCTGCTCCCATCTTCCGCTCAGCCAATTCATGCCGCCGCTGATGCGGTATCAGCGGAAGCCCGAAGGAAGATGGAACTGCTTGCCATGCAGATGGTTATGGAAGCCGAGAAACAGCTTGGCAACGAACCGCGGGACGTGAGCGGTGAGAAGTGCGGATACGACATTGAATCGAAGATCCAAGTGGACGGCAAACTGCGATTCATTGAGGTGAAGGGCCGGGTCGCCGGAGCCACCACGGTGACCGTCACGCGCAACGAAATCCTCACGGCGCTAAACGAACCGGATGACTACATCCTCGCCGTTGGACAGGCGGAAGACGACCGGCAGAACCTCGTCTACATCCGCCAGCCCTTTCAGCAAGAACCGGATTTTGCGGTGGAGAGCATCAACTACAACCTCCAGGAGTTGCTCGCGCGAGGGGAGGCGCCCGCGTGAGTGCGACCCTCGAAGAACTCGATGTCTGGCTCTCCGAACCGGAGTCGGAGCGGCTGGAGTTCAAGGAGGCCAAGTCGAACTTCCATTTCGAGACGCTGGCGAAGTACTGCGCCGCGCTGGCCAATGAAGGCGGCGGCAAGATCATACTCGGTGTCACCGACGGGCGGCCTAGGCGGGTTGTGGGCTCCGCCGCGTTCGAGGAACCGGGCAGAACGGTCGCAGGCCTGATCCACCGGCTTGGGATTCAAGTCACGTTCGAGGAAATCCACCACGCCAATGGTCGAGTGCTGGTGTTCCATGTTCCGCCCCGGCCGGTGGGTGTGCCCATCCAATATGACGGCGTGTTCTGGTCACGAGTTGGTGACGAACTGCGGCCGATCTCTCCGGATCGGCTGCGCAGAGTGTTTCAGGAATCAGGTCCGGACTTTTCCGCTGAACCGCATCCCGATGCCGCCCTCGACGATCTGGACCCGGCTCTGGTTGAGCGCTTCCGTGAGATGTGGATGCGCAAGTCGGGCAACGCCGCCTTGGCGAGCATGACTACCCGGCAGTTGTTGGAAGACGCCGAACTGCTGGCCGGCGACAAGGTCACCCATGCTGCCCTCGTCCTGCTTGGAACGCGCCCAGCGCTGGGAAGACGTCTTGCCCAGGCGGAATTGGTCTTTGAGTATCGAAGCAGCGAGGCTTCGATCCCTTTCCAACAGCGAATCGAGTTCCGTTCCGGGTTCCTGGGGTACTTGGACGAGCTGTGGAACACCATCAATCTTCGCAACGAGGTGCTCCACTACCGGGAAGGGTTCTTCGTTGGAGACATTCCCGCTTTCAACGAAGCCGTGGTGCGCGAAGCCGTTCTCAACGCACTCGCGCACCGGGATTACCGGCTGCCTGGGTCCATCTTTGTTCGCCAGTTCCCAAGGCGTCTGGAGATCGTTAGTCCGGGTGGTTTCCCGCCAGGCATCACCGCTGCCAACCTGCTTTGGCGTCAGTCGCCAAGGAACCGCCGGATCGCGGATGCTTGTGCAAAGTGCGGCCTGGTTGAGCGATCCGGCCAGGGCGCCAACCGGATGTTCGAAGAGTCCATCAAGGAAGGCAAGCCCAGGCCGGACTTCACGGGGACTGACGATTACCAGGTTGAGTTGACCCTGCGCGGCGAGATTCGGAATCCCGCCTTCCTCGGGTTTCTCCAAAAAGTCGGCGCTGAACGTCTGGCCACCTTCGGCACCAGGGACATCCTCGTATTGGACGCCATCCAGCGCGAAGAGCCGCTGGGGGAGGATCTTAAAGAGCACCTTCCGCGCCTCTTGGATGAAGGTATCGTCGAGCGGATCGGTCGGGGGCGTGGCTCCAGGTTGATCCTGTCCCGAGGGCTATATGACTTCATGGGCAAAGGCGGCGCCTATACCCGGCGAAAGGGTCTGGACCGGGAAACGAATAAGGCCCTGCTTCTGAAGCACATCCAGGTGAGCGATGACCGGGGCGCGTCCATGAAGGAGTTCGAGGATGTACTACCTGCCCTCTCGCGGCGGCAGATCAAAGTGCTAATCCAGGAACTGAGGAACGAGGGCAAGATCCGCTCCGAGGGCGCTCGGCGTGTGGCGAAGTGGCATCCGGGCACAGCCGGAGGTTTTGGACATGGGAGGTGATCCGTGTCCATAACACGATCCAAGCCGACAGGCGAACGACCAGTGCTTTCAATGACTTATATGGACATCCGCTGCGGTTCAACGGTTGGCGGAATGGCCATAATCTCTCCCTTTGGGCAAGATTCTGACCCGACTGACCGGATTGAGGAAGGGCGGCCTGATAGTGCGCAGGAGGCCAAGATTGTGCGCCGGAAGGTCGAGAGTGCCCTTTGCCATGATGCCGCCCTCTGATTCGCGGTATGGACTTGACGTCTCCCGCGCCGAGCTGGCGCAGGCCCTGAAGATCGTCGCTCGGGCAATCGGCAAACGCCCGGGAGACGCCAGCCTCCGTTTTGAGAATGGCTGTCTCTCTATCGAGGCCGGCAACACGGTGGCGGGTGCGCCTGCCCGCGGAACGTGGCCGCTCCCGATATTCGTAGACGCATCGTGGGTTCGCCGACTGGCGAAGCGTATGCCCGCCGGTGAGCCGATCCATCTGCGTGTCGATGCGGGAAGACTCTACGTGAACCGGTACTCGGAGCGCTGCGCATGGACTCCGAAGGAGCAGCCGCTGGCTACTGGGCCATCCGCAATCGACGAGAACGTCTTGATCCTGGAGGCCGCTCGGATTCTGAAGCCGTTACGGATCAGGAGATCTCATTTGGAAGAGTTGGTCTCAGAAGCGCGTGCGAGAGGGACGGCTTCGTGGTCCGTGGAAGAGAAGAAGATGATGACGATGGTCGCGAAGGCATGGGTCCTGCTCGCACCGACGGGCGTGGAAACGTCCGACCTTCGCCGATTGGTGGACAACGCTGTGCGGAATGCGTGGAAGTGAATGAAAAAGAGATGAAGAAGAAGCTTATCGAAGTCGCGTTGCCGCTGGAGGCGATCAATAAGGAGTCGGCGCGGGAGAAGTCGATTCGGCACGGACACCCGTCGACGCTGCATCTCTGGTGGGCGCGGCGACCGCTGGCGGCGTGTCGGGCGGTGTTGTTCGCTTCGCTGGTCGATGACCCGTCTAGCCTTCCCGAGCAGTTCCCGACCGAAGCCGACCAGGACAAGGAGCGCCAGCGGCTCTTCCGATTGATCGAGAAACTCGTGCTGTGGGAGAACTCGAATAACCGCGCAGTACTGGATGAGGCGCATGCGGAGATCTTGAAATCCACGGGCGGTAATCCGCCGCCGATCTACGATCCGTTCTGCGGCGGTGGGTCGATACCGCTCGAAGCGCAACGGCTTGGCCTGGAGGCGCACGCCAGCGACCTGAACCCGGTCGCGGTCCTCATCACGAAGGCTCTCATCGAGATCCCGCCCAAGTTCGCCGGGCAGCCGCCGGTGAATCCGGCCGCGAAGGGGAAGATGACCGGGAAGGGCATGTGGACCGGCGCCCGCGGGCTGGCCGATGACGTCCGCTACTACGGCCAGTGGATGCGCGACCGGGCCTTCGAGCGCATTGGGCACCTTTACCCCAAGGTGAAGCTGCCGAAGGAACGCGGAGGCGGCGAAGCCACCGTCATTGCGTGGTTATGGACGCGTACTATTGTGTGCCCGAATCCCGCCTGCGGGATGACGATGCCACTGATTAGGTCGTTCACGCTCTCAAGCAAGACAGCGAAGAGAGCCTGGATCGAGCCGGCCGTGGATCATTCCGCTCGCTCCATTCGCTTTCACGTCAAGATGGGGAATGGAATGCCACCTGAAGGCACGGTTGGTCGCCGTGGTGCTCGCTGTATCGCCTGCGGAACAAGTGTGCCACTTGACCATGTGAGGTCTGAGGGCCAGGCCGGACGAATGAGTACTCAGTTGATGGGTATTGTCGCCGACTCTGCAAAGGGTAGGCTCTACCTAGATCCGAGCAACGATCATGAAGCGGTAGCACGGACTGCGAATCCGTCGTGGAGTCCGGACGCGGAAATGCCACAGAATCCACGTGACTTCAAAACGCCAAATTACGGCATGCGCAAGTTCGGCGACCTTTTCACCAGCCGGCAGTTGACGACACTCACAACGCTAAGCGATTTGGTGGCGGAGGCGAGGCATCAGGCGCTCGTCAACGGCGGTTCGGAGGCCTATGCGGATGCGATCGCGACCTACTTGGGCTTGCTCGTGAGTCGACTAGCAAATACGCATTGCTCCTTGGCCGTTTGGTCGCAGAGTCGGGACCAGAGTGTCAACGTCTTTAGTCGCCAGGCGCTACCAATGAATTGGGACTTCCCAGAGGTGAATCCGTTTGCGGGCGCCGCGGGCGACTTAACTGAGACTGCGGAGTCGGCGAGCAAGGTTCTTTCAGAGTTGGGTCTGAAAGTGGGTGGCGTTGTCCAGCAACTTGATGCGACGGCAGAAGCTAGCGAGAAGCTCAGCTGCCTCATTTCGACGGATCCTCCCTATTACGACAACATCGGGTACGCAGACTTGTCCGACTTCTTCTATGTGTGGCTGAGGAGGAGCCTTAGTGAAGTTCACCCCGACATCTTTAGCACTCTGCTCGTTCCCAAGAAACAGGAACTAGTCGCTTCTCCCTACAGATTTGGAGGTAGCAAGGAGATAGCCCAGCAATTCTTCGAAGAAGGATTCAATAGGGCGTTTCTGAAGATGCGGAACAGGCAGCATGATGATTACCCGCTGACGGTCTTCTATGCTTTCAAGCAAGCTGAGGAAGACGATGACAGTCAGGGGGAAGGGGCAGGGGCACTTGCGTCAACTGGTTGGGAAACAATGCTTGAAGGTCTCCTCAAGTCTGGATTCCAGGTCGTGGGAACTTGGCCGATTCGGAGCGAGCGGCCAACGGGCGTAAAGGTCGCCATGAACGCCCTCGCATCCTCCATTGTCCTTGTGTGTCGTCCACGCCGAGACGCCTCGGCTATCACGACCCGTAAGGACTTCCTCTCATCGTTGAAGAAAGAACTCCCACAGGCACTGCGCAACTTACAGAAGGGCAACATCGCACCGGTCGATCTCGCGCAGGCGGCCATTGGCCCCGGCATGGCCGTATTTTCCCGACATAAGAAGGTCCTCGAAACTGACGGCACACCGATGCGTGTCAGAACAGCCCTGTCCCTTATCAATCAGGGGCTTGACGAGGTTCTCACCGAACTTGAGAGCGAGTTCGACCCCGATACGCGATGGGCGCTCGCGTGGTTCGAGCAGCACCAGTTCGACGAAGGTCTGTACGGAGAAGCCGAAGTGCTGGCGACCGCGAAGGCGCTCAGCATCTCGCACCTCGCGGAGACGGGTATGGTCCATTCTCGCGCTGGGAAAGTTCGCCTGCTGCGCCGGGAAGAGCTTCCGGATGACTGGGACCCGTCTACTGTCGGTCGCCTCACGGTCTGGGAAGTAACGCAGCATCTGATCCGCAGCCTTGACCAGAAGGGAGAGAAGCAAACGGCGGATCTGAAGGCGAAGATCGGCGGGATGGCCGAGATCGCTCGCGACCTCGCCTACCGGCTCTACACGCTCTGCGAGCGTAAGGGCTGGGCGGAAGAGGCCGGCTACTACAACAGCCTCGTCGTGGCCTGGCCTTCAATGGCGTCGGAGGCATTTGAACTGAAGTAGAAGTTATGGGAATTGCCGTGGACACGACCGAACAAGAAGACCAGCTTCGAGCACTGCCTACTGATTGCATACAGACCGATCCGGACCGGTTCCAAGCGCGCAGCGAATACCCGCGAGACGTCCGAGATTCGGATCTGTCGGATGTCAGCGCGTTCAACCAGGATTTCGCCGGCCTGATCAGCGTGTGGCGCGATCCGGAGACGCGGGCAATCTACGTCGTGGACGGACACCGCCGTTTGGAACTCGCACGCAGAACAAAAACGCTCAGTGTCTGGGTGCAGTTCCTCGGGGCAAGGACCGACGCAGAGGCCTTCGCGAAGGGCGTCGTTATAAGCATCGCTCAGTGGGTTTTCGATGACGCAGATAAAGTGACCTGGGCCTGTGCCAGCCGGCGGGCCGCTGTTGAGCGGGCTTTGCACAGCGGATGGCTCGACCCGAGGAGCGAGGCTGCGTGCGAGTTGTGCAAGTACTATCCCGATCTTGGGCGACGCTATAACGTCGGCTGAGATGGAAATGTGGCAGGAGAATAGATGGCTATCACGAACAGCGAGCGAGTCGGTAAGGCTCTGGATCTCCTGAAGGATGGATTGCGCCCGTACGTCGAGCGTGAGATGAAGGCAACCTATAAGGACCGGTGGATCGAGACGGCTCGGCCGAGTTTCCCGGACTGGCAGCAGCCAGGCAAGGCAGGCAAAGGACTGAATTGGGATACGCAGGCTCTGCTGCAGGTGATGTGCGAGCTTTGGAACGACTGCTTCAAGAAGATCCTCGGCTCTTCGGAGCGGAGCCTGGCGTTCGAACTCCGCGACGTCCGGAACAAGTGGGCCCACCAGAAAGCCTTCTCGACGGATGACGCCTACCGCGCCATCGACAGCATTTCGCGATTGCTGGCGGCGGTATCGGCGGAGCAGGTCGAGGCCGTCGAACAGATGAAGGCCGAGATCCTCCGCGTCAAGTTCGATGAACAGCTCAGGAGCCAGAAGCGGAAGGAATCGAGCGTCGCGGTTGAAGGCAAGCCAGCCACAGGCCTGCGTCCGTGGCGGGAGATCGTGACTCCACACCCTGATGTGGCTTCCGGCCGCTATCAGCAAGCCGAATTCGCCGCCGATCTCTGGCAGGTTTATCTGCGTGAGGGCTCGGACGAGTATAAGGACCCCATCGAGTTCTATCGCCGAACGTTCATCACGGAAGGCTTGCAGAAGCTGCTCGCCAACGCACTGCGACGGCTGGCCGGGCACGGCGGCGATCCGGTAGTGGAGTTGCAGACCAACTTCGGCGGCGGCAAGACGCACTCGCTGCTCGCGCTGTGGCATTTGTTTGCCGGCGTGCCTGCGGGACAACTGCCGGGGCTGGAGACGGTAACAAAGATGGCCGGAGTCTCCCAACCACCCAAGGTCCGGCGGGCTGTGCTGGTGGGCAACCGAATGTCCCCGGCCGATGTCCACACGAAGCCCGACGGAACCGTGGTCCGTACACTGTGGGGCGAACTGGCGTGGCAACTGGGCGGCAAAGAGGGCTACGCGATGGTACGCAGCGCGGACGAAAAGGCCGTCAGTCCGGGAGACTCGCTGCGACTCCTGTTCAACAAGTACTCACCTTGCCTGATTCTGATCGACGAGTGGGTGGCCTATGCGCGGCAGCTCTACAACAAGTCGGATCTGCCCGCTGGCGATTTCGATGCGCACTTCACCTTTGCGCAGACGCTGAGCGAGTCTGCGAAACTGGCGGACAGGACCCTGCTGGTGGTCAGCATTCCCTCGTCGCAGAACGAGATCGGCGGCGAGGGTGGACAGGCGGCGCTAGAGCGGCTGAAGAACGTCATCGAGCGTGTGGAGACCTCGTGGCGTCCCGCAAGCGCGGAAGAGGGCTTCGAGATCGTCCGGCGACGACTATTCCAGCCGATCACCGATCCCGAACTGTTCACCGCCCGAGATGCGGTTGTGAGGGCTTTCGCGGACGAGTATCGCAAGTTCGCGCAGGAATTCCCGTCCGAGACCGGCAATGCCGAGTACGAGCGCCGGATGAAGGCCGCGTACCCCATCCATCCGGAGTTGTTCGACCGGCTTTATAGCGACTGGTCGACTCTAGACAAGTTCCAGCGGACCCGAGGCGTGCTGCGTCTCATGGCTGCCGTGATCCACGCGCTTTGGGAGCGCGAGGACAGGGGACTGCTGATTCTGCCGGCGAGCGTCCCGGTCGATGCGCCCGCCGTGCAGAGCGAGCTAACGCGCTACTTGCCGCCGGTCTGGGACCCGATCATCGAGAAGGATATCGACGGGCCGAACTCGCTGCCATTGAAGATCGACCGGGAAAACCCGATGCTGGGGCGGTACTCAGCGGCACGCCGGGTGGCGCGCACGCTTTACCTCGGTTCCGCCCCGACTCAGGATGCTACGAAGAAGGGCCTGGAAGACCGCCAGATTAAGCTTGGCTGCGTCCAGCCGGGTGAGACGTCGGGGACATTTGGCGATGCGTTGCGGAAGCTGGCCGACCAGGCGACGTACCTCTACGTGGATGGGAGCCGCTACTGGTATGCGACGCAGCCGAGTGTGAACCGGTTAGCCGAGGAGCGAGCCGAGCGGTATCACCCCGAGGACGTGGTGGAGGAGATTCGGCGCCGCCTGAGCGAGGAGGCCAAGCATCGCGGAGACTTCTCGAAGGTACACCCCTGTCCTTCCAGCCACAACGAGGTTGCTGACGAGCCCGAGGCGAAGCTGGTCATCCTGGGACCGGACTATCCGCATAGCGCGAAAGCCGTGGACAGCCCAGCCCGCCAGGCGGCGGCGGAAATCCTCAATCGTGGCTCAGCGGGACGAAACTGCGGCAACATGTTGGTCTTCCTCGCGGCCGACAAGACTAGATTCGTCGACCTCGACAAGGCTGGCCGCCTGTACTTGGCATGGAAGACCATCGAACGCGACAAGGTGTCCTTGGATCTGACACCCTTCCAGGCCAATCAGGTTGACCAGAGGGTGATCGCCTCCGACCAAGCTGTAAAGGGGCGACTCCCGGAGACGTACTTTTGGCTTCTTGTTCCGGGGCAGAAGAGACCGGTAACTGGTCAGCCGTTCCCTGAAGTCGAGTGGGAGGAGATCAAGCTGCTGGGCCAAGAGGGGCTTGCGGAGCGCGCGTCGAAGAAGATCAAGAACAACCTTCTTTACCCGAGCATGGCCGGTGCGGTCCTACGCTTCGAAATTGATCAGATTCCGTTGTGGCGGGGGAACCATGTTGGCGTGAAGCAATTGGTGGACGACTTCGCCAAATACCTATACCTGCCACGCGTCAAGAATGCCCAGGTGATTCTCGACGCGATCCAGGATGGAGTCAGCCGACTCACGTGGTCCCAGGACGCCTTTGCTTACGCGGACTACTACGACGCCACCGCTGACCGCTATCGTGGTCTCGAAGCCGGGCGCCGACCCACTGTCCAGATGACCGCGAACAGCGTGGTGGTCAAGCCTGAAGTCGCCGCAGCTCAGATCGAAAAGGATTCTGCCGCTGCTCCCACCCCCACATCAGGAGCCATCAATGGCGCCGGAGCAGCAGGCGCCGGCGAGACCGAATCTGCAGGTGGGGGCACGGCGACGACACCGCTGGGCGCGGCTTCCAGAGTGCCCGTTCTGCGGCGCTTTCACGGCTCCGCCAAGATCGACGCCACCCGCCTGTCACGCGACGTTGACCTGATCGCCGGCTCGGTCGTTCAGCATCTCTCCGCGCTGCTGGACGCCAAGGTGACCGTCACCCTGGAAATCGAGGCCGAAATCCCCTCCGGCGCCTCGGACAACGTCGTCCGCACGGTGACCGAGAACTGTCGGACCCTGAAGTTCGAAAACTCCGGGTTTGAGGAGAGTTAGGGAGCGGGATAACGGCTGCATCCGACCCTGGTCCGCCGAGCCAGCGGCGCACCCGTTCTTGTGGTACGCTACTTCGCTGCGACCATCGCCTTCAGCACAGCCGCACTGACGCCACTTCGCTTCAGCCGGATTAGAGCATCCGTCGAGGTGTCGAACTGGCATCTGGAACTACTAATCTTCGCGATAATAGTCCCATCGTCGAAACCGGCTTTGACCAGTTTGATGATGTCCTCATCCTGGAGCTTGGTTGCTCCCGGAGCATCTTGTGCGGGTTGATCTCGGAAAACCCAGGTCTGTCCGCTGCTGTCCTTGAGGTTGATGCCTTCTATTGAGACCGTGGTGGTAGGGCCGTCCGCGATATTGAGCGCCAGTGTATTCCCATTGACCGTGAAGCTCCCGCGATAAGGCTGTCCGCCTTCTTGCAGCGAAAATGAGTGGTCGGCGTTCAACTGGAGCCGGTCCGTCTGGGCTTGAGCGCTGACATAAGTGGATGGAAGTCTCAGCGCTGCGGCCGGCGGTGGAGGCGGCGGTGCGACCGGCGGCGGAGGCGCCTCGGGGGGCGGTGGAGGCTCTGGCGTCTGCGTCGGCGGTGGCGCTGCCATCTGCTGCACCGTCAGCACTTCCGCAATCCTCGCTAGCGCCTGATCCGGCGTGGGAAAAGAACCCTTTTCAAATGGAATCCTCAGGTCTCCGTAGTACGGAGCGCTGCCGTCTGGGGTGCAGTATAACTGGAAGACGACGGCGTCTTTCTGAACGTCGATCCTCGTCGCCCAGAGCGCCGTTCCTCGAACGAATCTTTGCTGAGGACAATTCGCGGTCGTGGCACCCTCCGCCATTTGCAATGTGCCGCCAAGGTCGCGAAGAAAGTTGTGTCCAAAACTTTGGGATAACTTCCCATTTTTGTAGGTATTCACCGGCGAAGAGGGGCAAACGCTGGAATACAGCAGGAGGTTGTCCCTTTGCAGCATCAAGGATGTTCCGGTACTGAGAATCTGCATTCTGCCACTGGCCACTTGCGTCAAACTGAACTGACTGCCGAGCGTCTGTCGCAGGGAGTTTCTTTGATCTCCTACTTGGCCGTTCGCCACGAAAACGCTACTGGTCACAGCGGCGGCGATTGAATAGATTACTGTTCGCATGAAGACCTCCCTCCTCTCTTTCAGCCACGGAACTTCGCTAGGTACCGCTCCCGGCTTGACTCACCTGGGCCTCAAGTCCGCCAGCGTCCGCTTCTTGTGCCTCGAGCTGCGCTACTGCATCCGGGACCGGATCTGCGGTTCCTTCCGGCACCGCACGGCTGCCGGCGGCCGGCCCGGTCGGCAGGCCCTTCGCCTGGTTCTCGGCCAGCTTCTTGAGTCCGGCGTCAAGCTGTTCGCGGAACTGATTGTGCATCTCTTGCAGATCCGCGAGCTGGACCGTACCGCCGGACTCGGCGGCGCAGTCTCCCGACTTGCTGCTGACGACCTCCACCACCACGCCCCCATCGTCCGTTACGTCTTTGCCTCTACGCTGGATGATGTCTCCGGGAGTCAGGGAGCACGCCTGACCTGCCGCGGTGGTGATGTCAAGATTTGACGAGACCACGAAGAATTTCTGGTTGAGCGCAGGTGGGATGGGTTCGCCTCCGCTGACGGGCTGCTGGCTACTGGATGAGGTGGGCTGCGCTGCAGCCGCCCTCTCGGCGGCGAGTTGCTGCCTGACTTCGTCCGCGATCATCGCCTTCATCTCCGGTGAAAGCGCGCCTTCGGTGGGTTGCACGTCGGATTGGGGTGGTGAGGCTTGATTTGCGTTGGCTGCTTGCTGGTTCTCGTAAGCGAGTCTCAGGTTCTCCGCAACCAGATAGTCTGTCAGCCACAAATCCGGGGAAGCGTACACCGGGTACGGAGTGAAATAGCCCCGATAGAAGCCGAACCAGGGTGCCGCAATCCCCCCGCCCCAGCCATAGGCCACGGGAGCGCCCCAGGGAGTGGCAGCCCATGCGTAGAACCGCGGGCCATAGTAGTAGGCGGGCACATAGTGGTAGTACGCGACACCGTGGTAGTGGTATTCACGATACACGTGAGCGTACGACCGCCCGCCCACGACGTACGTGCGCGAAATATAGCCCGGCCGCCCGGCACGCTCCACGAATCCTCGATGAGGCCCATAGCTGACCACGCGAGCGCCAGGACGGCCGTTCACCACCATTCTCTCGCCACGAGGACCGCGATCAATCGTCATCCTGCCGGCCACGCCGCGAGGGGCTTCAATCCTCCGCACCTCCCCGCGCGCATTTGTCGTTACCGTGCGGCCCGTTTGGGGATTGTGGTACTCATGTCTTCCTCCCGGTAGTGGTCTAGAGACTTCAACACCCCTGGGCTGGTACACATGCCCTCCCGGGTTGCCTGGCAGCCTCTCAACCGGCCCAACGTGGGTGGGTGGGTGGACGCCAGCGGGCGGGTGACCCGTGCTGGGTGTGGCGACGCCCGGCCTGGCCGGGTTAACCCCGGTGGGCGAGTGGACGCCGCTGGGCTGGCTGACGCCCGGCTTGACCGGGTTAACGCCGGTGGGCGCGTGGCCGGTGTTGGGCTGGGTGACGGACGGCCTTGCTACTGTGGCTGGCCTGGCCGCCGCTGGTGCTGGCCTGGCAGGCGCGGCTGTCGCAGGTGTAGCGGTGGTTGTCTTCTTATTGTCCGTAGGAGCTGCCATCAGCGCGCCGCTCAACGCGACGGCGAGTACGACTCCCGCACAGAACATCTTCTCAACTGTTGTTCTCAATTCCACGGCTGCCTCCATCGATGCTGTCTATTTGTACCTTCGGTAACCGGAACGAAAGTGCGCGGACAATTCCACACGTCCTGCGCAGACTCTTTCTTGAGTTCCAGGCACTCCTGTGGCTCGAAAGGAAGGTGGCTCATTCCTCGCCAAACTCTCTCCGCCGTTCGGCGCGCCCCACTTGCGCAAAGGCTTCCTTCCTCGAATCCGCGTGCGCTCCGGAAAGCGCGGAGAATCGTCTCCCGAGTGGCGCCCTCTGCTGCAGCGCCATCCGAAAAGAATCCTCGACACGCGAAAAACATTTTCCTGGGGTGTCGCACAAACAGTTCGCTAAAGCACTCGTTGCCGCCGGCACTCTGGAAGCATTCCATGAGCTCCTGGTAGGGCAACGCTGGCGCTTTACTTGCCTTAATGCACCCGGCTGGAGGATTCCACACGATTTCTCCGCGAAATTTAGAATTTGGAGGCATCATATCACAGGATGTGCCCAAAGGCGCGTCAGCAGTACCAGGCAGCAGTACCAATCAGCAGTACCACTCAGTACCAGATGGCGCAGCGTCGCTCCCCAGCGGTACCAGGGTTACTGGCGCTGCCGTAGACGGGCACGCCGGGCATTGGTTGCACGGCGCGGTTCCACTCCTGCAACCATTCTGATGGGCTCTTGACAACAGTTCCGGACTCTCGGAGCTGCCCGGTTGAACAAACTCAGTCTTGCGGGCCACACCCCAATCTCCCGGCGGAGGATACGATGAGCATGACCTCCCTGCTGACCGTTGTCCCGCTCGCATTAATTACTCTTAATGTGTATTGCGTAGTCTGGAGCGGACGAACCACCTTGTAGCCCGAGGAAGGATTGACACTGCCAAGCCCAGGCTCGATTGACACGCTCTTCGCGCCAGTTACCGTCCAACGCAAAATCGCGACCTTACACTGCTCTATGGAGGCAGGTACGGCCTCAAACGTTGCTATCGCCAGGTCTGTGGCCGGCCGTGGCGCCTCTTGCGGTATTGGGCTCGGCGCTTGCGCCTTGGGTGGTTCCGGCGCTTGCGCTTTGGGTGTCGCTGGCGCCTTCGGGGCTCCGGCGACATGGAGCATCATCTGGCGCTCCGAATACATTGAGTTTCGGTCCGTCACCCCAAAGCTGAGCCAGTAAACCGCGACCGATTCCTCGGGAACGCCGCCAATCCTGCCTGTCTGCTCGTCGAGCCGCAAGCCGGATGGCAGGGCGGGCCGTACAGTCCACTTGTATGGCGGAGTTCCGCCCTCGGCCTGCAGAACCTCCTGGTACGATTCGCCGACGCGAGCCCGTAGGAGGACGGCCGTCACGATGCCTGGAGCAGAGTTCGCAGGCCCGCTACGATCCTTCTCCGGCGTGCCGCTGAACACCCCTGCCAGCATAAGAATCAGCACGGCGGCGCAGCCCGCTGCCGAGGCCAACAGCCAGGCCATAGAATGCGCCTTCTGCATCTGGAAAGTCGGCGCCTTTCCCTGCTGAGCTGAGAACGAAGGACTCGGCTCCGGAGCCAGAAATGGAACCGGAGTCTCCACTATGGGAGGGCTCGGCTGCGAACCCACTTCCGGTACTGCGGCAGCCGGCGGAGCAGCGGACGCAGGTGTCGGTTCTGGCTCATGACGGACCAGCGGCTCCCGCTCAATTTGCGGTGCCGCTGCGCGCTCTTCGGGAACCGGCGTATCGTGCCTGGTGGGCACCGGGGTGCCCGCTGCGGGCTCCGCGGCCAAAGCCGAAGGCAGCTCTTGCACCGCTGGGCTGCCGGTCTCGAACGGGGCGCCGGCGGAACTCTCGCGCGACACCGCCGGAACCGAATGGGCGGACGGCTGCACATCCCGGGGCCTCGTCGTGCCAAAGCTCGCGCAGAACTCGCAAAGCTCTCTCCCCGGATCAATCTCGGCTCCGCACACACAGCGCCGCTTCGGGGGTGGCGGCGGTGGTGGCTCCTGGCCACTCCGTATCTCAGCGGCAACCGGCGGGTCCGCGGGCGGCGGCAGGCAGGCGGCTTCGAGGGCCCGGGCAAACTCCTCACAGGTTGCGAAACGGTCCGCCGGAGTCTTCGACAGCGCCCTCCCTACTGCCGCCCCCGCTGCCTGTCCCAAGAGCGGATTCAGAGTGTCCAGCGGAACCGGATCCTCCTGGAGGACCTGGAAGAAAAGGCGGCCCATCGAATCGGCATGGTGCGGCAGCTTGCCGCTCATCATTCGGTAGGTCACTACCGCCAGGGAAAACTGGTCCGTCCGGCCGTCCACGGCGTGCCCCTGAATCTGTTCCGGGGCCATGTAGTGCGGGCTGCCGAGAATCAAGCCGGCCTGAGTGGCCGCGACCTGGCCGGCCACCATCTTCGCGATGCCGAAATCGCAGATCCGGACCGTCTGATCCTCGTCCAGCATGATGTTGCCGGGCTTGATGTCGCGGTGAACGACGCCTTTCCGGTGCGCGTAGTCCAGTGCGGCCGCCGCCTGCCGCACAATCTTGACGGCCAGTTCCAACGGAAGCGGCGACCCCGGCGCGAGCAACTGTTCCAGGCTCGGCCCGTTCACGAACTGCATGGCCACATACAGGGCCCCGTCCTGTTCGGCGATCTGGTAGACCGTGACGATTCCCGGGTGGCTGAGCATTCCAGCCGATCGCGCTTCCCGGCACAGCCGGTCGCGGAAGAATTCCTGGTTCAGCCCGCCTTCGCCCGACGGCACGTTGATCAGCTTCAACGCCACAGTCCGGCCTATGAGCGGGTCGATGGCGCGGTAGATCACGCCCATGCCGCCGCGCCCGATCTCTTCCTGCACTTCGTACGGACCGATGCGTCGCATCTGCTTGCAGAAGCTATTCTACTCTTGTGGAGCTTTACTTTCGATCCGCCGGCATTCCTCTGAATGGCCTTCACCGTCCGTGAGGGCACCGACCGGGGTGAGCTATACGCTCTCCAGCAGGCGGTCCAGCCGGATGGGTTCCAGGGCGAGGCGCTGAAGCGCCGCGTCGACTGTAATCGCCGCGATCGCTGCGTCGCTTTCCGGAGAGGACGAAGAAGGACGCTGAGGCCAGACGGAATCCGATGATGCGGGAGATCAACTTTCGCTCCGCAGCCTCGGCCGTGTTCCACTTCAAGAAAGCTCCTTTTCGAAGAGGCTCTCCCCCAGACGCAAGATGTAGCCGGACGGCGTGGGCGATCCAGGCCTGCAACCGCTGGGCCACCGGCTCCCCGTCTCAGCAAACCGTGACCGCAATCTCCCCGCAACCGCGCCATTCGCCGACGGGAAGGAGTCACGTTGCCCCGAACCAGCCGAAGGGAGAAGAAGAAAAACTTAAGGTGATCGTTCCCGGACACACCGAAAGCCGACGAGGGCGCTCTGGACGACTGGACCGCCCTTGTAGCGGCTCGTTACGCGCACGTCTCTCGTGTGGGTGACCCAGGAACCGCCCCGCAGTACTCGAAGGCTTCCCGAGGACGGCCCTTGCGGGTCCTTCGCCGGACTGTTTCGATAGTAACTGTCGTCGTACCAGTCCTGGCACCACTCCCACACGTTTCCCTGCATGTCATACAAACCCCATGCGTTCAGCTGCTTCTGTCCAACCGGATGCGTCTGGCGCTTCGAGTTGGCGCCATACCACGCTATGCTGTCCAGCTTCCCTGCGTTGTTCCCCACCGTGCCCGCCCGCGCGGCGTACTCCCATTCCGCCTCCGTCGGCAGCCGGTACCGGTAGCCGTCGTTCCGCGCGTTCAGGCTCGACAGAAACTCTTGCGCATCCCACCAACCAACGGAATCCACCGGCCGATCCGCTCCCTTGAAGTGGCTCGGGTTGCTCCCCATCACTGCTTCCCACTGCGCCTGGGTCACCTCGTACTTGCCCAGCTCGAACGCCTTGGTGATCCCCACCCGGTGCGTCGGCTTTTCGTCGGTATCCCCGCTCTTCGAGCCCATCTGGAATTCCCCCGCCGGGATCGGCGCGAATTCCATGGACACGCCGTTTACGACCAGGGGCCCCGTAGGCAAAGGTCGTTTGGCAGTGGGTAGGGCCTCCAGTTCCGCCGCCGTCGCCCCCGCGGCCTTCAACCGGCTCACCGCCCCCTCGTCGGCGACGAACTTCAACCCGCACGACGCGATGAATTGCAGCACCCGCCCTTCCCTCACCTTGGCCTTCACCAGCGCCGTCAAAAGCTCCTCGCTCAGAGGCCGCGGGCAGGGCACCTGCCCGCTTGCTGCCACGCGCTCTTCCCCCGCTCGTTCTTCGGCGGCGGTCCGTCGTTCCCGGACACACCGAAAGCCGTCGAAGTTGTCCCGGACATCTGGGTTGCTCCTGCCGCGGTCCGCCACGCGCAAGAGCCGCGAGTCGTCGCCCCAGGACCCGCCCCGCAATACTCGAAGGCTTCCCGAGGACGGCCCTCGTGGGTCCTCCGCCGGACTGTTTCGATAGTAGTCCCCGTCGTACCAGTCCTGGCACCACTCCCACACATTCCCCAGCATGTCGTAGAACCCCCACGCGTTCGCCCGCTTCTGTCCCACCGGATGCGTCCGGCCGTTGGAGTTCGCGCTGTACCACGCTACACTGTCCAGGCTCGCTGCGTTGTCCCCGGTCGTCCCGGCCCGCGCCGCGTACTCCCATTCCGCCTCCGCCGGCAGCCGGTATCTGTAGCCGTCGTTCCTCGCGTTCAGCTTTGACAGAAACTCCTGGGCGTCGTTCCAACTCACTTGCTCCACGGGTCGGTCGGCGCCCTTGAAGTAGCTCGGGTTGTTCCCCATCACCGCTTCCCACTGTGCCTGCGTCACCTCGTACTTGGCCATCTCGAACGCTTTGGTGATTCGTACCCGGTGCTCTGGACCTCCTCCGTTGACGTCGCCCATTACGAACTGCCCGGGCTGAATGCGCACGAACTCCATGGACACGCCGCTCACAACCAGGGGACTTGGGGGCAAAGCGAGCTCCTGCGCGGCCCGCTTTTCCGCCGCCACTCGCTCTTCCTCCGCGCGTTTCTCCGCTGCAGCCTGGGCGGCGCGCTCCTCTTCCTCGGCGCGCCGCTTCCGCTCCGCCTCCTCGGCCGCCGCGCGCTCCGCGGCACGCAACTTCTCCAATTCCTCGCGGGCAACCGCCGCGAACATCCCCTGCGGAAAACGCTCCAGGTAACCCTCATACGCGGCAGCGCTGTTGCGCTCTTTGGCCGTTTCCCACAGCGCCGAATCCGCTTTGACGCGCAGTGCGCTCGCCAACCGTACCGCCTCCAGCTCCGCCGCCGTCGCTCCCACCGCCCTCAACCGCTTCACCGCCGCGTCATCGGCGACGAAGTTCAACCCGCACGAGGTGATGAATTGTCGCACCCGCACTTCCGGCACCTTGCCCGTCACCAGCGTCGTCAATTGGTCCTCAGTCAAAGGGCCCGTCGGACAGGTCACCTGCCCGCTCGCCGCCACCAGCAAGGTGAAAGCTAGAACGACTCCCTTTATGATCCGCATACCCAACACTCCGTCCTACCGAGGATCTTACTCTCACCCGGAAGAACCCAAGTCCGCTCGCCGGGCCGGCACCTGCCATTGCCAGCATGGCGAACGCTCCTCGCGCCGTCGGGCCAGGCCCCGCCCTTCACAACTCTATTCCCTTCGGAACTGAGCCCCTGTTCTCTGTTCATAACGTAAGGGAAAAGGATCACGGCATTCGTTCCCGGACACACCGAAAGCCGTTGCCGCTGTACCGGCAGTCTGGGTTGCCCCAGTCGCGGAACGCCACGCGCACGTCCCTCCCGTTGCTAAACCAGGAACCGCCCCGCAGTACCCGAGCGCCTCCCGAGGACGGCCCTCGCGGGTCCTCCACCGGACTGTTCCGATAGTAATTCCCGTCGTACCAGTCCTGGCACCACTCCCAAACGTTCCCCAGCGTGTCGTACAACCCCCATGCGTTCGCCTGCTTCTGCCCCACGGGGTGCGTCTGCCCGCCAGAGTTGCTTTGGTACCACGCCACGCTGTTCAGGTTCCCTTCGTTGTCCCCGGTCGTCCGGGCCCTCGCCGCGTACTCCCATTCCGCCTCCGTTGGCAGCCGGTACCGGTAGCCGTCGCCCCGAGCGTTCAGCCTCGACAGAAACTCCTGGGCGTCGTTCCAACTCACTTGCTCCACCGGCCGGTCCGCGCCTTTGAAGTAGCTCGGGTTGCTCCCCATCACCGCTTCCCACTGCGCCTGCGTCACCTCGTTCTTGCCCATCTCGAACGCTTTCGTGATTCGTACCCGATGCACCGGCTTCTCGTCGCCATTCCCGCTCTCCGAGCCTATCTGGAATTCCCCAGGCTGGATCCGGACGAACTCCATAGACACACCGTTTACGACCTGGGGCCTTGCGCGCAAGGGTCGTTTGGCTGCGCGTAGCGCCTCCAGTTCCGCCGCCGTCGCTCCCGCAGCCTTCAACCGCTTCACCGCCTTCTCGTCGGCGACGAACTTCAGCCCGCAGGACGCGATGAACTGCCGCACCCGTCCTTCCGCCACCTTGCCCTTCACAAGCGTCGTTACCTGCTCCTCACTGAGGGGCCCGGTCGGACAGGGCACCTGCCCGCTCGCCGCGGCCAGCAACACCAAAGCTAGAATGACCCCCTTTATGATCCGCATACCCAACACTCCGTCCTACGGAGGATCTTACTCTCAAACGGATGTTCACCCTAACAATTTGAGGTAAGCGCTTCCAACTGAAGCAGTTAGGTCGATTTTAGCTTGAAATATGTAGACATGCATAGGTCCGAATTATCTGCGATTGAGCCTATTGATTAT
>Ga0182027_10003903_pt1 | contig 23361 bp, 21 predicted proteins | sample 712E1DmetaG_FD_121300 | JGI IMG/M metagenome (GOLD analysis project Ga0182027, IMG submission 121300) | Permafrost microbial communities from Stordalen Mire, Sweden - 712E1D metaG (Illumina Assembly) | ecosystem: Environmental > Terrestrial > Soil > Wetlands > Permafrost | place: Sweden... | reverse complement strand
CCTTGGGCGTCATGTCCAGTCGTGCGTTTTCTTGCTTCGCCAAACGCGACAGATCATCCGGACTGCGAACGATGTGAGGCGTCATGAAAACGATGAGCTCGGTCTTCTGCTTGTTCTTCGTCTTGTACTTGAATGCATAACCCAGCAACGGAATATCGCCCAGAAGCGGCATCTTGTTCTCCACCTGGGTTGTCTGTGTCGACATGAGGCCGCCGATGACGACCGTCTGGTTGTTGGGTGTCACGACCACCGTGTCGGCCGAGATCAGGTTGATGACGGGAGAATTCACACCGTTGCCGATGGCGACTGTGTCTGAGCTCAAGGACGAAATCTCCGGGTCCAGGATCATTTCGACATTTCCCTCCGCCGTGATGAAGGGAGTCACCTTGAGGCTGATGCCGATGTCCGTCTGCACGACGGTGTTTTCAAAAGTGGTTGTGTTGCCGACGGTGATCGGGGTGAAACCGGTGACGAGCGGAAGTTGCTGGCCGACCAGGATCGTCGCCTGCTGGTTGCTGCGCGTGAGAATCGTGGGACGGGAGAGGACCTCCGTCTTGTTGTTCGCCGCCAGCGCGTGGATCGTGGCATTTACGGATCCACCGGTCAGGGTATAGAAGGCGCCGTTGCTGCTGGGCGAAGCTGGGCTCGGTGTACTGCCAACCGCCGGTACCTGATTGATCAAGCCACTGGCTCCGCCAAGGCCAAACTGGGTCGCTGTCGTGCCCGTGGCGTTGAGGCCGATGCCGGCAGAACCGGTTGGAGCTGATGTGCTCAGTTCAGCCCCGAGATCGAGTTCGTTCGTATGGGTGACCTGGACAAAAACGCAGTCGATCAGTACTTGCGGTCTGGGCTGGTCGAGGCCGGCGACGATCGTCTTGATGACTTCGAAGGTCTGGTCATCAGTGACGACGATGAGGCTGCGCGAGTCCATGTCGCTGGTGATGAGCGCATCGCCCAGCATCGTCGAATTGGTGTATTGCCGGGTGGCGCTGGCGTTGCTGCCTGCTCCACCTCCGCTGGTGACACCGCCAATCCCGCCACCGATGCCGGCGCCGGTGCCCCCAGGCCGGGCTCCGGTCGTCACCTGCGCCAGGGCTTGGCTGGCGCCCAGAAGGACCAATCCGGCAGAGAGCAGGCGGGCCGAGTATCCGGCCCTGCCGCGGATTTTCGCATCGTGGTAGGGACGGACCGCCCCACTTCGCCAAGGCTCCGTCGCGGCTTGCGGCGGATGAAAGGCCTCGCCGAAGCACGCAGAGCGTAGGCGGGCCGGGCCGTCCGTTCTCCTCGGCGCGCCCTGCGGTCGCGCCCTACCGATGCCGGCAAAGGGATTTGTACGCTTCGAGAGGTTAATGCTCATAGGCGTCTTACCCATGTGGCATGGCGCGCGCTCACGGGCAAGATGCCCGTGCCACAACGCGCGCCAGATGGAGCCGACAATCCGGAGATGAGCCCGGAGCAGGTTGCGGATCCACCGGAGAAATAGTTGTGGTGTCATGTGAAAAGGTTTGTTGGCCGTGTCTTCAGACCGCCGTTATCGCGAGTCCTGGTGAGGCGTGTTCGTGCAAATTGTAGGAAGCGAGCTCGCTCGCGATTTCGACGTAAGATGTGCCTTCCGCCGCATTGAGTCTCAACGGCTCGCCGACGAACCATTGCCCAGGGAGAGAACAGGGGCGGTGTTGGCCGGCTGGGCATTGGTGGTTGCGCGCGAACTCAACGGGTCAGCCTGCGTCGAGCCCGATGTCCGGGAGACGCTGTTTTGGAAAAGATTTTGCAGCACCGTTTGCACCTGTTGCACATCCGCATTCTGAACGGTGATGATAAAGGCCTTCTGTTTGCGGGCCGAGCTGTAGTCCAGCCGGGCGACCATTTCGGCGATGTCCGGCATCTGATCCTTCGAGGCGCTGACAACAATCGAGAAGGTCCGCGGATCTGCGACCGCCACAACGGGGGTTGTTCGCCCGCTCGTGGCGCCGGTGCGGGCGCTGGTTCCAGTCGTACCCGCCGCGCCACCTCGGAAAGCGCCTCCGCCCTGGTTCGCAGCGCCGGCAGCCCCACCGCCCGCGCCGCCGCCGAAAAAGCCCCCGCCGAAGAAACCACCCGGTCCCCCTCGGAATTGGCCGGCATTGTTGGCCGTCGGGGTCGAGGTCGCGTAAAGATTCGTGATCAGTTGAGCCATCTCGACCGGATCTGCATTCTTCAGCTGGAAAACCCGGGTGGTGGAGACGGTTTCGATCGACCGGTCGAGCGCCGACACGATTTCGACGATGTGCTGGATGTTCATCTCAGTATCGGTGACGACGAGCGAGTTGCTGTCCTGGTTGGCGGTGAGCGTTGCCGAACCCGGCATCAGCGTGCCGAGGTCCTTCGCCGCTTGCGTCGCGTCGATGTGGCGCAGCGGGATGATCTGCATCACCATGTCGGCCGTCAGCGGAATCTCATCGGAGTTGTTGCCCGTGTGGATCGGAATGTTTTGTTTCTTGGCCTCGTCTTTCGACGTCACGATCAAGGTCCGGCCGTGGACGCTGGCGCAGTAGCCATTCTTGTTCATCGCCACATTGAGCAGCTGAACCGCCTCCTCCTTCGAAACCGGCTGGGCGCTCCACATGTCCACGGTGCCGCTCACCGGAGTTTCGAGCACGATGACAAAACCGGCGGCGTCGCTCAGGTAATTCAGCACCGTTTCGAGCGGTGCGCCGCGAAAATTGAACCGTAGTCCCGGTCCCGGAGCCGTCGATGCCGCGGCGTCCTCCGTTGCCGTCGCGATAGCATTCGTTGCAGGCGACGGCGGAGCTGGCTGAGCCCGGCCACTTGCGGCGAGCGCGGCAACGCCAAGCCACAGCGTGGGAACTAGCAGGTTGGTTTTCATTGTTTCAATTGCTTCTGTCTTTGCTCCATCAGTCGTCTGAGAACATCCGATGCATCGGCGGGGATCGCCGGCGCGGTGCCGGCGGCGGGAGCCCGGTCCATTCGTGCGGAGGCGCTCACGGTCCACTGCCCGCCCTCCGGCCGGTGCAGCTGCTGGCCGACTGCCAGCGAAATCCGCTTCGAGTCCCTCGTGAGCTCGACGCCGCCGGCCATGATGCCTGCCACCGTGAACTGGGCGATCGTGTCTCCCACGTGGAGCGCTTTGCGATAGTCGCTGTCGGGGCTGTCAAAAAATGCGAACAAGCCCTTCTCGTACTGCATCGTTCCGACGAGCGAAATTATGTCGCCGGCCGGCGGCGGGGGTTCGTTGGATTTCCGGCCCACCCGGCTTGGATCGAAGATATTCCAGTCTCCGATCAGCCGGAAGGAGGCAAAACTGGCGGTGGATCCGGTGTCTGCGGAGGTCGCCGCTGGCGTTTGCGATTTCGGGGCGGCGGTGACAGCGAAGTTTCCACCGAGGACGATGGCTGCCGCAACGGCGATGATTTGCCAGCAACCTTTAAGCCAATGTCGGTTCACGTCGTCGTGGTGCGCGACGATTCTGCTGGAGGGCGGTGCGCCATCGCCGCCACGGAGTCGAGGGGCGCTGACGGCGCAGCGCCCTCCACGTTTGGATGCGGCCTCGGAGTCAGGAAATAGCTCGGCTACGCCCTTGGCAGGTTTTTTGCCGTGGCCGGTTAAACTGAGCGGGGCGGGGTGCGACGACCCAGCCCTGCAATGCCGCACTCCATAGCCTGGAAAGTGCGCTTCCGCTTTCACCGTTTGCCCTCCAACGGAGCCAGCCGCAGACCGGTGACGGTCAGACTGAGCGCCAGTCTTTGTCCCGAGTCGTCACGGGAGACCAGTTCGACGGATTCGGCGTGCATGGCCAGCGGTGATTTCTCCAATTCATATAGGAACCGGCTCAGCGCAGGCAGGCTGCCGGTGGCATCCAGCCGGCACTCCAGCAAAGAGTAGTCATCGGTCCCGCCATGCTTCCAGAGAGGCTTGATCGATCCGAGTTCGACAGCGCTTGTCCGGCCCCAACTCTCGAACGCCGACAGCACCTCATATTCGGATTGCGCCTGGTCCCTCGGCAGTGCGCCTGATTGAATCCCGGCCCAGATTTCCCGCAGGTGCGCGTCGCGCGCGATGATGCTGCGGCCGCCGGCCACGGATTGTTTCAACTGCTGGATTTCGGAGGAGTGGGCCTGCCAGACATTGCCGAGGGGGGTGAAAACGATCTGGTTCGCGGCCAGGAGGAGCAGGAGCGCTCCGATAAGCAGGAGGAGCCAGCGTTGCCGCTTTGGCATGTTCGTCATCATGATCCAGAGTCTCCAATCCAGCGAAACGTGAAGGTGAATTGGGCGGGGATCTTTCCGCTGATGGACTCGACTTTCAGCCCCTGGATCTCCCTGGCCTTGCGCAATTGATCCTGCGTCCGCAATAACGCCCGGTTGTCCCTGGCGGTGCCGGTGATGTTGACAGTCGTGGTGTTTGCCGCGTGGTGAATGTCGAAGGACCTCGCGGTGACGCTGCCGTTGTCCGGGAAGCATTGGGTGACGCGCGCCAGAATGCTGAGATCGGAAAACGAGCGGTCATACCAGGGTCGATATTCGCGGATCCGGTCCTGGATCTCGGTGAGCGCCGCGACCTTTGCCTGCATCCCGTGCCATTCGGATCGAAGCAGCTGGAGCCGGATTTGCTGCACGCCGAAGGCAGCCAGGGCCAGTACAATGGCGCCACCCGCCCCCAGTCCGGCAGTGGCGAGGCGTTTTGAGTTGTAACGCGCCAGTAGCGATGACCAGCGCCCCGGGTGCGGCGGGAGAAACTCCACTTCAGGCCCCGTCGGTGCCACCCAGTGGAGGGCGATGCTTTCCGCGATCTGCTCCGCCAGATGATCGCCTGGCGAGCCTCCGACCACGACCTTCAGCCCAACCGTTTCCGGCCATTCCCGCAGACTTCCCTCCAGCTGTTCCGCCATTTTCGCGTCGCCGCAAAGCCAGAGTTCCCGCAGATCGCCGCGCAAGTCAGGCGGCACCTGTTCGAACGTGACGCGCAACTCACGGGCCACGGCGCCGCCATCGACGAGATTCTTGCCCGCTTCGGATTCAATCGCGGCTTCGCAGGTGCGGAAGGCCGCGATTCCACCGCCGGCGGAAACAAGCAGGGTTGCGCCCTTGGGTTCGATTGCCACGGTAACGCGACCCTTTCCGGGAGACATGACGACACCGGGCAGGGAGGCGAGCCCCAACGGGAAACTCACGGGTTTCAGCCGGGCCGCTCTGAGAACGGCCGCGAGATGCTCGAGCCGATCCTTGCGCACGGCGAGCTGTGTTACATAGGTCCCGTTGGTGGAGCGGAGAAGTGAACGCGCGATGTGCAATTGCGCCGTGTCGTAGGGGAAGCCCTTTTCCGCCTCGATCTGCAGCAAGCCGTCCAGATCCTCCTGCGAAAGCGCAGGGACCTTTGTGTACTGGCTCATGATCCAGTTCGCCGGCACCGCTGCCACGCAGGCGTGTTCGTGGATTTTGGCGGCATCAAGGTGTTGCCTGATCTCCCGGCCAACCAATTCGGGCTTTGGATTGAGAAGATCGAGCGACAGGTTCGCCGAAACAGAATTGACCACCTTGATCGCCTCTTTGGATCGCGCCATCTGGACCGCCCGCAACAGACCATTGCTCAAGGTAAGTCCGAGCACCGAGTTTGGCCGGTTTTTGGTTTTCCAGATCATTGATGATTGTTCAGGTCAGACATGCGCCCAAAGCCGTGATTTCTTTAGAGACGCAAAGCCCTTGTCGTGGTTTCGAGGGAATGCGCGCAAAGAGGGCGGTGCGCCGTCACCGCCACAAGGTTTATGGGCGCTGACGGCGCAGCGCCCTTCACCTTTGGTTGCCCCTCGGCTCCCAGGGCCTTGAGCCTGTCGAAACGGCGGCATCAGCCGCGCTGTGTCTCATGCGGCTTGAGCATTTTCCGGATCTTCGAGCCCAAGGCCCAGCCATAGGCTGTAAGGTCCTGGCGATAGATTATCCGCGGCGTGCCCATGGTTGTGTCAAAAACCACCCGCTCGCGGTGATATCCACGGCCGAAACGCCCGACGGCGGCGATATCCGCGGAAAATTGGTAGGACTGGTCCGTGATGTAAGGCCCGGCGCGGCGGATGGCGGCGGGGCTGAGCACGCGGGTGAGCCATACGAGCGACGTGAGGGCGGGGGGATTGGCCAGGCGGTACGCGACGAGACTCGGCGCGCTGGTCGGTCCGATTCCCGGGATGCAGGCGAGAACCGTTGCGCTGGCGGTGTTGACATTGACCAGTCCCGCGGACGAAGAACCTGTGACGGACGTGTGGATGAGCGCGAATTCACTTTCCGTCATCCCGCTGGCGAGCATGAAGTCCGCCACGCTGCTGAAGGAGGCGGCGCCCGGGCCGAGGTTGCGGACGATCGCTGCTGCGCGATCCGCGCTGATTCCTTTCCGCGTCAGGAGGGCGCGCAACTGCGCGGTGCCCTGCGGGGTCCTGATATTCGTGATGTTCAGGCGGGCCGCGCCGCTATGGGTCGTGGTTGGTTGGTTGCTGAAGACCGTGACATATTCGAACATCCCGGGCTGCAACTGCCCATCCTGGTTGTCGTGGGGTGGAGATTGGTCGCCGTCATCCTCGTTGGGATCCAAGGTGCCATTGAGGTTGGTGTCCTCCCCGAAAAGGAGGTCGAGCGTTGCGCCATAAACGAGCCGAAGCTCGTCGACCGATTCGAACGGCGCCCCCTTGTTGAGCCGCGGCGGGTCAAGTGTCGAGTATGCGCTGTTGAGCGCGCTGCCGCTGGATTGTGATTGCCGGGTGCGCCAGCTCACGATCGCAGCAGAAAAATCGGACGTCATGTTGGCCATGGGCAGCGCATTGAACATCCCGGACGTCGCTGTGTTGAGGTTGAGTTTGGACGCCTCGTCCACGAGGCAGAAAACCGGGTCGGTGGTGGGCGGGTTGTTCACATCGCGACCGATGAACCAGAATTGCGGATCGCCGGGATCGTCGCCGACTCGTAGTGCCCCGGCGTAGTAATCGGCGGTCGGATCGGGGGCGATGCCGCTGTCGGGCACGACACCGTCAATCGCATAATTGTTCAGGATGTAGGCGGCGTAACGTGTTCCGGCGGCGACTGCCTGCCGTGCCTCGACCTCGCCGACGCGGTTGGCGGCGGCCTGGAGCTCCGAGTTGATCGAATCGGCGAAATAGAGGACGAGCACCACCAGCCCGAGGCAGATCCAAAGCACGATGATCAGCACCGCCCCGCGCCGCTGCCGGCGCGGATCGCCGAGAGAATGTTGCTTCAGTGCCATGGTCAGGTCCCTCCGGATGCCTGTGCCAGGGCTGCGGCCTGGCTGGTCTTTGTGGCAACGAGAACCGGGACCACCAATTCGATGGGCTGTGGCCGGGATTGGCTGGAGTCGCGATTGGCGAGCGACAGGCTGAACCGGATCGCCATCGGCAGCGTGGACGTGACCGTGGAATCCCAGGTGTCGGTCCATTCGTTGCCGTCGTAATAGTCAAATCCGGCGTCTGCAACTCCGGTGAGCAGCACCTGCTCGTCCGTCGTCGGCGTCTGAACAGGGAGGAGATTTCGCGTCACAGCGCGGACCAGGTTCTTGGTGTTGCTGCCGTCCGTCGCCGGCGCGAGAAAGTAGGCGACGACTTGCACCTCGGAGAACGGACTCCATCCGTCCACCGTGGCCGAGGTGGTGTAAAGATCGGGGCTTACCCGTGTAGCGGCGAACTCCTGCGTCAGCGAGTCCGTGGGCGTGTCCTGAAACTGTCCTGAGAAAGTGCCGGCGGGCAACATCAGCCCCGCGAGATCGCGCTGCACGAGGCCCAGTGAACGCTCCAGAACGAGATCTGCTTCGATCTTGTCATGCGTGGAGTTGTGCAATCGCAGCGCGCCGAAATAGGTCCCGTTGATGACGATCAGAACGATTGCGCCCACCGCGGTGGCGATGAGGAGTTCGAGCAGCGTGAAGCCGCGGTCCGCGCTGCAGTGGCCGTTGGTCCTGGATTCCGCAGTTGCGGCTTCCGCTCCTTGTAGGCGCGAGCGCCAGCCCTTCGAGCCGCTCGTTCTGCTGGCCAGCAGAATGAGCTTGTCGAAACGGCGGGTGGATTCCGCCGCAACTGCGGGGTTCAGGTTGATCGGTAGCATCAGGGGGCGCCCGCGGCGACCGGCGCCTTGCCGGGAGTGCCGGGCGTGTCGGCTGTGGGATCAAATAAAGTGCTCGCTTTCATTTCGTATTGGGCGCCCCGCACTGTGAAGGTGACGCGCACGGTCAGCTGCGTCATCGCATCCTGCGCCCACGCCTCCGATTGCAGGGTCCACGGGAAATCGGTGCCGCCGTCGGTCACGACTCCGCTGGCTGAATTCTCGACCACCTCGCCCTGGCTGAGGAGCAACAGCTGTTCGTTCAGCACCCCCTCGGCCACGCGCATCGCGGCCACTTTGCGTTGCCCTAGCACAGCGGCCCGGCTGATGCCGCTCATGCCCTCCAGGGCGACGGGAATGACGATCGCCATCAGCAGGAGCGCCGCCAGCACTTCCGCCAGGGTGAAACCACCGCGGGCAAATGTCGGCAGTGTCCGGATGTCTGCCGTGGCACGGCCATCCTGCCCGTGGGTTTGTGCCGGGCCACCTGACATGGGCAAGATGCCGATGCCACTTGAGCCATTGCCAACCAGTAGATGCAGCCGATTGTTGCGGCCTGCCTCAGTTCGTTTTGACGGGGAGAATCTCATATTCGAGCCGGTTGGCCGTCGGGACAAGTTCGAGCGTGGCCTCGGCGCCCTGGCGGATCACGATTCTTCCAATGCTGGCCTCATCGAAAAAACCATCGGGCATGAATCGAATGGCCGGAAGGCCGTCCGGCCCCCCCAGTCTTTCATCATTGCTTTCCGACTCCCGCAGCGGGTTCGGGGAGGACGCCTCGATCGTCAATGTGGAGTCGACCGTGAACCGCGAAACCCGATCGTCCGGCTCGCTTGCGGCCGATTGTGTGATCAAGCCGTAGGAGGACTGCTTTGCATCGATCCAGAGCAGAACCGGCACGCCTTCCGCGACAGCGCGGCTTTGGCCCTGGTGGGTCAAAGCGAGCAGACGCTGCGCCTCGGAGTTCAAGACCCGCCCCCGGAAGAATGACCCCAGGTGTGGTGCCACGAATGCCGCGGCGATCCCAAGCAGCAGCATCACGACAATCAGTTCGATCAGCGTGAAGCCGCCGTTCTGTTTGCGGCCGCCGTTATCTCCCTGTGATGCCGGCATTGTAGATGTCGTCGGCCGTTCCGAGCTGTCCGTCCGGTCCCATTGAAATGATGTCAAAGCCGCTCGAATAACGCCTGCTCGGATACTGGTAGATGTAGGGGTGTCCCCACGGATCGAGCGGGACGTCGCTTTCCAAATAGGGTCCGCGCCACCCCCGCACATCCCCGGGCTGAACGACCAGCGCCCGCAATCCATCCTGTTCCCGGGGATAGCTCCCCGTGTCCACTTCGTAGGCGCTGAGCGCGGTTTTGAACGTGGCGATCTGCGTGATCGCGGCCGTCTCCTTCGCCTGCTCCGCGCGACCGGAGAATTTGGGCAGGACGAGTCCGGCGAGGATGCCGAGAATAACCAGCACGAGCATCAGCTCGATGAGCGTGAAGCCGCGATGGGACGGAAGACTGGGGCTTCGGTGCGGATGGTTCATGGGAAGAAGTTATTTGATATGATCGGTGAGCGAGAAAATCGGATAGACCATTCCGATGAAGATTGTGCCGATGAGGCCTGCGATGAGGAAGAGCATCAGCGGCTCGGCCAGTGAGACGACGGTCTTGAGCTCCCGGTCGAGATCGCCTTCGGTCACGTTCGCGATCCGCAACAGCTCGGCGTCGAGCCGGCCGCTTTCCTCAGCAACCGAGATCATCTCGATGACGGCGCTGGGAAACAGTGCGCGGTTTCGCGCCAGGCTGGTGCCGAGCGCCTTGCCTTCCTTGACGCGATCAATGGACTCGGAAACGGCGTCGACCAGGATCTGGTTGCCGATTGAGCGCCGCGCAACATTGAGTGCGTTGATCAGGGGCACGCCGGCGCCGAGCAGTGTGCCGAGCATCCGGGTGAAGCGGGCCATGGCGAACTGCGCCAGCAACGGGCCGACCGCGGGCACGCGCAGGACAAGTCCTTCCCATGCCCGGTGGCCGTTCTCGGATTTGAACCAGCTGCGGAGGGAGAATACAGCTGCCAGAACGGCGCCCCCGACATACAGCCCGTAATCGCGCACGGCCTGGCTCGTCTGGACGATCATTTGCGTGAGCAGCGGCAGGTCCGCGTTGAAGCTCTTGAAGATGAGCTGGAATCGCGGAATGAAGAAAACCATCAGGAAAATGAGCACGCCGATCGCGAGCACCAGCAGGATGAGCGGGTACGTCAGCGCGCTGACCACCTTCGATCTGATGTCTTTTTCCCGTGCCTGGAAATCGGCGATCTGTGCGAGCACGACATCGAGGAAACCGCCTGTCTCGCCCGCCTCGACCATCGCGACATAAACCCGGGGAAACGTCTCGGGCGAGCGGGCCATCGCATCGGACAGCGACATCCCGTCGATCACCAGGCCGTGAATCTCCTTCCATTTGGCCTTTGCCACCGGAACCGTGGCTTCCCGGTGGAGAATGATCAACGCCCGGCTGAATGGCACGCCGGCGGCCAGCAGGCTCGACAACAACCGGGTGAAGTTCTCGAGGACCCGCGCCGAAATCGTCGGTTTGACTCCCAATGCGGTTTTCAGGGATGCCAGCGGGCTGGCTCCCGCGGCTCCATTTGTTCCCGCGAATCCATCGCCGCCGGGTGCCTTGGATTCTTTTAGCCCGGCCTCATTGTTCGCCTCCGTCAGACGGATCGGCTTGAACCCGAGATGCTCGACCTGCCGCATCGCGTCGTGCCGGTTGCCCGCGTCCAGAACGCCTTCGGTGAGGGCGCCGTCGCGCTGCATCGCTTTGTAGGAGAACTTGGGCATTGGCGGCTCGGTTCAGGAAGCGATCCGCGTTCGCGATGGAAGCGTCGGATTTGCGCCCGATGCCTGCGGATTCGTCGTGGGCGCAAGAGGCGCGGCCTCGTCCACGGTTGTGACGCTAAGGACTTCCTCAACGGTTGTCATCCCTGCCTGCACGAGGCGGCAGCCGTCGTCTGCGAGCGTGGTCATTCCCGCGCGGCGGGCGGCGTTGCGAATGGAATCGGTCGAGGCGTTGCGCAGGATCATTTCGCGGATTTCCGCGTTCGTATCCATCCATTCGAAGATGGCGTGCCGGCCGTGGTAACCGGTTTGACGGCACTCGCGGCAGCCCACGGCGCGGTAGAGTGTCGTTTCCCGGGGAAGGCCGATTCTCTCCTTGTACACGAGCGCAAGCGGTGAGTTATCAACCGCCCTGCAATGCGGACACAAAAGCCGGACCAGGCGCTGGGCGAGCACCGCTTCGAGGGAGGAGGCCACGAGGTAGGGCTCGACGCCCATGTCGACCAGACGCGTGACGGCGCCGGCGGCATCGTTGGTGTGCAGGGTGGAAAAGACCAGGTGGCCGGTCAGCGAGGCCTGCACCGCGATCTGTGCCGTCTCCTCGTCGCGGATTTCGCCGATCAGGATCACGTCCGGATCATGGCGGAGGATCGAGCGCAGTCCGCGTGCGAACGTCAGCCCGGATTTCTCATTGACCTGGATCTGGTTGACGCCCCGGAGCTGGTATTCGATCGGATCCTCGATCGTAATGATCTTCCGCTCGGAGTCGTTGATTTCGTGCAGGGCCGTGCAGAGGGTTGAGGTCTTGCCGCTGCCGGTCGGGCCGGTGACGAGTACGATGCCATGGGGAAGTTGCAGGACGCGGAGGAGGCACGCGAGTTCGCGCTTGCCCATCCCCAGTTCGCGCACCCCGAGCAGCGCCTTGTTCTGGCGCAGGAGGCGCATGACCACGGCCTCGCCATGGAGCATGGGGATTACAGAAACGCGGATGTCGACCTCCTCGTCATCGATTCGCACCTTGATGCGACCGTCCTGCGGCAGGCGTTTCTCGGCGATGTTGAGATGGCTGAGAATTTTCACACGCGCGCCGATGGCCGGCTGGAAGCGTTTTACCTGCGCCGGCACCGGGACGTCCTGCAGCACGCCATCGATGCGATAACGAATCCGCAGTTCGTTTTCGAACGGTTCGAGGTGAATATCCGAGGCCCGCAAATCGATCGCGTCCTTCAACACCTGGTTGACGAAGCGGATGATCGAGGCGTCCTCGGCCGCCTCATCGAGATTCGTGTCGTTGACCCCGTCGCGATCATCGACGACTTGCAGACCGCTCTCCTCGTCGAGGGTGTCGATTGTGTCGGCGCCGATGCCCAGCCGTTTCTTCATCTCCCGGCGGATGGCCTCGGTGGGGGCGAGCACCGGCTGGAGCCGCAAGCCGGTGATGGCCTTCAAACCGTCGAGACCCTGGGAGGCAAAAAGGCGGCTGGTGGCGACCTCGATTTGTTGGCCGACGCGGCGCAACGGCAACAGGTCGTCGCGCAGGAGCAGGCGCGCAGGGAAAAGGGACAGGACCTGTTTGTCCGGCTCCAGTTCGTCGAGCGTGGAAAAACCGACGCCATATTCGCCCGCCAACCATCGCAACACGCGCTCCTCGGTGATCGGCTCGTCTTCGGCCTTCTGCGCGAGGAACGACCGGGCATCAACCGCCGTCAGTTGCTGCGCCGCGATCATCGCTTCGAGCAGCTCGGACAAGGCGCTGCTCGTGCCATCGACTCCCGCGGATTCTGTGTCTGCGGGCTTCATGGCAATAGCCCGGCCAGAACCGCGACCGCTTCCTGCCGGACGGTCAGGACCGCGCGCAAATCTTCGCGCGCCTGGTCAAGCCTGGCCTCGGATTGCTTGCGCGCGGCGCGCAGCCGCTCGATCCGGGCCTTGATCTCGGCATCGGGGAGCTTGTCATCCAGAGCGGAGCGCAACGCGTCGGCTTCAGAATTGGCCGCGGCGGCCGGACGGTTGCCCTGGTTCCCGCCGCCGCGAAATCCCCCCATGCCAAACCCGCCTCCTCCGGCGCTGCGCCGCAGTTCCATCACCTTCGTGATCCGCTCGGCAATCAGCTTCCATTCAGCGTCGTCGGTGACCTCGAATTGGGTGCGCAAGCTGGCCATCATCCGCGCCTGCATGTCCTCACGGTTGAAATTGCCGCGCCAGCCTCCCGGATTGGCATCGGGGCTTGCGGCGGGAGCGGCGGAAGCGGCAGGCGCGGCGTCCGGGGGCGGGCCGTCCTGTTGCGCAGGGGAAGTAATTGCAAACAGGCAAATGGAGGCGAACAGCAAAGTACCAAGCCCTGACCACGTGGCGGCCGCCGGCGGAGCAAAGCGGGTGTAGGAACCTGGCGATTGGCGAGGAGAAGTCGGAAGTGCGGTTTTCATCATGGGTCGCTCATTGATCTGTAGATGACGTTTGTAACTCGAAATGGTGTCAGGTTATTAGGCTTTTGCGGAATACGCGGTGTGGAGGTGGTCAGTTAAGAGAAGCTGCGGACCATGGCCGCTGCTTGGGCGAATCGACGAAACCGGGCCGACTGGTAACCGTCTTATCGTTTGGCGTGAATCGGGTTGCCACAACGAGAGGGCAGACGCCAGGGATCAAATCTCATAATATGCTTAACAAAAACGAGAAATGACATTTCCGCTCAAATGGCACAGCCCAAGCAAGAGAACGGGCAATCTCCCCACAAACCATGAATGCGATAACCGTTTCGACATTGGTTCTGACAACAGGCTTCCTAGGCGCAGGTGCGTTCGCAGAGACTGCTCCGGCGAACCCGGTACCCGCACCGGCCACCGCTGCCCCGGTCAACGCCGTGCCTTTCGCGGCCGTGCCGGTCGCGGCGACACCGGATCAAATCGTCTACACGCCTCAACTGCCAAGGGTGGTGGATCTCACCAATGCCGCCGCTGCGCAGAGACTGACGATCAACCAGATCGTTCAGACGGCCTCTGGCATCACCGTCAGCTATGAGCTTGCGAACGGGCAGACGAGAACCGTCTCCTATCAATTGCTGCTCGCAGAGAACACGACACCGGTCCAAACTGTTATTCCGACATCGGCGCCGGTTGTTGTGGTTGCGCCACTTTCCGGGGTCTATTACTACGATCCGTACTTTTATTACGGTCCGTGGTATCCGCCGATCGCGCTGCGCTTCGGAGCCAATTTCGGATTTCGGGGGCGCTGGCGTTAGGCCCACCACCTCGGACAGAACCGATTTAGTTTCGATTTAACCTAACCTGATTATGAAAACACGTACGCTTTTCCTATCCTCACTCGCGCTGACGACGTTGCTCGCCGGATGCGCCGGCACCGGGCCGAACACGCAGCAAGGTGCTGTCACCGGCGGCGCGCTCGGCGCGCTCGCTGGCGCCATCATCGGCAACAACAGCCGTGGTGGCAACGCTCTTGGCGGTGCTCTCATCGGCGGTGCCGTCGGTGCGATTGCGGGGGGGACGATCGGCAACAGTATCGATCATCAACGCGGAACGATCTACGGCGATTATTCCCAGGCCTATGCTTCACGCGTCGAAATGAGAGGTCCGCCGCCCCCGACTCCGCCGCCACCCCAGGCGGTCGAGGTCGTGCCGGCCGCTCCGTCGCCCAGCGCGATCTGGATTCCCGGTTACTGGGCATTCGATACCAATGGCTACGCCTACTACTGGCTTGCTGGCCACTGGGAGATGCCGCCGCCCTATGCGCGAACCTTTGTGACCGCCCACTGGGAGCGCCGCGGACCGCACTATTACTGCTGGGTCCAGAGTTACTGGCAATAATGACGAGGAACCTGTCGGACTTCGTCGACAGGTTTCTTTCAAATGGCGGCCGCCATTTGGGCAAACGACGATTCTCCTGAATCTGCTGAACGTCCCGTAAGGCGCGCCTTGTCCGTCCTCCGTGGGCTTGGCGCAGGAGGATGCGCGGACCACCCTGGGTTTGCGAATCGGCCCGGACGCGAGGTCCGGCCCTACAATGTGGAATCTCGTAGGGTCGCGCCTTGGGCGCGGACCGCGGTTGGGGCACAGGGTTCGGCACTACGAACATTCAGGCGATAGGCGATTTGGAGCTGGGCAGGTAGCGGCGAGCGCCAGCGAGCCGGTTATGGGTTCCGGACTTACTTGCTGGCGCTCGCGATCTTCCCCAGGGGTGCTTCCAAGCGAGGCGCAGCCTCAGAGCATTGAGCGCAACGGGGTGCGATCGTCTGTCGACAAGGAACTGGCGATATTGAGCGCCTCTACAATTTGCAGGATGTGGCTCAGTCCCCGGCCTCCGGTCGCAGGCCGTGCAGCTTGAGTTTCTCTCGCACGGTGAGCCGGGACCAGCCGAGAATCTGCGCCATCTGCGTGATGTTGCCCGAAGTCGTCGCAAGCGCTTGCGTGAGCAACTCGCGTTCGACAGCGGCCAACACCGAGGTTACGGCGCTGACTTCCGGGTCAAGACGGGCTGCCGCCAGCGCCTCCGCACACAGCGCTGTGAGCGTGCGGCCGGCTGCATCCGCGGCGGCGCCGGACGATGGCCCTTGGGTTAGCGCCGCGCGCACCAGGTCCTCGGTGATCGCATAGCCGTGAGCCAGGAGCAGCATGCGTTTGACGACGTTTTCCAGCTGTCGCACATTGCCCGGCCACGGTTGGGCGGAGAGGAATTTCACTGCGGCCGGTTGTACTGATGCGACGCCTCCAAGTTCGGGACCGTGCCGCGCGACAAAATAGGATATCAGCTCAGGGATGTCTTCGCGGCGCTCACGCAGCGGCGGCAGCTTGATGACAATGACGTTGAGCCGGTACCAGAGATCCTCGCGAAACCTGCCGTCCGCCACGAGGGCCGGCAAATCGCGGTGGGTGGCTGCGAGCACGCGAACATCCACCGGAATCATTTCGCGTCCGCCAACTCGCGCGATCACCCGCTCCTGCAATACGCGCAGCAGTTTGCCCTGGGTCTCCAGGGAGAGGTCGCCGATCTCGTCGAGGAAAAGGGTGCCGCGGTGCGCCTGCTCGAAACGCCCTATCCGTCGCGCCTCAGCCCCTGTGAAAGCGCCGCGCTCGTGGCCGAACAATTCGCTCTCCAGCAGGTTTGAGGGAATGGCGGCGCAGTTGACCGTGACCAACGCCTTGTCCTTCCGGTCGCCGTGCTGCCAGAGCGCCCGCGCGACGAGTTCCTTGCCGGTTCCCGTCTCGCCGAGAATCAAAACACTGACAGGCTTCTCCGCGACGCGCCCGATCTCCTTGTAAACCGCCTGCATCGCCCGGCTCTGGCCGACGAGGGCGACCTCGCGCTTCTCCTCGGCGCCGAGGCCGACTTTCTCCCGCCCGCGCCGTCCGGCGGCGGCCGCGAGCGTGACGATCGCGAGCAGTTCCTCGATCTCGAAAGGTTTGAGAATGTAGTCAAACGCGCCGCGCCGCGTCGCCTCGATCGCGATCTCTGTCGTGCCGTGCGCCGTCATCAGCACGACGGGCAGATTCGGCAGTTCGTCGCGCAGCCGGTCGATCAACTCCATCCCCGAGACGCCTGGCATGCGCAGATCGGTGAGCACGCAGTCGAAATCCTCTTCAAGCGCCGCCGCGAGCCCGCTTTGACCGTCGGGAAAGCTCACGACCTCGTGACCTTCTGCGGCAAGAACGCGCTCCAGAGCGGTGCGCGCCGCCGCGTCATCGTCGATAAGACAGATGCGATACGGGACACTCATGCGGGAGAAGTGTGGCTCGTGGGGAGGTCCAACGGCAAGCGCACAGAGAACCGCGTGCCGGCGCGAGGGGCTGACTGGAAGGCGATTTCACCGCCGTGCTGCTCAACCAGCCGGGCCACGATTGAGAGCCCAAGTCCGGTGCCGGCCGCCTTGGTGGTGAAGAACGGGTCGAACAGCCGGGCCCGATGCTCGGCAGGAATGCCCGGTCCGTTGTCCGTCACGCTCAGCACTGCCACCTCGGCCGACCGCCCGCGCACCATCGCCCGCTCGCGCTTCAGGGTGAGCCTGATGGCGCCTGGGCGGCCGGCGAATGATTCCTGGGCATTGCGCACGAGATTGAGCACCACCTGACGGATCTGGTCCGCGTCGATGCGGGCGGATACCGGCATGGCCGCATCGACGGCGAGGGTGATCTGGCTCGCCGCGAGATCTTGTTTGAGGAACGCCGCGAGGTCGCGCAACCAGGCGGAGAGTTCGACGTCGTTGAACTTGGGATCGGCCGGGCGCGCGTAGCCGAGAACGTCGCGCACGATCCGTTCGAGACGGTCGATCTCTTGTGAAATTGCCTGGACGTCTTCAGTGGCGCCGGGCGAGGAGATGCTGCGTCGCAGGGTGTATAGCCGGGCTTTGACGGCGGTGAGCGGATTGCGGATCTCGTGGGCAACGCCGGCAGCGAGCGTGCCGAGGGCGGCGAGTTTTTCGCGCTGTGCGAGAAGAGCCTCGCTTTCAAACAGTCGCACGCGGAGCGGGCGGACGACATCGCGATAGAGCAGGGCGACGACCACTCCGATCGCAACGATCAGCCCGGCCAGACAGACGAAAACGAGGTTCCTCATTCGCCGCACCGCTGCGAGCGAGGCGGCCAGCAGTTCGCGTAAATCAGCGTCGTGCACGGCCGAAAAATCGTCGGCTATGCTCTCCAGGCGGTTTACGCTGTCGTCGAACATTACGATGGTGTCGCGATCGAGCGGCGCCACGAATCCGCCAGTGCGCGTAGCGACGCTATCCAGCTTTAAGTAGTAGTTGCGCACTTCAGCCGAGAGCTGCTGCAGGATATGCCGTTCCTCATTGCTCCGCGAGGCGGCCAACCGGGCCGACAGCCAGTCGCTCAACCGTTGCCGGCGCTGCCGGATGACCGCCGCGCTGTCGTCCGCTGAATCCGTTCCGATGCGCAGCAACGCGCCGTGCAAGTCATCGACGGCGCTGCGAAACTGCCGCGTGAGCAGGGCGGCCTCGAGTTCGATGTTCGCCATTCGGCTGAGGGTTAGGTTGGCATCGCGTGACGCGACGAATGCCAGTCCGAGACACGAGGCCACGGCGACGACGAGCAGCGCCAGGAGCGCTGCGAAACGGCGGTAGAAGACCTGCGTGGGACTTCGCATCGGTGGTAAGCAAGTTATCGGGGTGCGGTCCTCACGGCAACCGGTTCCCTGGGATGTGGTGTTAGGAGAAACCCCGCAACTGTCTCTGGGAGAAGACGGAACGTTTCTTTGCGTTTCAGGCATGAAAATAGCAGCAGGGCGTGCCATGAGTTACAGACAAGACGACGCTGTCGCTGGTGCCGTGACATTTGATCCGGTCAAATCTGTTGGGGTGGCGCAGGTGCTGGTGGTGGACGACTCGCAGATGATTCGCGATGTTGTCGTCTGGCTGCTGCGTGCCAGCGGGTACCGGGTGCTTGCCGCGGAAAACGGCCTCGCAGCGCAATTGCTGTTGCGGGCTGAACATCCGACTTTGATCATCAGCGACCTCAACATGCCGCTCGGCGACGGCTGGGAGTTGCTGACCTTTTGCCACATGCATTGTCCTGAGATTCCCGTCATGATCATTTCCGGCGAAGGTTTGGGGAAACGTCCGGAGATCGAACGCTGGGCGGCTGGCTTCCTGGCCAAGCCATTCGATTTCCTGAAGTTCCGCGCAGCAGTCGATCAATTGATATCCTGTGCCACTGGCGGAATGTAGATCCAGCAATGCCGCCATGTTCCCGTTTCATTTCACCCGACAGCAGTTTGCAAAGCTGGTTGCTGCCGCGTTTATGGCCGTGCAACTGCTGGGGTGGATCACGCTCGCCGACGCCAGCGATGTTTCTCCGCCAACTGCTCTGCCTGTCGGCCGTCGCGCGTTGCGGGAATTTGACCGGTTTCTCGATCATCATCCATTGCTTGAAAGCGAATTGCGGCTCAATCCGGCGCTAACCGGAGACAATGCCTACTTGAAGAAACACGCGGAGCTGCGGGACTTTCTAGGCGCAAACCCTGAGGTCATCCGGGGCCTGGGGCATCATCCACGCTATTTTCTCTTTCGGGCGTTGCTTCGGCAGGCGAGTTCTCCGCTGCGCTATTCCGATATCGCGCAACTCAGGGAAGTGTTCGATGCGCAGCCCGATCTGGAGCGGGCGCTGGTGCAGAACCCAGAGGCGATTCGCGATCCGGCATTCTTGCAGGAGCATGCTGTGCTTCGCGATTTCTTGATCCAGCATCCGGTGCTCGGGTTCGAATATCTCCCTTGGGACCAATCCGCCAAAGACATTACTTCACATGACCATCCTTCAACGTCGTCCCGCAACGATTGCCCTGTCCCGCGATCTCGCCAACGCCAGTGATTCGTCAGACTCTGTCTCTCCCCAGACCGTATGCCGGGGGGGGGCCACCATTCTCCTGGTCGATGACGACCCTGCCGTGCGCGAGGGGCTGGGCCGTGTGCTCCAGTCCGAAGGGTGGAAGATCATCTCCGCTGCGGGAGGCGAGGAGGCGTTGGAGTATTTGCAGGCCGACCGGCCCGACCTGATGATCACCGATCTCTTGATGGCTGCGGTCAGTGGCTGGGATCTGCTGTTTCACGAAAACCTCCAGCGTCCGGATCTTCCCATTTTTGTCATCACGGCTTTGCCCCTCGCGTCGACCGGTGGCGCCGACCGGTTCGCCCACGAATTCTTTCAGAAGCCTGTCGATCTCGATGCCCTCATTGCAGCAGTGCGCCGCTACATTGGTGTGCCGCCAGGCGCCGTTGTCCTGGCCTGAAGCCTGATTGGCGGGCCTCCGGGGGGGATTCATCCTGAGTCCCGCAGGCTCCTCGTAGCGGCGAGCGCCAGCCCCTCGACCTTGCTCGGGGCCTTGAACTTTTCGAACGGGCAAGCCGAATCTGCCAAAGACAGTTTCCACTGAAAATAAGAATATTATTATTTCCGGAGCAAATGGCGAACGCCATTTGCCACTAGCAGCGCGGAGGACGAAGTCCGACATGCTGCTAGACTCCTTGAACTCCGAAACATTGTGTGAGCAGGTCAAGTCTTCAGGCGGCGGTTCTTTCTTTCGCAGATCGACGCGTCCGCGCCGCGCGGACGCCACAGCGAGGCGCTTCACACCGCCGGCTCCTTGTTGACCGAAAACCGAGTCCTTTTGCGCGCGATGGTCTGAGGCTGCGCCTCGCTGGGTGGATCCGAAATCGTGAAACCGGAATCGCCGGGCGGCGTCATAACCTCGATACGTGAATAGTGAACGAAACATTCAGAGCTCAGGGAAGGACGCCGCGCAGTCGATGATTGTCGCCGCCGCCCGTTCGCGATTCAAGCGGTTCGGCTATGCCAAAACGTCCATGAAGGAAATTGCGGAGGATTGCGGCATGTCGGTCGCGAATCTGTACCGCTACCACGATGGCAAACTGGCGATTGGCGCAGCCGTGGCCGCCGCGGAACAGGCGGCGCTGTTTGCGGAATGCGAACTCGCTGTCGCAGCGGCGCCGGGCGGCCTGGTGACGAAACTGGCGACCCTGTTTCATGCCCTGATCGACGGAACGCACCGGCAGATCAAGTCAACGCCGCTTCTTTTCGAACTCGGAATGACGGTGGCCCGCGAACAGCCTGAACATCGTCAACGGATTCTGCAGGGAACCGAAGTCCGCATTGCAGGGATTCTCGCGGCGGACGGCGGCGAGGCCTGGACGGCGTCCGACGCCGGAACGGCCAGCCGGTTGATCCTGCTGGCGAGCGCGCCCTTCGTCCTGCCGTGGATGTTGCAGACCCAGCCTTTCGGCAATCCGCGTGCCCAAGTGACGCCGCTTATGAAATGCTTGGTTTCAGGTCTTCTGAAATCAACATCACCCGGCCTCGCGGCATCAGCCCGGCCGGGAAATCCACTCTGAACTTCATTCTTCCGTTTGCCGTCATATATCGGCTTGATACACCTTCCTTCCATGACTGACCAATTCAGGAAACCTTCCGCATCGTCCTCCGTTCTCGCTGGCACGACCGCCCCCGCTGCCGACCAGCCGCAGCCTTCCAAGCGGTGGCTGCTATGGCTGCTGGTCGTCGGCGTCGCGCTCGTGCTTGTTTACGCGGCCGTCGTGCGGCCGATGATGCGGTCGGCAGGCTCGGCTCGAGTCCGTCCCGGCTTTGGGGCGGTGCCGGTCAGCGCGGAGCCTGCGCGCAAGGCTGATCTCAGTGTCAGGATCGTCGCCCTCGGCACCGTTACGCCGGTCTACACGGTCACGGTTCACAGCCGGGTGGATGGCGAATTGCAGAAGATCTTTTTTATGGAGGGCACGACCGTGGAGGCCGGGTCCCCCCTGGCGGATCTCGACCCGCGCCCGTTCGAGGTGCAAAAACTGCAAAGCGAGGCCCTGCTCGCGAAGGACAACGCGCTCCTCGACGAGGCCCGGCTTGATCTCGTGCGCTATCAAACCCTGCTCGCCCAGGATTCGGTGGCCAAGCAGCAGGTGGACTCCCAGGAGGCGTTGGTGCGGCAGTACGAGGCGGCGATCAAGCTGGACCAGGCCCAGGTCGCAAGCGCGGCGTTGCAGCTCGCGTATTCTCATATCGTTTCCCCCATCACCGGCCGGATCGGTCTGCGCAACGTGGATCAAGGCAACATCGTCCATGCCGCCGACGCCAATGGCATCGCGGTGATCACCCAATTGCATCCGATCACCGTGCTCTTTGCCATCCCGCAGGACGCTGTGCCCAAGGTCATGACCCGTTTCAAGACGGGCGAACCGATGACGGTCGAGGCTTATGACCGGGGCGGACGGGTGCTGCTAGCCACCGGCCGTCTCGTCACAATCGACAACCAGATCGATCCGAGCACCGGCACGGTCAAGCTGCGCGCCGAATTTCCCAATACCGACGAGACATTGTTTCCCAACCAGTTTGTGAACGTGCAGCTGATCGCGGATCAGATCCAGGGCGCAACCGTCGTGCCCACCGCAGCCATCCAGCGCAGCACCACGGCCACCTACGTTTATATTGTGGCGGATGAAAAGACGGCCTCGGTCCGTCCGGTCGAAACAGGTGCGTCGGAGCACGGCATGATCGTTGTTTCCAAGGGCCTCGTCCCCGGCGATGTTGTTGTGGTGGACGGCGTCGACAAATTGCGGGAGGGTTCCACGGTCGAGCTGGTCAGCCGGACCGCCGGCGCCCCTGGTGCCCCGGCAACCGGCCCGGACAAGCCGGCCGGGAAGCCGGGACGCGCGGGCGCCAAGCCGGCGCAGAATTGAGCAACCCGGGCACCCGTTCACGTGAATCCTTCAAGACCGTTCATTCTCCGTCCGGTCGCGACCTCGCTGCTCATGGTCGCGATCCTGCTGGCCGGCGCCTTCGCCTATCGCATGCTCTCGATCTCGGCGTTGCCGCAGGTCGATTACCCGACCATCCAGGTCGTCACCCTTTACCCTGGAGCGAGTCCGGAGGTGATCACGTCATCGATCACCGCGCCCCTCGAGCGCCAGTTCGGCCAGATGCCGGGCCTCAGCCGCATGGCGTCGACGAGTTCGGGCGGGGCGTCGATGATTACGCTGACCTTTACCCTCGATCTGACCCTCGACGTGGCGGAGCAGGAGGTGCAGGCGGCGATCAACGCGGCCACCAATCTCCTGCCGACCGATCTCCCGACGCCGCCAATTTACAACAAGGTCAATCCAGCGGACGCTCCGATCATCACCCTCGGCGTCACCTCCACGACGATTCCGTTGCCCAAGGTTGAGGACTTGGTCGACACCCGGCTCGCGCAGAAATTGTCGCAGATCCCAGGTGTCGGACTGGTGAGCATCAGCGGTGGCCAGCGCCCCGCGGTGCGCGTGCAGGCGGATCCGCGTTCGCTGGCGGCCTGCGGGCTGACATTGGATGACGTCCGGACCGCCATCGGCAACGCCAACGTCAACCAGGCCAAGGGCAGTTTCGACGGCCCGACGCGCGCCTCAACGATCGATGCCAACGATGAACTCAAGTCTGTGGAGGATTATGAGAATCTGATCATTGCCTACCGCAACGGAGCCCCCATCCGGTTGAGTGACGTCGCCAAAGTGGTCAGCAGCGCGGAGAACGTGCAACTGGCCGCCTGGGCCAATGATCGCGCCGCCATCATCCTGAACGTCCAGCGCCAGCCTGGCGCCAATGTCATCGAGGTGGTCGACCGGATCAAACAGTTGTTGCCACAGCTGCAGGCGGGTCTGCCCGCCTCGATTGAGGTCATCCCGTTGACCGACCGGACGGTCACGATCCGCGCCTCGGTCGACGACGTACAGGTGGAGCTCATGATCTCGATCGCCCTGGTCGTCATGGTCGTGTTCCTGTTTCTGCGCAACATCCCGGCGACCATCATCCCGGGCGTGGCGGTGCCGCTCTCGCTCGTGGGCACGTTCGGCGTGATGTATCTGGCGGGGTTCAGCATCAACAATCTTACGCTGATGGCGCTGACGATTGCCACGGGCTTCGT
>Ga0182027_10003902_pt1 | contig 23364 bp, 22 predicted proteins | sample 712E1DmetaG_FD_121300 | JGI IMG/M metagenome (GOLD analysis project Ga0182027, IMG submission 121300) | Permafrost microbial communities from Stordalen Mire, Sweden - 712E1D metaG (Illumina Assembly) | ecosystem: Environmental > Terrestrial > Soil > Wetlands > Permafrost | place: Sweden... | reverse complement strand
TTTGATTTATTTTTATGATATTGGTGAGATTAACTTTACTTTATTACTTGCTCTATTTATCGTATTCGTAGTATTGATATATATTTTAAGGCCGTCATGGAAAATTCTGCTAACATCATTTTTGTTATTAGTGTTACTGACTATAGGCACAACAGTTGTCTGGAATAGAATCTTAACTGATTATCAAAAAAAACGTATAGAGACTTTTTCCCAAGGTCCTGAATCAGACCCGAGTGGAACTGGTTTCCAGGTTATTCAATCAGAAGTTTCGATTGGGTCAGGAATGCTCGTAGGCAAAGGCTATTTGGCTGGTTCACAAAGCAGTCTGAACGTCTTAACCCAAGGGAACAATGATTTCGTTTTTGCTTCATTTGCTGAACAGTTTGGCTTTATCGGCTCAACTCTATTGCTCGGGCTTTATTTAACCTTGATCCTCCGTGTTTTAGCTTCATCAAGCGATTCAAAAGATTTATTTGGCAAAAATATTAGCATGTCAGTGGCTTTATTGCTTTTACTGCATATTTTTATTAATATAGGTATGAATGTCGGCTTATTACCAGTGACAGGAATTCCACTCCCGTTAATGAGTTCTGGGGGAAGCTCGATTATAGTGATCATGATCGCATTAGGCTTTGTGCAATCAATAAATTCAAGTAAAAGGCCGATTGACTTCGCCGAGAGTTTAATGCTAAGATCAGCAAGTCAAATTAGTTAGATTTTTATTACAGGTAATGAATCATGAGTAATTTCGCGGTCATAAAAGTTAAAAGTCAACAATATTTAATTGAAGAAGGAAAATCGTATGAAGTTGCCAAAATAAAGGGTGAGAAAGGTGATAAGCTCAAATTCGATGAGGTTTTATTAAAAGTTAATGGTGATAAATGTGAAATAGGTCAGCCAACCATTACGAAATCTTTTGTGGATGCAGAAATAGTTGATCAAACCAAAGGACCAAAGGTTATAAAAATGACTTATAAGGCCAAATCAAGAGAGAGAAAGAAAGTTGGACATAGAGATCAATTGACATTAATTAAAATCATAAAAATCTCTTAATTTATTCCCAAATAAAAAATGGCACATACAAAACAACAAGGAGCAGCAAATAGACATCAAAAAAGACCAGGCAAAAGACTTGGTGTAAAGCGATTCGGCGATGAGGTTGTTAAACCAGGCATGATTATCGTTCGACAAAAGGGAACAAAATTTCATGTCGGTCAAAATGTTGATATTGGTAAAGACTTTACAATATTCTCGAAAGTTGTCGGCAAAGTGAGTTTCAGATATCTTCAAGGTAAGAATTATGTGGATGTACTCCCAATAGCAGCCGCAAAGCCAAAGAAGAAATAATAAGCCATGAAAATAGTTATTCAAAAAGTTTCCTCGGCTTTTGTCGAGGTTTCTGGCAGACCAAAACAATCAATTGGTAAAGGTTATTGTATCCTCGTCGGTTTTAAAGCTGGTGATAGCGAGAACGATGTTGATATTTTGATAGAGAAAATAAGGTACGCAAAGCTTTTTCCTTTAGGTGAAGTGCGTTTTGCTCATTCAATAATCGAAGAAGATGCAGAGATACTTTTAATTCCGCAATATACGCTTTATGGTGACATTTACTCCAAACATAAACCGTCATTTACGTATGCAATGAAACCTGGATATGCGCTTTTATTATTCGAACTATTTTGCACAAAAATTAAAGCTAAAGGTATAAAATTAAAGGTGGGATCGTTTGGTGAATTTATGAGAGTCACCATTGTAAACGAAGGTCCAGTGACTTTTATTGTTGAATCTAATGCTTGAACTAGTCAAAGACAAAAAAAATATTAATTTGATTGTGGCTTTAGGAAATTTCGGTAGAGAATATCTTACAACCCGACATAATACAGGTTTTTTGTTCGCAGATAGATTCACAGATTATTTGCAAAATCAAGGATTTATTGCTGACGAAGATTCCGACAAGCTTTTTCATGTCACTGTTTTTAAAGAACAAGACTTACAAATTCTAAAGCCTTTGACCATGATGAATAATTCCGGGAAAGCAGTAAGCGAATATTTAAAGTATCATGTACCAGGAATATTTAAACCATCAATTCTGCTTGTGCACGATGACCTGGATATTAAGTTGGGCGAATACAAACTGCAATATAAGCATTCGCCCAAAAATCACAACGGAGTCATCTCGGTAGAGCAGGAAATGAGCTCAAATGATTTCTACCGGCTTAGAATTGGGATTGACAACAGGGACCTGCAGACCAGACCTTATGGCATTGATTATGTTTTATCGCGCTTTGAGGATGAAGAGCTAAGGCAAATTTATCGGATTTTTGATAGAATAATTCAACTCGAATTTAAAATCTAATTTTTAGTAATTGAAAATAATGGCAACGCGATCAAAATTTCCTGACAAACTTGAAAAGGAATTTGAACCAAAGATTAATTCCAGTAAGGATTTACATCCCGCAATCAGATTAGCCGCTATTGCACGAAATCTCGGAAAACAGATTTACATTAATGGTTGGGTTTATAATATCCGCTCATCTGGAAAGATTATTTTCCTGCAATTTCGAGACGGTAGTGGAGACATTCAAATTGTCGCAGAGCAAAGTAAATTGAGTGAGAAGCAGTGGGAGGCTTTAAAAGCCTTGACAAATGAGTCATCTGTACAATTCGGTGGAATAGCAAGAGAGGAAAAGAGATCTCCATCCGGATATGAAATGGCATTGAATAACCTTACAGTTATACAAATTTCTCCTGAATACCCAATTGGCAACAAGGAACATGGACCCGACTTTTTGCTTGATCACAGACATTTATGGTTAAGATCGCAAAAGCAAAGAGCTATTCTAAAAATCAGGGATGAAATCTTCTTCAGCCTAACACTTTTCTTAAGAGAGCAGGGTTTTACCAGAATTGATACCCCAATATTTCAGCCTGTATCATGCGAAGATACTTCCGATTTATTTAAGGTCGACTATTTTGGCAGAAAAATGTATCTGACTCAATCAGGCCAGCTATATCTGGAGTCTTCAGAATTTGCTCTGGGCCGAACATACGATTTTGGACCGGTATTTCGGGCTGAAAAATCGAAAACAAGAAAACATCTAATTGAATTCTGGATGATGGATGCTGAGCTCCCATTTGAAGGACTGGACCAATTAATGGACTTTGAAGAAATGTTTGCAAAAAAAATGATCACTGACTGCCTGACAAACTGCAAAAATGAATTGGCGATTTTAGAAAGGGATACCACAATGCTAGAAAAATACACAAAAAATAAATTTGAAAGAATGAAGCATAAAGAAGCAATAGACCTGCTGAATGGAAAATTTAATCTTGGTTTGACATATTTAAGTGATATTGGCGCTCCAGAAGAAGCGAAGCTTTCCGAAATCTTTGATATGCCGGTTTTTATCTATGATTGGCCGGCCGAAATCAAGGCATTTTACATGCCTCGATTTAAGGATGGGGATACACAACGAGTTAAATCTGTTGATTTAGTTGCAGCAGAAGGATTTGGTGAGATAATGGGTGGAGCCGAAAGGGAATTTGACTATAATAAACTTCTTGATATTTTAAAGGAGAAGAATTATCCATATGAAGATTATGCCTGGTATATGGATCTTCGGAAATATGGTTCAATTCCTCATTGCGGATTTGGGCTAGGATTAGAAAGGTTTGTTAGATGGGTAACTGGCACAAAACATATTCGCGAAACTATTCCATTCCCCAGGATGCTGAATAGATTTTATCCATAAAACACAACCGCCGAGCTAGTTTCTTTAGAACTAGCTCGGCGGTTTTAATTCAATTCCAATCGAGTTACATCTTGACTTGTATATTTAATACCAAATTCGTTGTGTCAAAGACAATCCTGTATTGTGAGGATTTCTTTAGCGTAAACACATAGGTCAGTACATGGTTTGTAACGGAAGCATCAAGATGATCCACTACAGTACTTCCCATTGATCCAGTTGTTGGGACCCTTTGTGAAGCCGAATTCGCAATTGCGTAGTTGCTAATAGCAATGGTCAAAGTGGTATCACTTAAATTTGCAGTTACATTAGGAATCGTTGAATTTCCAAGTTTCTTTTGATATGTGAAAATGCCGGCATAACTATCTACAGTCTCTAAACAGGCCGAACAATTATCACCATAGGTGAACCCAACACTTTTACCGTCTTTATTTACATATGGATTAACAAAACCAAACGTGTTTGTTGTCAGCCCAGATGATATCTGTTGTGCTCCAGTCGAGAATGACGTGCTGCCTGTTACAGGAGTCACTAAGACTACTGGAGTTGTCACAACTGGCGTAACTGAGACAGTTGGTGTCGCTGTTACTGTCGTCCCTACTGTTGCCCCTGCGCTTGGTGTCACACTGGTAGTTGGCCTTACTGTATTTGAATCTCTTACATCAACTATTATGTTGTTATCCGCAATGACAGTTTGTAATACATATCCAACAGTTGAATTCAAATCTATAACATATTCTTCCTGATTATCCGCAACTGATAAATTATGAGTCAAAGTTGCAACATTTGTTGTATTTATATTTGCTACTCCACCTTGTGAGAATGCACTCTGATTACTCGTAATTTGATTAAACACCAAAGTAATTTGTTGATTTGTTGCATTATATGTCGCAGAAGTCACTGGAAATGGTTCCAAAGTCCCAACTGGCGTGGTTAAAGCCCCAGATATATTGAATATAAATCTCGTAAAAGTTGTATATCTATCAACTTCTACCGATTTTAACGTATATTCTGCTGTACTTGATTTTCCAACCTGCTGATTAGTTATTGTAAATGCGCTGGCTGCGGCTTTATTAGCAGCTGCAGAGTCTAGCTGTACAGAGCCTGTCATAATAAGACTTGTCACATCTTGTGTTGGCTCAACAGTAACAGTAGGTGTAGGAGTAGTAGAATTTGTTGTCGGTTTATTCAAAAAGCTTTTAATGCCAAAATATGCTGCTGCAGCTAATGTGATTACCGCCACAACCCATATCACTACCTTACCGGTAGAGCCATCCTTTGGTTCTTCATCAACCTTAGAATGTATTGACTGAAGTTTTTCGAGTTTGGACCTATTTAGCTTTGAAGCTCCACTCATTTGGCGTCTTTGAGTCAAAGTAGCTCTCTCTTCAAAGTCATTTGATTCAGTATCATTTGTGTCGTCTGATATTACTGGCATCATTGATAATCTAACAATTAAAGTTAACTAGATATAGTATAGGTAAAATAAATAAATTAAGCAACAAATCTTAAAGGTATGATAAAATAATAGATTGATCACAAATTTCAAGCCAATGGACAAATTAATAATAAAGGGAGCTCGCTCACACAATCTAAAAAATATTAATGTCGAAATTCCGAAAAACAAATTGGTTGTTATAACTGGGCTTTCCGGTTCCGGGAAATCATCATTGGCCTTTGATACTATTTATGCGGAAGGCCAGCGACGTTATGTCGAATCTCTTTCAGCCTATGCACGACAGTTTTTAGGCATGATGCAGAAAGCTGATGTAGACTCAATTGAGGGTTTGTCGCCAGCCATTTCCATTGATCAGAAGACATCTGGCCATAATCCGCGTTCAACAGTTGGCACAGTAAGTGAAATTTATGATTATTTGAGACTTTTATTTGCAAGAGTCGGGCACCCACACAGTCCTAAAACAGGCAGACGGCTTGAGTCACAAAGTGCACAACAGATTGTCGATTCAATTCTTAAATACCCCGAAAAATATAAATTTGATGAAGCAAAAATCTTGATTCTTGCACCAATCATTAAACAGCGGAAGGGGACTTACGACGAGCTGTTTCAAAGACTGCTATCGCAAGGTTACGTAAGGGTAAGAGCCGACGGTCAGATTTACTCTCTCGAAGAGGAGATAAAGCTTGATAGATATGTGATTCATAATATAGAAGTTGTTATTGACCGTTTAGTTGTAAACAAAGGATCAGCTGAAGATAAAGCTTTTATTAAAAGGCTTACTGACAGCATAGAAGCTTCGTTGAATCTTGGAAACCGAGAAATTTACATTAACTTTGTAAACATAAATACAGACATTTTCTATTCTGAAAAGCTTGTTGATCCAGATACCGGTGATTCATTTCCACAAGTTGAACCACATACTTTTTCGTTTAATTCACCTTATGGTGCATGCAGCCGTTGTAATGGACTTGGTTTTATTTTTGAAATCGATCCAATCACGGTTTACAATCCTAATCTATCAATAAGTGAGGGCGGAATATTCCCATGGTCAAGAATGGCTGACAATATGAATTCATGGCATATGCAAATGCTCAAAGGAATTGCTGAACAAGAAGGATTTTCAATACGCGAACCTTTGTCCAGACTTAAACCTGAACAATTAAACTTAATTCTATATGGCGGAGGCGAAAAGAAGTATACGCTCGAATATATTAGTGAGAACACAGGGGCAAGAGCTACAATGAATCCGCGTTTTGAAGGGGTTATTCCCAATTTACTGAGAAGGTACAAAGAAACTGAATCTGAATACATTAGAAAGGAGATTGAAGTTTACATGCGTGAGATTCAATGCCCGGAATGCATTGGGGAACGACTGAGAAAAGAAGCTTTGTTTGTCACGATCGGGCATCAAAATATTAATGATATATCAAATTTGCCCCTTCATAAATGCCGTGACTGGATTTTTGATCTCGGCAAAGAGGTGTCTACAAAAGCTAATGCCGAAAACGACTTGCTAACTGGTCAGGAAAAGCATATTGCAAGGGAAGTAATAAAAGAAATTTTGGGGCGAATTGATTTCTTGGTTGCGGTTGGTTTGGACTACCTGTCATTGAGCAGAAGTGCCAGAACACTTTCGGGAGGCGAATCACAAAGGATTAGACTCGCTTCGCAGATTGGAAGCGGATTAAGCGGCGTTCTTTATGTCTTGGATGAACCATCAATTGGTCTCCATCAAAGGGACAATGAGAAGTTGCTAGGGACTTTACATAACTTGCGTGATCTGGGGAATTCAGTCATTGTTGTTGAACACGACAAGGAGACTATTGAGAACGCCGATTATATTGTTGATATGGGCCCTGGTGCTGGTATTCATGGCGGAAAAGTCATTGCCGAAGGTACGCCAGAGCAAATCAAGAATAATCCGGATTCGATTACTGGAAGGTTTTTGAACGGCACGGAAAAGATTGATAAAGAAGCAATACGCAAAGAGGCATACGATTTCATCGGAGGCGATTTGTATCCGCTAATTGACAATTCGGCTAAAAGCCTGAAGATTATTGATGCGAGCGAAAACAACCTAAAGCATATCAATGTCTCATTCCCTTTGGGAAAGTTTATTACTGTAACTGGAGTGTCTGGTAGCGGAAAATCAACACTGGTAAATGAAACACTAGCTAAAGCGTTAAAGCAGCATTTTTATGGATCAAAAGATATTCCTGGGAAGCATAAATTTATTGAAGGTTTGCAAGATGTTGATAAAGTCATTGTGATTGATCAATCTCCAATCGGGCGGACGCCGAGATCAAATCCAGCGACTTACACAGGCATGTTTACGGCCGTCCGCGAAATTTTCGCTTCGACTCCAGAAGCCAAGTCACGTGGATATAAAGCCGGTCGTTTCAGTTTTAATGTGAGAGGTGGACGATGCGAGACATGCCAAGGCGACGGTGTTTTGGAAATTTCGATGCAGTTTTTGCCAAATGTTTATGTCGTCTGCGACGAATGCCACGGCGAGAGGTACAACCGTGAGACACTTCAGATTGACTTTAAAGGCAAAAATATTTGGCAGGTCCTCGATATGACAGTCGAGGAAGCTTATAAATTCTTCGAAAATATTCCATCAATTAGAGGGAAACTCGAAACTTTGAGGCTGGTTGGCCTGGATTATATTAAGCTCGGCCAGCAAGCAACGACATTATCCGGAGGTGAAGCACAGCGTATTAAGCTTGCGGCCGAGCTTTCCAAACGCAGTACCGGTCGCACAGTTTACATCCTTGACGAGCCAACGACAGGGCTTCACTTTGCTGATTTAAAAAAACTTCTTCTTGTACTTCACAGCCTTGTTGCAAAAGGCAACACCGTCATAGTTATCGAACACAACCTTGATTTAATCAAAACTTCTGACTATATAATAGATCTGGGCCCCGAAGGTGGGGATAGAGGAGGGGAAATCGTCGCCACAGGCACTCCACAAGATATAGCCTCAAATAAAAAGAGCTATACCGGAGAATGGTTAAAGAAAATCATTTAAGAAATTTTATTGTGAAGATACTCCATCAAATCATTTTTCAAATCCTTATTACCAAGTGCAACTTCAATATTGGCTTTAAGCCAGCCTAAAATGTAGCCACTATCAAGATATTGTCCAGAAGAAACGTGGACAACCACATTGTGATTTTTGGCAAAATCTATAATTGTATCAGTAATAAGCAGCTCGTTATGTACCGCGTCAATCTTCTGATTTTCTACTGAATCAAATATCTTGGGTGTAAATATGTACTTGCTGATATTTGCCAAATTTGACGGAGCTTTACCTGTTTCAGGTTTTTCAATAAAATCTACCAGGAATTTTTCACCATTCTCATCCTTAAATCTCATCACCCCATATTTATACAAAAGATCCTCTGGAATCGTAATTGCGCTGACTAGCGCGTCAGGGCATTTAGATTCAAAATGCTTAATCATCGATTGAACCTCACTCTCACCATTTTCGTTGAGTATAAAATCATCCCCCATCAGCATTAAGAACGCATCTTCATTTTCCACATACTTTTTAACAAGTTTTAGTGGAACGGCAGTCCCATACTCACTTGAATCATCAGACTGTTCAATAAAAGTGAATTTAGCCTTCTTATAAAGATTTTCAACCAAAGGCAGCTTTTCTGTCTTTTTCATCTTTATCAGATAATCTTTTATGAATTGATTATCAGAGTAATAATCTTTAATCTGGGATCCATTGTGTTGATTTATCACAAATATTATTTCTTCCACTCCAGCGTGGACGCAGTCATCCACGACATAATCGATTATTGGCCTATTAAGGACTGGTAACATTTCCTTTTGAATGCTTTTCGTATAGGGCAAAAACCTTGTCCCGACTCCGGCAGAAGTAATAACGGCTTTTTTAATTTTACTCATTATAATTTTTATTCATAGATACGGTTTTTATTATGAAGCTCTCCCTTAAATTTGTTGTCCAATATTTTGATATTGTCTTCCGTTTTTACAAACTTTTCAGCTGGAATGTAACCACCAATTTTTGTGCCGGTTGATACAAAAGTACGAAAACCAATAGCAGTGCCTGGTGAAGTAAATACTCCTCCTCCAAGTCTGGCCCCATTACCAATAATTGCGCCATATTTATCAAGCCCAGTGTGGAATACGGAATCATTTATGACTATATCTATTGCCTCTTGATCAAATCGGCGATTGGCGAGCTCACTATGGCCGCCAAGTCTTGCTTTTACTCCCAAAATAGAATCGCCGGCAAAGGTATGATTGGAGATTTTAGAGCCGTTCATCATTATCAGATTTTTGGTCTCAGCCGCATGCCCAACGCTACATCCTTTTCCAATATATGATCCTGCCCTTATGTAAGCTCCAGTTGCTATTTCGCAATCATCGTCAATGTATGAGGGGCCATCGATTACTACATTATCGCCAAAGGTGCAGTTTTCTCCAATATATACATTTCCGTTGTGAATCAAATTTTTTACTTCAGATTTTATCTCGGTTTCTTTGATTTCTTTTGCTAAAATATCTTTCATGCTACCGGGCAGTTTATACCAATTGTCATCATAAAAATACTTCAACAAAAATTCGGCTAATAAAATCTCAGGGAAAAATAGTTGCTTATCCATTTTTTAATATATTTTTTGATTTAAAATATAATCGAAGGAATTCACTAATCTCAGCCATTGCGTTTTCTAGCAATGCTTTTTTCTTTGATTCAACCATAATTCTAAGCTTGTTTTCTGTGCCAGAATATCGCAGAAACACACGACCTTCATGTCCAAATTTTGATTCCCACGAATTTATCAATTTATCGAGTCCTTCTATTTTTTCTAAAGGCGTTTTTTGCAAAACCTCAATAGCAACCTGTTTTTGAGGGTATTTTTCAAATTTATATGCCAAATCCGAAAGCTTCATACCTTTCTGCTTCATATATTTCATGACAATCAATGAGGAAAGAGTCCCATCGCCTGTATCAATATAATCAAAAAGAATATAATGACCTGTCTGTTCACCGCCCAAATTATAACCTTCCTTCTTGCAGAGACTAATTATGGCGTGATCCCCATTGGCTATTGAATTGTCGACCTTGATATCGTTTTTATTCAAATATTCAATCATAGCTAAATTAGAATACTGAGTTGTAACCAATGTGTTTTTCTTCAGCTGTCCTTTTTCCTTCATTGATGTGGCAATTAAGGCCATAATATAATCGCCATCGATAATATGCCCCAGCTCATCTACCATGATTACACGGTCAGCATCACCGTCCAATGCAATCCCCAAGTCCGCCTTATTTTCCAAAACTGCTTTCTTCACTTCTTCAGGAAATAAAGCGCCACAATTTAGATTGATATTGTAACCATTAGGATCAATGCCTATTTTTATAACTTTTGCCCCCAATTCCTCGAAGACAGTTGGAGCAGTTTTGTATGCCGCCCCGTTTGCACAATCTACAACAATGGTCATCCCTTTTAGAGATAAATGTCCGCTTATTGATTTTACAAACTCGATATATCGACCAGTTACATCCTCAATTCGCTTTGCTCTTCCGATTTTGTCAATGTCGAGGAAATGATTTTCTGTAAACATTTCTTCAATCGCCAATTCCTCTTTATCTGAAATCTTACCTCCAAATCTGTCAAAAACTTTTATTCCGTTATCTGTATAAGGATTATGTGAGGCAGTAATTTCTACTCCAAGATCTAATGCAAAACTTTTCACCAGATGTGAAAGAGCAGGGGTAGGGACTGGTCCAATTGTCATGACATCAACTCCGCGGCTTAAAAATCCGGCAGTTAAAGCTTGTTCAACCATATAACCGGAGCGGCGGGTATCTTTGCCTATAATCACTTTATAATCTCTATTTGGATTTGGTTCTACGGTTTTTTTTGTAAATTCGGCGATTGCCCGTCCAAAATTTACAACAGTATTAACGTCTAAAGGAAAATAATTTGCTTTTCCTCTTACGCCATCCGTTTCCCCGAAAATTCGTTTTGTCATGATCAAAGAGAATGTAAAAATTATTTGACTGTTACGCTTTTTGCCAGATTTCTTGGCTTATCTGGGTTAAGATTAAGTTTAACGCTTAAGAAATATGATAGCAAATGTATCGGAATGATGTTTGCTATTGAATTTGCAAGACCAAAGTCTTTGATTTCTATGTAATCATCAAATAATGGATTATTTTCTTGCGCAATTGCTATTACAACTGCACCCCGAGCTTTAACTTCTGCAATTGCGCTTAACACATCTGCTTTGTAATCGTCATTTGATACAAATGCCAAAACTGGTGTACCTTTTTCTACTAAGGCTATAACACCGTGTTTTAGTTCGCCGGCCGAAAAACCTTCAAAATGCTTATAAGTGGCTTCTTTCATTTTGAGGCCTGCTTCTAAAGCAATGTTAAAATTCTGCCCTTTACCGAGGACAAAAAAATGCTCGTTTTTGACTATGAACTTATTAATTATTGAATTGATTTTTGTAAAGAGCGATTTGTTAAAAAATGTTTCTAAATACGTTGCAAGTATTGCTATTTGATTTTGAGCTTCTTCACCTTTACCCACAATTAACATGGCTAGATAATATCCCCATGATAACTGTGCGGTGAATGCTTTTGTCGAAACAACGCATATTTCCGGCCCCGAGCGAGACAGGTACTGATAATCAGACATCCTTGATAAAGTGGATCCAAGCATATTGACAAGACTTGCTACTTTCATTCCCTTACTTTGCGCCAATTCAATTGCTTCAATTGTGTCGGCAGTCTCACCACTTTGACTAATAGCAATAATCAAGTCCTTGGAAGTGAAAACTGATTTGTAACTTCCAACCTCGTATGATTTGAGTTCGACTGCTTTGATATGTGCTATTTCGCGCAAATAATATGCTATTTGGGCGGCAGCGAAACCAGCAGTACCAGCCCCGACTGTATAAACTGTCGCTGCCGCTTTAATCGCCTTAACAATTGGCAGCATTTCCTTTTTGGAATAACTTATCGCTTCTTTAATAGTGTATTTTTGCTCGACAATCTCCTTCAGCATGTAAAAGTCGTATCCTTCTTTTGATATGTCGGAATTCTTATGATCAAGGGTGACTATCTTGGGTTTTATCCTTTCCCCAGTTTGAATTTTGTAAAGGTTAATGTCACCTTTCTTATATTCAACCATTTCATTATTGTTGATAAAGACTACCTGATTTGTTTTATCCGCAAAGGACAGTGCATCAGAAGCAATAAACACTTCGTCATCGCCTAAACCAAGTACTAAGGGGGATCCATTCTTGACAGCCAACATATGCTCACCGCTTTCTTCAAGTAATATTATAGTGTTGCGTCCTTTTAGCTCCAGAAAAGCCGATCTGACGGCTTCTTTAAGATCATAGGATTTGTTTTTGAGTTTCTTTTCGATCATTCTCACAATTATCTCGGTATCAGTTTGTGTTGTGAATTTAAATCCTTCCTTGATCAATATTTCCTTTAACTCTTGATAATTTTCGACTATGCCATTTTGGGCAAGTATAAATTTATTATCACTCGAAAAATGAGGATGGGCATTCCTTTCTGAGACTCCACCATGAGTTGCCCATCTTGTATGTCCAATCCCTACAGTAGAATAAGGGAGTGCATTTATATTATCAAAATCTCCAATTGCACCAATCTGCTTTACAACACCGATTTTGTTATTTACAGCAACCGCAACCCCCCACGAATCATAGCCTCTATACTCCAGCCGTTTTAAGCCATTAATAATGTTTTTTCGCGCATCATCTTTCCCAATATATCCAAAAATTCCGCACATATTTATGATCTTAAAATATATATTTGCTATTAACGAGTTGAAAAGGGCAAAGTTACATAATTTTTTGCCGGCTCGTGTATAATTTATCCTATGCAAAAATACCACATTCTTACATATGGTTGTCAAATGAATTATTCCGATTCTGAGCGATTTGCTTCGATTCTTGAGTTCAATGGCTTTGAATACACGAGCCGGCCCAAAGACGCAGACTGCATCATCATTAACAGCTGCTCAATCCGTCAAAAAGCCGAAGACCGTATTGTCGGATTAGGCAGAAAAATGCAGCCACTAAAATTAAGCAATCCAAAATTAAGAATCATTCTTAGTGGCTGCATGGCAAAACGCGGTTGGAATAATAAAACTAATTCAAAATACATTGATCATCTCAAAAAAATCATGCCTTGGCTTGATGATATTGTCGAAACAAAGGAATTCTTCCAAAACTCACCCCATTCAAACTACGCCCTAATCTGGCCAGCATCAGCCTATATACCAGTATCATTTGGTTGCGATCATTTTTGTACTTATTGCATAGTTCCATTTGCCCGAGGGAAAGAAGTATGCAGGACTTTTGAGGAGATCAAGCATGAATTTGATTTAGCCATCCTACATGGAGTCAAAAATATCGTTTTGCTTGGACAGACTGTAAACCGATGGCGTAATCAATCATCAATTGGGCCACAAAGCTTTTGGGAACTCTGCAAAGAGCTTGATAAAGGAAAAGGTGATTTCTGGCTAAGTTTTATGTCATCACATCCAAACTATATATCCACTGAATTTATCGATTTTCTGGCAAAGTCAAAGCATTTTAGGCCATACTTTCATCTCGCTTTACAGTCTGGCTCGGATAAAATCCTTGCAAGAATGAATCGTAGGTACAACTATGCTGATTTTAAAAAAATTGCTCTGTATTATAAGAAACGATTGCCGAATGCCACACTTTCTACTGACATAATTGTCGGGTTTCCAGGAGAAACAGAGGAAGACTTTAATGAAACTGTAAAAGCCATGTCGGAATTAAATTTCGACATGGCTTACATTTCCGAGTTTTCGCCAAGAACCGGCACAGCTGCCGCCAGAATCCCTGACGACGTTTCGCAAAAAATCAAAGCGCAACGTAAAACCTATTTGAATGATAAAATCCTTGCAGTAACTGCATTAAACAATAATAATAAACTTATTGGAAGCGTGCGCGACTGCCTTATCGAAAAAATAAATTCCAAATTCATTATGGCTAGATTAGACAACAATAAAGAAATTCAAATTTCTATTCCAAAATCCCCGAAACTGCACACCATCAATTCATTTCGAAAAGTAAAAATTATCTCGGCAAACCCTTGGGCTTTAAAGGGAGAATTGCTATAATTAAAAAATGGAATTAAAAGGAATTAAAAGAATTATTTCGTTAGTAATATATGGGCTAGTATCAGTAATAATAGCGCTGATTATTATTCGATTGTTTCTTCTCTTTATAGGTGCCAATCAATCGACACCTGCAGTGGTTTTCCTGATAAACTCCTCGGAGACATTTGTTGCCCCTTTCAGAGGTATATACTTCAATATTGTTATAAATAACGGGACATTCATAATTGAGATTTTTAGTGTCATCGCATTACTGTTTTATGTAAGCATCGCATTCCTGGTCTCCAAATCAATTCGATCAGTCGTAGAAAGTGACGTTATTCAGTTGATAACCAACTTAATTGACACTGGATTTAAATTTCTCGAATTTATCTTGATTGCCAGGTTTATCTTCAAATTAACAGGAGCCTCGACAAGTAGCCAGTTTATACAGGTTTTGTATGCAATCTCGAATGTGATATATGAACCTTTTAAAGGTATATTGCCCGGTTTTAGTATTCCATCAATCAACGCAGTTTTTGAAACTTCAACGATAATAGCAATTGTTGTAATTATTATATTTGACGTGATTACCGAAGGAATTATCGAGCATTTGAGGGCTGACCTAGAAGCCAACCCCTCAAAGCCAAAGCAGCCGAAACCATCTATATCTCATGTTATTGAAAAGCATACCGTTGTTGCTCCACAACCCCAAGCTCCCAACATAACCATTAACATTCCACACCAAGGGCCAACCAATCCTGAGCAGCCTACTCAATATGTAGATAGAAGAACTATAAACGTGATTTCGCCAGGATCACCAACAACATCCGAAGATCCCCTCAGATCGGCCAACTACTTACCTTTTCCATATTATGGGCAGAATGACCTTGAAAGACAAAGACCTGCAGCAAAACAACAAAGCCAAGGACAAACATACTCTTCACCTTGGGTTCAAAATAGACCCCAAGCACCAAGAAGTGAAAATCCGACTTAGTTGTTTATTTTTTCGCCGTTTTGTCATATAGTTGTAGCATGAAAAGGAAATTTAGCGTCTTTTTGTTCGCATTTGCAATTCTTAGCATGGGAGTTGCGGTGTATATTAGCTATTATTTGAGTAATAACAATATCACCCCTTCCGGTGTTTCAGCATATACATATGGCTGTTCAGGACACTGTGGTTCAGGCGTGCAGTGCAATCGTAACGGAGCACCTGCCGAAGGTACTATGTGGTCATGTCACGGGAATTGTAGTAACTATTCGGTGTGTGATTACGGAGGCGGAATGTGTTCTAAAGGTTGCCCAGATGGACATCCTGGTTGTCATACAGTTAGATGGTGCAAAAGCGGAAGGTGCGAGGAGGCAGCTATCACAACTAAAGATCATTGTTACTGCACTTCAGCTAACAATTGGCATGCTTGTGGTTGTGACGTAACTCAATGTCAAAAGGACTGTTTGGCCGCTAATACTAGTACAGGACATTGCCAGTATTATCATCAGGATCCAACCAAACCAGGTCATTACCTTTGCACAGAAGCATGTGCAAATTGCCATCAATTATTTACCTGTGGGTGTAATATAACACCAAAGCCAACAAAAACACCTGTTCCACCCACCACTACTGTTCCAGTGACTACTGTTGTGCCGCCGACCACTGTTGTGCCACCGACTACTGAAGTGCCACCAACTACTGTCGTTCCACCGACCACTGTTGTTCCACCTACTACTGCTGTACCGCATACTACTGTACCACCAACTACTGCTGTGCCACCTACTACTGCTGTACCGCATACTACTGTACCACCAACTACTGCTGTGCCACCTACTACTGCTGTACCACCTACTACTGCTGTGCCACCTACTACTGCTGTGCCACCTACTACTGCTGTACCACCTACTACTGCTGTACCACCGACAACTCCACCAAATACTACGATACCTGCAACCACTTTGCCGGTTACAACCATAGTTCATACAACTGTGCCTGTAACTACAACAATAGTAACGGGGACGGTAACTGAAACTCCGCAAACTACGCTCCCTCACACAGCTCTCATAACTGATCGTGATGACAGAATCATCGGTGGAGTGTTATTTATCATGATAGGCTTCTCGATTTACTACTTTGGATTGACTAAAGACATTGGTGAAATATTCTGGAATTTAGGTGGGAAGCACATTTTTCCTAAAACTCATAAAAAGAAAAATGCCATCAAAATAACCAAAAAAGCCATGGCTAAAGAAATTGATCATGAATTTGATAATTCAACCCACAGGTCAAGATTAAAGAAGAAAAAATAGAATTTATCTTTAACCTGTTATATAATCCTATCTAGCTCGATAAACTCATTGCGAGATCGTCTAAAGGTAGGACAAGGGCCTTTGAAGCCCTGTATCGTGGTTCGATTCCACGTCTCGCAATTTCATATCAACACTTAACCATGTCAGATAATATTTTTAAAGCTTTCTTTTTTGATGTTGATGAAACATTGATTGATGCTCACGATTGCCACATACGGGCAAACGAAATAGCCTACAGACATTTCGGTTATGATTTTTATAAAGTCTGGGAAAAGTCAAACAACAGATATATGTTTGGTTTGACTTTGCGGGACATATTACGAATCAATAACCAAAACGCAGGAATAACCGAGAAAGAAATTCCTTTAGAAGAATTATACCAAGTCAGGTTGAATGCCTTTGTTCGGGAGGTAAAAAAGAAAGCCGTTCTGCTTCCTGGTGCAAACGAAGCATTAAAGCAATGTAAAGATTCAGGCGCGAAGGTGATTTTAGTTTCCTCTGGAGCAAGAAAATTTATTCTTGCGTTGATAAAGAAATTTGGGTGGAGTAGATATATTGATTCTTTTATCTGCGAAGATGACGTAAAGAAAGGAAAGCCCGATCCTGAATGTTATTTAATGGCATATTCAAAACTGGAAGGCATTCCCAAAAAAGATGTACTGGTAATTGAGGATAGCGAAGCTGGTGTGAATGCTGCGCAGGCCGGTGGCTTTAAGGTTTTATTAGTCCCTTATCACGGAAGAGAGATTCGAGATATTTTTGCTGAATATAGACTTGGCTCTTTAGAAAAGTTTAACATCAATTCATTGTGAAAATCTACGTTATCGGAAGTAGCGGAAGCGGTAAAACGACTTATGCCAAGCTGCTCAGCAAAAAATATCATCTGACGCATTACAACGCTGATTATTTAAGATACATCCAGTTAGAGAATGTTAGAGGAAGGATGGAACGCGACATGGACGAATACAAAAAAATAATTGGCGACATATCTAAATCAGATGATTGGATTTTTGAAGGAGCTCAATCTATTCCTTCGTTATTAAAAAATTCAGATTGGATAGTTTGGTTAAATCCTGGTTTGTTAGTGGCGCTTTTTCGTCAATGGAAAAGGTTTTTTACAGATCCGAAACAAAGGCTGGAGCACGGATTTATTAAGAATCTTAAGCTTTCTAAGGGAATTATTTTTTCACAACATCTTGGAAAATATGATCCATCAAGGTTTGATGATCCTGATTATAACCATGTAAAAAAACTTGAATTATTGTTAAGTAAATATCCTGAAAAGCTAATAACCGCGAGGAATTGGAAAGATATTCAAAGGCTATAAATCAACGCGATGACAAAGATGCCGAACAGGATTCTGTAAATTAAAAAAGGTAGGAATCCTTTTTTCTTAAGAAGTCCAAGAGCAATTCTTATTCCCAGCCAGCCAGTTATGAACGCAAAGCCCATACCAATGGCGGTATTGGTGATAATGGCTGGCGTAAAGGAATGCATTGATTTGTAAATTTCATAAATTGTAGCAACCAGCATTACGGGAATTCCCATCAAAAAAGAGATTTCTATGCTTCCTTTAAAATCAAATTCTTGAGTCAAGCCGCTGGCCACAGTTACTCCAGATCTTGATACTCCTGGGATTATTGATAGTCCTTGTGCTATGCCCATGATCAACAGATTCACGAAGCTTGATTTTTGTTGAGTATTATTGCTCTTGGCCGTCAGGCAAACTTTTTCGATTCCATAAAACACGAAGCCAAACAACATGCTGCTAATGGCTATTACCCATAATGAATTCTGCAATTGCGCCAGTTTGTCTTTAAAAATGAAAGCCAGCACTAAAGTCGGAATAATCCCAATCAAGAGTTTAAATCCAAAATCGTTTTTCAAATTCCTAGTTTTTAGATTTTCCAGAGAAGTTTTTAGTATCGAAATGATTCTATTTTGGAAGAAAAGAATCGCTGCCAACAAAGCTCCAAACTGAATAATCACGGTAAAAAACTCGTTGACTTCAGTTAGTCCCATAAGTTTCTGTGCAATAATTATATGTGCCGTTGATGAAATCGGTAAGAATTCAGTCAGACCTTCCAATATGCTTAATATGATTACCTGTAATAAGTTCATTTTGCTCGAGTCAAAATTAAAATATTTTACAAAAAATAGTATATCAGTTTCGTGTAATATCCGCATTTCAACTATTTTTCATATTGGCTATGATATATTTGTCTAATATTTATAAATTTTAAATTTAATAAATGGATACCAAAAAAATTATTGCTAAAGTCAAAGCTGAAAACCCAAATGAGCCGGAATTTCTCCAAACAGTGACAGAAATGATGGAAAGCATTCAAGATTTTGTGAATGATAATCCAGAATATACTAGTGATTCTTTGCTAGAAAGAATTGTGGAGCCCGAAAGGATTGTCCAATTCAGAGTACCATGGAGAAATGATAAAGGCGAAGTCATGGTCAATAAAGGTTACCGAGTTCAGTTTAATAGTGCTTTAGGCCCATACAAAGGCGGTTTGAGGTTTCACCCCACTGTTAATCTAAGCATTTTAAAATTTTTAGGCTTTGAACAAACATTTAAAAACGCATTGACTGGCATGATGCTAGGCGGAGGTAAGGGCGGAAGCAATTTTGATCCGAGAGGAAAAAGTGATAGAGAAATTATGAACTTCTGCCAGAGTTTTGCGACGGAACTCAGCAGACATGTTGGTGAATCAACCGACGTTCCGGCTGGAGATATCGGTGTTGGCGGGAGAGAGATTGGTTATATTTTTGGACAATACAAAAGACTTCGTAATGAATTTACCGGAACTTTTACTGGAAAAGGTATTGCGTTTAGCGGAAGTTTAGTCAGGACTGAAGCAACTGGATATGGAGTGGTATATTTCGCGCAAGAGGTGCTGAAAGGCGCCGGCGAAAAATTTGAGGGCAAAAAAGTGCTGGTTTCCGGCGCCGGCAATGTCTCCCTTTACACAATAGAAAAGCTTTTACAGCTAGGAGCCATTCCTTTAACAGTTTCCGATTCGGACGGATTGCTTTATGCAAAAAGCGGTATAACAAAAGAATTGCTCGAAGAATTAAAGAATCTGAAATTTGTCCGCTATGGCCGGTTAGATGAATTCGCTCACAAACCCGGAGTTGAGTATTTTAAAGGCAAAAATCCATGGGGATTAAAAGGCGATCTGGCAATCCCTGCGGCAACTCAAAACGAAATCAATACAGAAGATGCGGCCCTGTTGATCAAAAATAAGGTGAACTATATTATCGAAGCAGCAAACATGCCAACAACTCTGGATGCTTATAAAGAGTTTGTGAAAAACAAAACAATATTTGTACCTAGCAAAGCCGCAAACGCAGGTGGAGTAGCCGTATCAGGGCTGGAGATGGCACAAAATTCCCAGAGAGAATCATGGAGTTTTGAAACCGTCGATAAGCTATTAAAAAATGTGATGGCGAATATTCATAGAATTTCTATGACTTATGGAGAAGAAAAAAACGGACACATCGATTACGTAAAAGGAGCCAATATTGGAGGCTTTAAACGGGTAGCTGACGCGATGTTGGCACAAGGCGTGGTTTAAGGACAGATGGAGGGTTTAAAGCACGTTATATTCTTTTAGCTTGTTCAACAAGTCTTCGAGGGTTGTGTATTCGACGAAAGTTATTCCGATGTCGGATGTTAAGTTCCGTTTTGTATCATCTATGAATAACAATTCATGACCTTCAACTCCCAACTTTTCGGCAAACATTCTGTATGCATATGGGTCGGGCTTTATCATCCCAATATCGGAAGAAATTAAGATGGTGTGGAACATTTTACTGACGTCTGTATTTCTGATTATTTTTCCAGTTTCCTTAGTGGCATTGGTTAAAAGCCCGAGCTTTAAACTTTTTCGCTTTAAGCTTTTAATAGTTTCTGCCACACCTTGATCAACTGATTTAACTGGTCTATTTGATGCAAGTTCAAGCAACGCAGGGAATTTATCTCCCCGCCCTAAATCTTCTGCCACGATACTCCAGAATTTATTAAAGGTTAAAACGCCAGTGTTTACAAGCCGATTGAATTTATAATACGAATCCCAAAATTCCTTAGGACTAGTATTCAATAACTTGGAAGCACTATTTTGGAAGTCAGTAGCCCGTGCGTGAGAAATTACGCCATTCCAATCAAACCCGATTGCTTTGATTTTCTTTTCTATTCCCATTCCATTAACTCTTGATTAATAATAGCATTAATCACGGTTGATTTGTCAATTTCCAAAGCTTCCTTGAACGCTTTTCCGAATTCTTCCGAAGTCTTTACTGTAACTCCTTTCATGCCATAACTTTTCGCTATTTCCGCAAAATCAGGATTATCAAATTTGGTGATTTTCGGGTTGCTGCCTCCAACAATACCATTCAAATACATATTTATTGACATGCATCCGCCGTTATTTTCCAGCACATAGATCACTTTCTTTTTATAGTTCAGTATTGTTCCAAACTCATTAAATGTCATCTGGAAACTTCCATCACCAATAAAGCAAACTACCGGCAAGTCGGTATAAAATGCTGCTCCAATTGCTGCGGGAAGGGAATATCCCATCGGGCTGTTGTTATCAGACACCACAAATCTTTGATTCATATTTGTTCTGAACTTATTTATTGCCATTGATCCCGCAAATGCAGTATCGGCAACGACGACAGCTTCTTTAGGCATCAATTCCTCGGTAATATTATTTACGTTTAATGGATTGATACCGTCTCTATCAGGATATCTTCGTGGACGGATTAACTTGTAATTATATTTTTTCGCCTCCTCTTTGAAAGCTGCAGAATTTTTATGCTCATTGAGTTTATCACCATAGCCATTCATGAAACTCGATATGCAGCCGACGGCAGAATAATCAACGCTGTAGACTCTGCCAATTTCATTATAATCAGGATCGACCTGTGCAATTCTGGCATTTGTAAAAATATTTTCATAATCCCAGTCGAATTCCCATTGTCCGAATCGGTCGCCAAGAGAAAGAATAAAGTCCGATTCTTTGATGTATCCGTATTCCCTTGGCATTCCGCGATGCCACCTTAAAGCTCCAACGAAATATTCATCATACTCATCAACGAGATCCTTGCCTTTAGGGGATACGTAAAACGGTACTTTGACTGTGTTTAAAAAATTCATTAATTTTGGACTGATGTCTTTCTCGATTGCGCCTTCACCAATCAAAATAACGGGTTTTTCGGCTTCATAAAACGCCTTAAAAATTTCGTCGATGTCATTTGAATCGCATGATGGTGTATTAGGATTTTTATAGCTTGATGGATCAACTTGCTCATAGTCTATTTCCACGTTCCAGAAATCGCTTGGAATCTCGACGAAGACTGGACCAGGACGGCCGCCGAGGGCAGTTCTGAATGACTCGCGAATAATCCTTGGAACGGCGGCCGGACTTGGAGCTACAACCGCCTGTTTAGTAATTCCTTTAAAAATGTCGAGCTGACTTGTTGCTCTTCCGCGCCCAGAGCTTTCCTGCAATGCGTTCATTCCACCAACTGTTGTTGAGACACCCGCGCCAATAGCAATAATCGGCACAGAATCGACGTAGGCACTGGCGATCCCAGTCACCGTATTCTGTATTCCAGGCCCAGACGTTCCCAAAACAACTACAGGCTTCCCAGACAACTTTGAATATCCATCCGCCATATACGTCGCGTTTCCTTCCTGTTTATTAAAAACCGTTTTTATTCCAGCCTTGTCAATTGCATCCCACAAAAGCATTATATGTCCACCCGTATGGCCAAAAACGTAATCCACTCCTTCGAGCCTGATAATATCTGCAATTGCTTCTCTGACGGTAGTTTTCATGAGAAAAATAGTTAATGTAATATACAATTTATTATACAACAGATTAAAACAGTAATATAATCATGGATAGAAATATCTGTTAACGAAATTCAACCATGACATCAAAAGCAGCAAATCCGTCAGCACTCGGTTCATTGGGATTTGGCATGACAACCGTGCTTTTCAGTATTGTTAATGCTGGATTTTTCCACTTTAATGCAATGCTTGTTGGAATGGCACTATTTTTGGGCGGAGCAGGGCAGATAATTGCGGGATTATTGTCATATAAAAACAAAAATACTTTCGGATTCACTTCCTATACAATGTTCGGGCTTTACTGGCTGGTCGTCGTAACTCTCAATCTTTTTCCAGTATTAAATCTTGCCGCCTCATCAGAAACTTTATTCATGGGCTTTTATTTCCTACTCTGGACAGCATTTACGGTGGCACTTTTTATCCGCACGTTAAAAATGGATAAATTTACATCCTTCATTTTCGGCACAGTGGTCATTCTTTTCAGTTTTATCGCACTATATACTTTTACTCAAATTCAAATAATTGGGATTCTTAGCGGCTGGGTTGGAATTTTATGCGGATCCAGCGCAATGATCAGTGGTTTTAAAGTCATTTTAGATAATTAATTTACTTTTATGACACAGACAAATTCGAATCAATTCATCCGCCACGAATTGAAAACCCCGTTATGCGTGTTGCGCGGTTACCTTTCCATGTTGCTAGAAGGAGATTATGGAGAATTAAAACTGTCTCCAAAACAAAAGGAAATCTTCGATAAGATTAACGGTGACATCAATATAATTTCAGACAAAATTAATACACTTTTAAAGGATTGATCTCTCGCTAAATATCTGG
>Ga0182027_10003900_pt1 | contig 23369 bp, 27 predicted proteins | sample 712E1DmetaG_FD_121300 | JGI IMG/M metagenome (GOLD analysis project Ga0182027, IMG submission 121300) | Permafrost microbial communities from Stordalen Mire, Sweden - 712E1D metaG (Illumina Assembly) | ecosystem: Environmental > Terrestrial > Soil > Wetlands > Permafrost | place: Sweden... | reverse complement strand
GGGGGTCGGAGCGAAGAGCATCCACCACACATCAAAGAAAGTCCGATGACTGGAACCATGATTGTCTTTAGTGGTCTCACAGTTTGGGCTGGTCGCCTAACGTAGAAAGTTGCCTGCCTCAGCGTAGCTCGGCAAGAGCAAAGATGGGAGCCACCGCCGACTCGCGACGCGAACCGCGATAGCGGAACTGACCGCGGCAACGGCGGCTGGGGTCAGGCCAATGAGTTTCAGTGTGTGCACTGAGCGCTATCGCTTACGTCCCCTGGTCGGTATAGAACAGTGTGCAAAAAATGATAATGGATGATTCCTCCGTTCTGGGCATGGCATTCGGCTCGGCGGGCGTGACCAAAGTGCTCATGTGCGTGGCCGCTAACCGCAGGTCCGGGTGTTGCGCAAGGAATCCGTTGAGCTGTTCTTCAAGGGCAGTCGCCGGCGACTTGCCCGATGGCAGCTTGTGGAGAGCGACTTCAAATACTTTTGCTTTCATTTCGGTACCCCGGCTTCGACCCCGCTCACTAGACCCGCTTAGGGTTCACAAGCAGCAGCATGATCCCACCAACGAGCGCAAGCGCTCCGACGACTGGTGAAATAAAGTGGCTGACGGTGGTTTCAAAGTGCATTCCAAGGAAATCAATGGGCTTTCCCGGAGTCGAGAATGTGATGCCCGAGTAAGCGAGCACCACGATGCCCAGAGTGACCAGGAGAACCGCAACAATGGTTTTTGTATTCATATTGAACCTTCAGTTTATATTCTTTGGTTAACGGCTTTTTAATCCACTCGTCTGCGACCGGAAATAAAGTTGACGAGTATCATGACAACGGCAATCACCAGCAGGATGTGGATGAACCCACCCATCGTGTAACTACTCACCAGACCGAGCAGCCATAGGACGAGCAATACTATCGCAATTGTGTACAACATATGTTTTCCTTTCAGTTTGCTTTGGAATCGCTGCCGGCTGGCACGTTTTGGTGTTCGCACCAGCCAACAGCGATTTATCAGGTCAGTTGGCCGTCACAGGCACGGCGATAGTCATGTTGTTGATCACGCCGGTCACACCGTTGATGTCGGTGACGAGCTTGGTGACTAAGCTCTTTTCCGCATCGTTTTTGGCAATGCCGCTCAAGGTGACGACGCCGTCCGTCGTTGAAACCGTGGTGTGTAAAGCGCTGGTCGAGCGATGAGATAACAACGACGACTTGACTTCAGCCGTGATGGAGGCGTCATCAATTTTGTCGCCGGTGGTTGCGACTGGCGTTGCCGGAGTCTTGGCAATCGTCATGTCGTTCACGACCGCTTTGACATTGTCAATGTCCTTGGCGTATTCGGTGGTGAGTTCCTTTTGCGCCAGATTGCTGGCTTCACCCGTTAAGATGACGACGCCGTCTTTCACCTCCACGGTAGTGCCGGTGGCGCTCACATTGCGATGGAACAAGAGTGCGGATTTCACTTTCACACCGATCCAAGTGTCTGAATGTTCGGCAGGTTGTGTGCCGCTGACCAGCAGTTGATTGTTCACGCTAATGACGCCGGGCAGACTCTCCACGGTGTCTTGGGCCAGGGATTTATCGGACGCTTTGGTCACCGTCCCGGTCAGGGTGACGACCCCGTCTTTGGATTCAGTCGTAATCGAATCGTCCTTGAGGTAGGTTTTAAACACATACGACTTTGCGGCGGATGATTCGATGCGACTGTCCGTATCGGAAGCGCGCACGGATGGGCTGGTGACTAACAGAGCACCCGTGGCTGCCAGGAGCGCGAGTGTGTAAGTTGATTTCATTTTCATTGTGCTTTTTCTTTCGGTTGTTGCGTTGTTTGTTTGATTGTAACGACGGAAAGTACGCTATGCTGCAGGCCGTCTCTTCGCTATGGGGTGTAACCCTACCGTGCATTATTGTTGGCGCTCCCCGGGAAACTGATCCGGCTGGCGGTTAATTTTGAAAAGAAAAGCCGCCGATGGACTTCCTGCCGGTTCAGCGGTGAAAAGGCAAAGCGCATGCCGGGCGGCCCAAGACGCCTGCCCACTTCCATGGTGTTCCAATTGGGAATCACGTTTAGCCCTGAAACGCGATGTCAGGTGTCACGTTTCAGCGTGAGCGGGGAGGGGTTTTCCCCATTGGCCGGTGAACACGAACTCACTCAAGGGCTTTCGCTGCCGGGGCGTCAGATCGCGCTCCTTCAGGGCATCTGGCAGTTTGGCCGGGTCGGCTTTATATCCGATGGCCATGGCCGTCCACGCCTCGAAATGCGCCGCTATCTGATAAACCTCTCGCGCCTTGTCGGGGAGTATGCCGATCATCTGATGGACAGAGAGACCTCGCGCCGTTGCCTCCACCACCAGATTCCCGGCGGCCAGACCCAGGTCGTGGACGGCGGCCCGATTGTCCTTTTTGTTCTTTGCAAATTGTAAACTGACGACGCCCAGAACAAGCACCGGTGCGGCTTTGGCCCACGCTTGGTTTGTTTCCACGAGACAGGAAAGAAGCCGTCCGAACTCCTGGGGGTTTTCCCTGGTCGCAACCAGATAATTCCAGGGCTGTTCGTTGTAGGAGGACGCTGCCCAGCGCGCCGCCTCAAACAACGAACGGAGGTCGGCTTCTGACACCGGACGGTCGTCAAAGCCGTAGGGGCTCCACCGTTCCGCGAGAACTTGTTGGATGGGATGGTCTGTCGCTGCTTTCTTGATATTCATAGTGATAAATTAATTTTTGTTCCTACCGGAGCCGCTCTTTTTGCCGCCGCCGGAGAGTTTGTTGACGGTGGCCCAGGCGTGGGCTTCCGCATTTTTCGTGCTGACACCTTTTTTCTCGTAGCCTTTCTCGATGTGTGCCGCCTGACGTTTCTGTTTGTCAGTGTAACTGGATTTGTCGCCTTGAGGCATGGTGGTCCTTTTTGGGGACGGGACGTTAGACGTGGTCTTTCATGTTCGGTTCTTCCGTTGTTCGCGTCCGCTGCCTCGGAATGTCTGCTTAATGGCAGCAGCAGGTGGAGCAGGATTCCTTGATCGCTTTTTCGACCGCTTCACGGGTTTCGCCTGTGCGCTTCTGAATCCGGCCCAACAATTCTTCCTGTTTGCCTTCGACGTATTGCAGATCGTCATCCGTGAGCTTGGCCCACTTTTGTTTCAACTTGCCCTTGGTGATGTTCCAGTCGCCTTTGATTTCAAGTGTAGTCATAATAGTTTGTGATTTGTTGTTTTTCGTTTTGATTCGCCGCCAACATGACGGCAAAAATGTTCTTGCAACCCTCGTGTTCGCTCTGCTGTTTAATCCACCATCAGCTTGACGGAGGCATCGCCACGCAGGGCTTTGGAATAGGGACAGGTTTTGTGTGCTTCGTCCATGATGCGTTGGGCCTGGGCGCGATCGGTTCTAGGGAGTTGCGCATGCAGTTCCACCGCCAGGCGATAGTCACCCCGGTCATCCTCGATCAGGCTTACCAGCGCCCGTACTGTGGAATCCTTGACCAGTGTGCCGAGCTTCTTGGCTGCGTTGACCAAGGCGCCGTGGTAACAGGCAGAATACGCGCCGGCAAATAACAGCTCGGGATTGGGACCGCGTTTCTCGATGCCTTTCTCCAACGGATTTCCCAAGGTGACATCCAGCAGCCCGTCCGGTGTCTGAATGGTTCCCGAACGTCCGCCCCTGGAAATCGCTTCCGCCGTAAACAAAGTCTTCATGATGGCATTGAGTTGATCAAGCGCGTGGTCTGGTGAAGTCTTCGGTGGAATGGCTCAACGGTTAACGGAGCAATAGAACCACAACAACGATGAGGAGAAGGAGGCCGAGCGAGCCGCCGCCAATATAGTAAACATTGGCAAGAACCGGCGAGAATAAGAGATGCATAGGTTTTCTTTCGTTTTTGATGGCAATCCATTTGCCATCACTTTCTGGGGCAACGCTACGCGATTAGCGTGGCCTTTCCTATGGGGTGTAACCCTACCGTGCGTTATGGGTTGAATGTTCGTTCCATGTGGTATCTCACGGAGTCAGGCTTTCTCTGGGGCGACCCGTATCAAGAGGGTGATGGCCAGCGCCGCGCCGCATGCCGGCTTGTCTCCGCGACGAAAAGCAGGCACTCTCAATCCGTGCCACGCCCAGCGCGTTTTTGATCGCCAGAACTTATGCGCGTCATGCTCATCTATTCCAACCGGACCCGGCTCATGGAGCCGGTGCCACCGATCGGCTTGAGCTACGTCGCCACCGCGGCGCAGCAGGCCGGGCACGACGTGCGGTTTGTGGATTTGATGATGAGCCGCGAGCCGCTGGCCGACCTGCGCACGGCTTTAAACGAGTTCCAGCCGGAGGTCGCCGGTTTTTCCGTGCGTAACATTGACAACGTCGTCGCCCAGCGCACGTCGTGGCATCTGGATGAAGTTCGGGAGATGATCGCCACGGTTCGCGCGCACAGCGCAGCGTGCGTCGTGCTCGGCGGCCCCGCGGCCTCAATTCTCGGCGCGACGGCGCTCGAACGGCTGGACGCCGATTTCGTGGTGGTGGGTGAAGGCGAAACGGCGTTTCCCCGGCTGCTGTCCGCGCTCGAAGGCCAGCGCGATTTTGAGGGCATCAACGGGCTTTGCTTCCGCGCCGGCGAAAAAATAATTTCCGTTCCACCCATGCGCCACGAAACGTTTGGCCGGTCTGGCATGGAGCAATGGATTCGCTGGCGGGCATACGAACGCGCCGGCGGGACGTGGGCGGTACATACGAAACGCGGTTGCCCGCTGGAATGCCTCTACTGCAATTACCCGGTGATGGAAGGCCGCCAGCTGCGCTGCCGCGATGCGGCCGACGTGGTGGATGAAATCGAACATGTCCGGCGCACGGTCGGCCCGCGCACGTTTGAGTTTACCGACTCGACCTTCAACGTGCCGGAAAGCCACGCGCTTGGCATTTGCGAGGAAGTCATCCGCCGCAAGCTGCGCGTGAACCTTTCCGCCGCCGGGCTCAATCCGCTGACGGTATCGGAAAACCTGTTTACACTGATGCGGCGGGCCGGGTTTTGTTCGCTGAACATCACGCCAGACGCGGGCAGCGAAACCATGCTGCGCAGTTTGCGCAAAGGTTTTGACGTGGAAACCGTCCGGCGCACGGCGGAGCTGGCACGCGCATCGGGCATCCGTTGCACCTGGTTTTTCCTGCTCGGTGGACCGGGCGAGACGCGCGCGACAGTCGAGGAAACCGTTTCGTTTGTTGAAGCAAATTTGAACTGGAAAAAGTTCCTGACGATTTTCATGACCGGCATCCGGATTTTGCCGGGCACCGATCTGGCCTGGCGCGCGGTGGCGGAAAAATACCTCGCGGCGAACCACGATCTGTGCGAGCCGGTGTTTTACTTCGCGCCGGGGCTCGACGAGCAATGGGTGCTGGACCGCATCAACCGGGCGATTGCGCGCTGTCCAACGATTGTTCACGGCGCGGAACAAAACGGATCGCCCCTCACGCGGGCATTCGACTCGGCGCTCTACTGGCTTGGCGCCGCACCGCCGTTTTACCGTTTTTTGCCCGATTTGCTGCGCTGTCCTCCGCTGCCGGCGTTGCGCGCGCGCCATACAGGTGTCAAAGCTGCAGTCCGCGCCGCGCAGGAGAATCCAAAACTTCTGAATGCGACACGAAAGTTTGAAACGGCAAAACGAAACTGAAATGGTCCGCCTGAATCATTCCATCTTCATTTATTTCGCGCTGCTGCTGATTCTTGGCGCGGGTTGCCGCACGGCCAATCCGTTGCCACCGGCCGACTTTTCCGCGCCCGGCTGGCGCGTCCAGCAAGGCCAGGCCGTTTGGAAACCTTCGTCAAACCGCCCTGAACTCGCCGGCGATCTGTTGCTGGCGACCAATGCGAACGGAAATATCTTCATCCAGTTTTCCAAAATGCCTTTCCCGCTGGTGACCGCGCAAATTTCCGGCGATCAATGGCAGATTGAATTTGGCGCGGACACATTTCCGTGGCATGGACGCGGCACGCCGCCAAACCGTTTCGCCTGGTTTCAATTGTCCCGTGCGCTCCTCGATACCAACACCGGTGGCAACTGGAAATTCACGCATCCAGCCTCCCTTTCGTGGCGCTTGGAAAATCCGCACACCGGCGAAACTTTGGAGGGAGAATTTTTCCCATGAACCGCCGCTGGTTTCGCTGGTGGTGGCTTGCGCTGCTCGTTCCGATCATCGCCGGACTCGCGCGATTGCATTTTGATGTCGAGATTCTCGACCTGCTGCCCGCGAATGTTCCCGCTGTTCAGGGTCTCAAAATTTACCAGCAACACTTCGCCAACGCGCGCGAACTCATCATCACCGTCCGCGCCACGGATCGCGAAACCGCCGAACAAGCCGCGAAATCCATCGTAAAAAATTTGCAGGGCGAAACCAATCTGGTCGCCGATGCCACCTGGCAGCCGCCTTGGCTCGAACATCCCGGACAAACCGCCGAACTCATTGCTTATCTCTGGCTCAACCAGCCGCCGGAACAATTGGCGAATCTCACCGCGCAACTTTCGGAAACAAATCTCGGCAGCGTTCTCGCCGCGACGCGCGACCAGCTGGCCACCACGCTTTCGCCGGATGAAATCGCGCGGTTGAGTTATGATCCGTTCGGCCTGACGCGCCTGCCTGAAAATATCGCCGGGACAGTTTCCGGTTTTGGCCAGGGACAGGAATTGTTCACCTCCGCCGATGGCACGTTCCGAATCATCTTCGTCAAGGCCCGCGGCGAATTGAACGGCTACCGCGAATGCACCGACTGGTTCAATGCCGTGAAACAAAGCGTCAGCGCCGCGTTGCCGCTCTCAAATGAAATAAAAATCGGCTACACCGGCCGGCCCGCGTTTGTCGCGGAAATTTCCGGCAGCATGAAACACGACATCACGCTGTCCGTCGGTGGCACGTCATTCATCATCGCGATTCTGTTTTGGTTGGCCCACCGCCGCATCAAGCCGATGCTCTGGCTGCTGACGCTGTTGGCGTTGATTCTGGCCGCAACGCTTGCGCTTGGCGGATTGATTTTCGGCGCGATCAATGTCATCAGCATGGGCTTCGCGGCGATTCTGCTCGGTCTCGCAGTGGACTACGCCGTCGTGCATTATCAGGAGGCGCTCGCGCATCCGGACCTGTCCATTCCCGAAGTCCGCCATGCCATCGCGCCCAGCATTTTTTGGGCGGCGGTCACAACCATTTCGGCATTTCTCGTTTTGAACTTTGGCGGCCTGCCCGGCCTCGCCCAACTGGGCTCGCTCGTCGGCATTGGCGTCGCAATCTCGGCCTGCGTGATGATTTTTGCGTTTCTGCCGCCGCTGTTTCCGAACCGGATGCAGCAGCAACCCAATCGGGTTGTCGTGGAAACTGAAATCAAATCCGCCGTACCGCTCAATCCACGCCATGGAAAAATTGTCTTCGTAGTCACGGCAATCTTAATTTTGTTCTGCACCGCGGTTTTATTTTCCGGCCTGCCGAAAATGGACGCGAGCGCGAACGCCCTGCGACCACGCGACAGCCAGGCCTATGCAACACTCGATGCGATCAAAAAAAATCTGGGACAAAAACGCGAGCCGCTCTGGCTGGTCATTTCCGGCCGCAACGAAAGTAAAGTCGCTAAAAAACTCGACATCGTTTTGCCTGTGCTCAACGCCGCTGTTTCCAACCAGACCCTCTCCGGCTATACGTTGCCAAACGCGCTATGGCCGCGACCGGAATTTCAATCAGCCAATCGCGTGAACGCACAACGGCTCGTCGTCGAGGGCGATGCGCTGCGTGCCGCCGCCTTGACCAATGGTTTTTCCGAGGATGCCCTTGGCCTGACCAGGGGCATTTTGGAAACCTGGCAGCGCGCCACCGCGACCACGAATGTTTTCTGGCCGACGAATCCGCTTTGCTCGTGGATTTTTGAAAAACTGGCGGCGCGCGAACCGCAAAACTTTTTCGCCGTCGGCTTCCTTTATCCGTCAACAAACGCAACTTCATTCGCGCAACTTGATTCGCAATTGCCACGCGATGGCGTCTGGCTTTCGGGTTGGGAACTGCTCGGCGGAACGGTTTTGGCCGCCGTCAAAAAAAATCTCTGGAAATTGTTACTGCCGATGGTCGGCCTCATTTTGCTTTCGCTCTGGCTGGCATTCCGGCGGTTCACCGAAATGTTTTTCAGCCTCGGCATTTTGCTGTTGAGCGGATTTTGCCTGCTTGCCGTGATGAAAATCTGCGGCTGGCAATGGAATCTGCTCAACCTCATGGCCCTGCCGCTGATTCTCGGCACAGGCGTGGACTACAGCATTTTCATGCAACTCACCCTGCGCCGTTGTCACGGTGATCTTCAACTGGCGCATCGCTCGGTCGGGCGCGCGCTGTTGCTCTGCGGTGGCACGGCGATTGCCGGTTTCGGCTCCCTCGGCCTGTCGAGTAACGCGGGAATGTCGAGCCTCGGCCAGGTCTGCGCCGTCGGCATCGGGGGCAATATGTTGATCTCGGTTTTTCTGCTGCCAGTCTGGTGGCGGATTTTTAGTCCAAAGTCCATCCGCCTTCGCCAAGCTTCGGCGCGACGAGAAGTTCAAAATCAAAAATCTCCCATTTCGGCCCCGTCTTCGCTTTACGGCGCGAGCCTCTGGCAGATCGGCCTGACATTGACGCGATTTTTGCCAAAATCGTTTGGCGTCGCGCTCGCCAAATGTTCAGCCGCAATTTACTGGCGATTGGCCGGGCACCGCCGTGAAATTGTGATCCAAAATTTGTTGCCTGTCTTGAACGACCGCCAGCTGGCCGTGCGTGCTGCGCGCGAATTGTTCACGGAATTCACGCTCAAGCTCGCCGACCTGTGGCGTTATGAAAGCGGCGTGGCATTTGACCGATGGCAGGGCGACTGGAACGGCTTGGAAAATTTCACCACTGCCCACGCGCGCGGCAAGGGCGTGCTGCTGGTCACGCCGCACCTTGGCAATTGGGAATTCGGCGGGGAATTTCTCGTCGAACACGGCTACAAACTGCTCGTGCTTACGCAACCCGAACCCGACCCGCGCCTGACGGAATTGCGCCAGATTTCCCGCGCCCGTCGGGGCATTGAAACCCTGGTCGTTGGCAACGATGCGTTCGCGTTTGTCGAAATCATCAGGCGATTGCAGGAAGGTGCGACCATCGCATTGCTCGTGGATCGCCCGCCCGCACCGACAGCGGTGACCGTCAATCTGTTCGGCAAACCGTTCTCCGCTTCCATCGCCGCAGCCGAACTTGCGCGTGCTTCCGGTTGCGCGATTGTTCCTGCATACATTGTGCGCCAGCGCGCCGGCTATCTCGCGCACATTTTGCCGGAAATCACCTATGACCGCGCGGCGATCGGCAACCGCGCGGCCCGCATCCGGTTGACACAGGAAATCCTGCGTGCGTTCGAGCCGGCCATCCGGCAGCATCTCACGCAATGGTTTCACTTCGTCCCGATCTGGCCGGGCGAAAAAACGAAATGAAAATGCTCCGACAACTCCTGTTCGCGCTCGGAATCGTTTCCGCGCTGCAAAACGCCCGCGCTGATGAAACCAATTCCGTGTTGGACGCGTGGTTCGCCGCGCAAAAAAATGTTCACACCTGGTCCGCGGATTTTGTCCAGACCCGCGCGCTGAAAACCCTGACCCAGCCGCTCGTCGCCAAAGGCCGCATCTTTTTTGCCGCACCGAATGACTTTCGCTGGGAACTCGGCCAGCCCGCAAAAACCATCGCGCTGCGGCATGGCGACGAAATGTTCGTGATTTATCCGCGATTGAAGCGCGCAGAGCGTTATCCGCTCGGCGCCGGCACGCCGACCGAATGGCGCGACACGATGTCGCTGTTGCAGGCCGGTTTTCCACGCGACCGGAAGGAATTCGACGCGCAGTTCCATATTCTGTCGCTTGCGGAAACCAACGGCACGTGGCAACTCTCCCTCCAGCCGAAAAGCGTCTTCGCGCGGCGGATGATGCCGGAGCTGCGCATCGGCCTGGCGACGAATGATTTTTCGCTGGCCAGCACCGAACTGGTTTTTGTGGACGGCTCGCGGATGCGGAATGATTTTACCAACGCCGTCTTGAATCCGACGCTGGACGAAAAATTGTTTGAGTGGAGTCCGTCCGCTGATTTCAAAGTCACCAACCCCTTTGCCAGATGAATTCCGCCGCCGAATTGCAACGCGCCTTGAGTCTTCTGCCGCACGGCGTGGAATTCCGGTTCATTGACCGGCTGGTGAATTTGAATCCAGGACAAAGCGGCGAAGGTGAATACAAGGTTCGTGGCGACGAACCATTTCTGCGCGGCCATTTTCCCGGCGAACCGATTTTCCCCGGCGTCCTGCTCGTCGAGGCGGCGGCACAGCTCGCGGGTGTCGTGGCGCAAAGCGATCCAAAAATCCCGCCGCTGGCCGGACTGAAACTCGCCGCGCTGCGAAACGTGAAAATTCTTGGCACCGCCAGGCCAGGCGAAGTCATCCGGCTCGAGGCGCGCATCACCGGACGGCTCGGCAATCTGGTTCAGGCGCAGGCAACGGCACGCGTCGCGGGTGAAATTGTTCTGAAGGCGGAATTGACTTTGAGCGGCGCAACGTAATTTCACTTCATAAACAGACGATTCAGGCGCGCGTTTCGGCCAGGAAACGTCGTCGCCATTCGGCACGGGAAATTTTCCCACGGGCGTTGGCCGAAAGTGATTCGACAAAACGCCATTCGCGCGGAACCTGCCAGGCGGGCAGTGTTTGCAGTAGAAATTGTTTCAATTCCTTTTCCTCTATGCCCGCCACAATAACCGCAACGATGATTTCCGTCCGTTCCATGTCGCGGCTCGGCACGCCAAAAACGAGACACTCGCGGACTTGCGGATGCGCAAGCAACGCGCGTTCGACAGTCTCCGGCGACAGCTTGCGGCCGGCCACATTGATCTGGTCGCTTAACCGCCCGCGCAGAAAAACCAAGCCACCCTCCAATTCCGCCAAATCACCCGTTTGAAAAATGCCGCCGCCGAGCGAGTCCAATTTATCCGGCCAATAGGTTTCGCCGACGGCACGGCTGCACACCACCAGGCAGCCATCATCGCTGAGGGACAATTTCACGTTCTGCATCGGCGAACCGGCCAATGCGGTGTCAGTGCGTGGCGTGTTGCCCGCGTCGTAGGCAATGCCGCCGCATTCGGACGAACCAAGAAAATTGTGGATTTTTACGCCGCATGTCTGGAACACGGCCTGTTCCAAGGCCAGCGGCAACGGCGCGCCGGCGGAAATCGCAAGTCGCACGCTGGACGGAATCGCATTTGCCTCATGCCACGCGCGCCACATCGCCGGCACGGCCGCGAGCGTGATGGCCGGTTCATTTTCAGCCGCGCGGCGGATGATTTCCGGCAACGGCGCGGGCGCCAGAATCAATGGAATGCCATGCAGCAACAGCGGCAGCACCAGATTGGAAAATCCATACGAGTGCGCCATCGAAATGACACCGAGGTTCGGCCAGTCCTCACGCAAGCCCATCGTGGCGACGATATTGTCCGCATCAGCCATGAGTTGTTCAGCGGTAAAAGCAACGAATCGCGCCGCGCCGGCGGTGGCCGACGTGGATTTGAAATGAACACAATTTTTCGGAGGCCGGGAAACTTCCGGCGGCAGTTGTCCCGATTCGAGCGGGCAAACCATTTTGTTTTCGCGCCACGCGGCGAGCAAACCCAGGATAAATTCCGGCGAATGGCCCCGGGGAAAGGCCGTGCCGGCCCGGCCAATGGCCTGGGCTTCACCCGCAACGAACAGTTCGGCAAACGTCCAGCGACGTCCCGACGCGGCATCGCGCAACGCAAGTTCGTTGCGCCGTTCTCCGGCAATTTTTTGCCAGCGTTCGTAAAGCATTGTCAGTTTGTTAATGCACGACTAACTTCTTCCGCAAGCGAATTGATGATATTTACCAAAACAAGTCAGGATGAAGTTGGCGGGCGGCGGTTTGAATTTGCGCGCGACACCTTCGCCTTTGCCAATGAATTGCTGTGGAAATATCAATCCGATCCGGCGACCGGCAAAACCACCTTCCACCGGCGGGAACCGAAGCCGGACTATGTGCTTCGCTGTTTTGTCCTGACGCTCGCGGTGCGGCAATTTCGTTATCACGCGCGGTTTGATGCCGGTCAGAAAATTGCCGGTGACGAAACCTACCGGCATTTGATTCGCGAAGTCATTTCGCGCAACCCGCGTACGCCATGCCCGGACGAAAGACGGATCGTCATTCCTGGATATGCCAGCTTGCGCGAATTCAGCCGGGCCCGTGAACCATTGTTGAAAGCCGGGTGCGGCGGGGCATGGCGTTCGTATTTTTTGCGGAGCCATTGGCGGATGATTGTTCCAATCACGCGCGCCCACCAGACACGCACGGCCGCGCAATTGTTCGCCGCCCTCAAGCAAAATTATTCGCCCATCATCCATCTGGTGAATTTTCCTTCGCTGTCCATCAATCACGGAATGGTTGTGTTCGACGGGGTTGAAACCGGGCGCGGTTTTGAGTTTCAAGCCTACGACCCGAACGATCCCAAACAACCGGCGCAATTGACGTTTGACCGCGAGTCGCGAACCTTTTTTCTGCCGGCGAATCTTTATTGGGTGGGCGGCAGCCTGAACATCATCGAGATTTGTCACAGCTGGCTTTTATGACCAGCCGCGCCGCGTTTTGGACGCCAGAACAATGACCCGAAAAAGACCAGGCCACAGACGTCGATGCCGCAGATGTAGCCGATTTTGTAGAGACGCCCCGAATTGTCCGTTGCGTAAATGGGGACATCCTTGCCGATAACGAGGCTTGGCAGCGCAATGGGCATCAGCGCGCCGTGCAAAACGCCAAGGCCAAAGCCAGCGGTCCGGTTTTGTGGAAATGCCCGGGGCGACGCCCACATATAAAACCAGCCGAACAGCACCATAACAACGAGCAGCGTCACCGCTTTGCGCAGCAGCAGCGTGACAAAATCGCGGCGGAACAGTTCAGGCGTTGGCGGCGGTTCCATTTTCAATTACAGGAAGATGTTTGTGCGCGACTGTTCTGCCAAGCGGATTTTTTAGATCCTGCGCCAACCACCACCGTAACCAGCGCCAGGTGTCCGATAGCGGGTTAATCCGGCTTGCGCTCGATTTGTATATAACTTGAGCGGGCACAAATTCCACCCGCTGTTTTGCGGCCAGAAAGGCGACGAGCATTTCTGATTCGATCTCAAAACGGTTCGCGTGGAGCGGCAATTGAAGCAGGGTTTCCAAATGTGCGAGTCGGAAACCGCACTGTGAATCCGGCAACCACGCGCCGGTCAGACGAGAAAGCCGTTTTGACATCCACCGGTTTGCTTTTCGACGCAACCAGGGCATCGCGTCGGAATTTTCCATGCGATGGCCGACAATCAGCGAGGCCCGGTTTTTTCCGGCACAGTCAAAAAAATGGGGGATGTCATCTGCCGCATGCTGGCCGTCGCCGTCCAACATGAGCACCCAGGTGAAGCCGAGTTCACGGGCACGTTGCCAGCCGGCGCGCAACGCCGCGCCTTTGCCGCAATTCGTTGGCCGGCAGACAATTTCCGCTCCCGCCGTTTTCGCCTTTTCCGCCGTGTCGTCGGTCGAGCCGTCGTCCACGACGATGACTGTTGGCAAATGCTTCCGGACTCCGGCGATAACGATTCCGATATGCGCCGCTTCATTGAAGCAGGGAATCACTGCGGCGCATTGGTGTTTCCAATCCGTCATTTTTAAAAAAATATACGCACTGTTCGCGGTCAGTCCACGCTGTTGGGATGCAGGTCGGTTTTGACAACCGAGCCGTCAGTGGCGGAAATTACCACGACCCCAATATCCGCGTCTTCGTTGGGGGCTTTAAGTTTGGCCGCCCACAGTTTGACCTTCCATTCCGGGCCCAAGTCGCCGTGTTGCAGCCAGAGTTGCGAGGCCTTGACCGTGAGATTGTTCAACAGCGGCTCCGCCATGGCGATTTTCAAGGCTCTGTCCGAATCCACTTTTAGTTTTGTGCTGTCGAGCACCCTGTCCTCGCCGGTAATGGGTTCGAGCAATCGCAACGGGTGCGAAACATCGAGCTTTTGTCCCGCACCAAATTTCACTTCGATGGCCTTGAGCGTCGCGTCGGGATCGTAATAAACGACATACCAGATGTTTGGCACAAGCGTGCCGACGGATTTCTCGGAGCGGATCTGGACAACCTTATCCTGCGATTGTACGCCGACGTATGGGTCGCCTAATTTGATCAACTCAAAGGCCGTTGGATCTGCGGCCAGTGCCATCTGTGTGACGGCAAATGTCATTGCCGCAACCACGAATGTTTTTAGGGTGAAACTTTTTTGCATAATTTTCATAGTCATGGATGTAGTTTGATAATTCAATCGTGCGCGGCTGACAACACTTAAAACCATTCTGCCGACCGGGCAAAAAAATGTGCTGCGCCGACACCACTGACGAACTTTAAGCCGGCCGTTTGCCGGTGTATATGGGGTGTTCACCCCACTGGTTGCGCTGGAACGGCGGAACTACTATTCTGAACCGGTGTTAAGTTACGGCCATTTTCCCACCGAGTCTGAACTCGCTTTGAACGGCGCAGAGCAAGCGGTTTTGCACGAACGCGCTGCCGCCGCGACGCGAAGTCAATTTGGCAAAAAAGTTTTCGTGCGTGCTGTGGTCGAAGTTTCGAATTTCTGCCGCGAAAATTGCGGCTACTGCGGTATGCGCCGCGATAATCGCAGCCTCGCCCGCTACCGCGCGCAGCATGAGCAAATCGCCGAACTGCTCATCGAACATCGCCCGGACAGCGTAACGGACGTGAACATTCAGTCGGGCGAAGACCCTATGGCTGTGCGCGAAGTCGTGCTGCCGCTCATTGAAACCTTGCGGCGCGAAACGCCGCTCGGTATCAGCGTCTGCCTGGGAACCTTGTCGCCGGAACTTTACTCCGAATTGCAAACCGCCGGCGCGGGTATTTTTATCATGAAGTTCGAATCCGGCGATGCCGCGCAATACGAACAACTGGAAGCGCCCGGCACCCTGGCCGAACGACTGCGGCACATTCGCCTGCTCGCGGAAAACAATTGGTTCGTCAGTTCCGGTTTCATCGTCGGGTTGCCCGGACAAGTGCCGCGGGACCTGTGGAAAAACCTGGAGCTGGCACGCACGCTTCCGCTTCACGGCTGTAGTGTCAGCCCGTTCATTCCCGGCGAAAACACGCCACTCACCGGAGGCGCGATGGCCAATGCTGATTGGACTTTCAATTGCGTGAGCGCACTGCGGTTGATGCGGCCTGACTGGGTGATTCCCGCCGTCAGCGCGTTCAACCTCGCCGCACAGGATGGCTATCGCCGTGGCCTGCGCGCGGGTGCGAATCTCGTGACGATCAATTTGACCCCCGGTGATTTGCGCGGTGATTACGTCATTTACAAGCGCAGCCGGTTCATCATGACGGAAGAGCGCGTACTGGATGCCCTTTCCGCTGAAGGACTTGCGCCATCGAAAACCGGGCTGGCAGATTTTTATCGAAGCCAGGCAGCGGATGCCGTGGAAAAAGAAATCGCCGGCACAGTTCAAAGGTGAGGCGTGCGTGCTGTTCCCGCTGTCAAAATCTTTCCCCGCCGCAAGGCCGAATCGCGTCGTCATCACCGGCGCGGGCATCTTCACCGCGTTTGGCCCCGGCTGGCAAATCAATGCCGACGGTTTTCGCGCCGGGCGAACTGTATTTCGTCCGGTAACGCTGTTCGACGTTTCGCACCAGCGTTCAAAAATCGCGGCGGAAGCCGACTTGCCGGCGGAACTTCCGGCCACAAAACTGGCTCCGAACACCATCCGCCGTTTGGGCCGCGCTTCCCGGATGCTGGTATTCGCCGCCCAGGAAGCGTGGTCACAAGCGGGGTGGAACGCGGAGGAAAATCTGCCGGTTGTGCTTGGCACAACCAGTGGCGAAATGTCCTTCGGTGAACAATACCTGCAACAAGCCCTCCAATCTCCGCATGCCAAAAGGCGGCAGCCAACGCGCGTCATCCACTATCAAATTCAGCAGCAGGGACTCGAATTGGACAACGCCTTTGGTTTTCACGGGCCGATCACCGTCATTTCAAACGCCTGCGCCTCCGGCGCGAACGCCATCGGCCATGCGTTTGAGATGGTGCGCGGCGGACGCGCCGAAAAAGTTTTGACCGGCGGGTACGATGCCCTGTGTCAGTTGACTTTTGCCGGATTCGATTCGCTTCAGGCACTCTCACCGACAACGTGCCGTCCGTTCGACGCCACGCGCGACGGGCTGACGCTGGGTGAAGGCGCGGCGATTTTGGCCCTGGAAACGTTTGAACACGCGCGGAAACGAAACGCGGAAATCCTGGGCGAAATCACCGGTTATGGCGTGGCCACCGACACTCATCACCTCACACAACCGCATCCCGAGGGTAATGCCGCCCTGGCTGCGATGGCGGCCGCGTGCGCGTGCGCGAAAGTTTCTCCCGATCAAATTGATTATGTCAACGCGCATGGCACGGCCACGCCGCAAAACGACGCAACGGAAACGGTGGCGGTCAACCGTTGGGCGGGTGGACACGCAAAAAAATTGCCGGTAAGTTCGACAAAATCCAGCATCGGCCATTTGCTCGGCGCGGCCGGTGCGGTGGAAGCGGTTGTTTGTTTGATGGCATTGCGCGGACAGTGGCTGCCGCCGCAAATTTCATTGGATAAAATTGATCCCGCCTGCCGTTTTCAAATTGTGCGTGAACCGGTGGACGCGAAAGTTGAAATGGCGCTTTCAAATTCATTTGGTTTTGGCGGCGCGAATGCGTCGCTCGTTTTCCGGAGGTGGGCATGAGCAGGGTATTCATTGACGGAATCGGCGCCGTTTCGCCCGCCGGCTGGGGCGTTACAGCTTTGCGCGCCGCCCTGGAAAAAAACGTGCCGCTGCCCATTCAACCGGTGGCACGACCGGGCTGGGAAAAACCGCTTTTCGTCCGTTCCGTTCCGCCACCGGCTGCGCGGCCGGCATTTTTCGCGCATCCACGATTGCGCCGGGCCAATGCGATCACCCAATTCACCATCGCCGCCGCGCTCGAAGCGCTGGGGGAAACAGTTTCCCTCGTGCAAAGCGGCGCGGCGCGCCTGGGCATCATCGTGGGTATGATGTCCGGCGGTGTGAATTATTCGCGCCGGTTTTATGAGGAAGTTTTAAAGGACCCGGCGACGGCCAGTCCGCTGATCTTTCCTGAAACCGTTTTCAACGCATCGGCCAGTCATCTGGCCGCCTTTCTCAATTCGAACGCCATTTGCTACACGCTTGTTGGCGACGACGGAACCTTTTTGCAAGGCATCGCGCTCGCCACCCAGTGGCTCGCGGACGACAAAGTGGACGTTTGCCTGGTGATTGGCGCGGAGGAAACCGACTGGATCGTGGCTGACGCCATAAATCTGTTTCACCCCAACTCGGTTCACAGCGCAGGTGCGGGTGCAATTTTGTTGAAGAAGGATTCCAGTTCCGGTGCCATCGCCGAACTGGCTGCCGTCACCGATTCGTTTCCGTTCACGCAACGTCAAACCCGGGCCACAGCGGCGTGCAAGATGCGGGCCCAGTTTCCGCCGGGCATGAAAAATGAACTACTCTGCACCAGCGCACAACAACTGCCGCGCCTGGACACGGCGGAAAGCCAGGCGTGGAGCGATTGGACTGGCGTTCAGGTGGCGCCAAGGGCAATTCTGGGGGAGGCATTCCTGGCTGCCACCGCGTGGCAATGCGTCGCTGCGTGCGACGTCATCCGGCAAAATAAATTTGCCAGCGCGAATGTCAGCGTCGTTGGCGTCAACCAACAGGCGATTGGGGCGCGGTTTGAAAAGCCGGCTTTTTGAGGCAACGCATGAATAAGCGAATCATTTTGATCACGGGCGCGAATGGCGCTTTGGGCCGCGCGACGGCGCAGGCATTCCTGGACGAGTCACCGGGGAATTTTGTCTGGCTCGGCGTGAACCGCCGGCGCGAACACGCGGAGACATTGGCGGCGAAAAATCCGGACCGTTGCCGGACCATTTCCCTGGATGTGACGAAGCCGGATGCATGGAAATCAGCGGTCGCGGAGATTGTCGCCATGCATCAGCGGCTCGACATTTTGGTCAACAACGCGGGTATGCATGACGATGCGCTTTTGGCACAAATGAAATGGGAATCCTGGCATGGGGTGCTGGCCGTGAACTTGGAAGGGGTTTTTCACGGTTGCCAGGCGGTCATGCCGGTGATGATTTCACAACGCCACGGGCGCATCATCAACCTCGCGTCGTTAAGCGCGCTGCTGGCGCCGCCGGGACAGACAAATTACGCGGCGGCCAAGGCGGGCGTGGTGGCGTTGACACAATCACTGGCCAAGGAAGTTGCACGCATCGGTATCACGGTCAACGCGGTTTGCCCGGGCTATCTGGACACGGAAGCGTTCGCCGGCTTGGACGCCGACGCGAAAAAAAAGGCGCTGGCGCAAATTCCCATGCGGCGTTTCGGCCATCCGGAGGAGGTGGCGGCGGCCATCCGATTTCTGGCTTGCGCCGAGGCGGGTTACGTCACAGGCTCGGCGCTCAAAATTGACGGCGGGATCTTTTGATTTTTATTTTGAATGAACAATCCAACGGAACTCAAAGGGCAGATCAAACGGATGCTGGTGGAAAATCTCATGCTCCAAATCAGCGCGGAAGAAATCGGCGATGATGAGCCGCTGTTTGGACCGGGCGGCTTGGGGTTGGATTCGGTGGATGCGCTGCAAATCGCCGTCGCGCTGGAAAAAAATTACTGCCTGAAACTTTCCGACGTGGAAGTCGCACGGAAAATGTTGCAAACCGTCAACACCATCACCGCGGCAATTCAAGCACACCAGTCCCTGCCTAAATAAACCGTTCTGGTTTTTGTCGAATCTGCGAAACCCGGATGTCGCCTGAATGATTCACCATACCGCAGGCGAATAGCAGCCACCAGACAACACAAACCACCATGACGACGTTAAGGATCTGCTTGGTCTTGTGCGAACAACGTTCGCCTTAAGGCGCGATTTTGTCGCTCACCCACTGGCGCGCTTGATTAAACCCGTCCTTCGTCGCGTCGTAGGCTTTCTGGAAGCCGGCCTTGACGCTGTCCCAAGTGGACTCGGTGGCATTCTTGGCCTCATCAAGCTGCTTGTTCAACTGGGCCGTTTGGTCGCGCAACGCCTGAAGTTTGGGTTTGGCCTCGGCCTTGACCGCGTCGCTGGATTTTTCAATTTTGGCGTCGAGCTTGTCCAAATCTTTGTTAAGAGCGTCCAACTGGACCTGCATGGCTTTAACGAATTCAGCTTTTTGTGCGAAGGTATAATCTTTCATATCCTGCGCAGCCTGTTTTGTTTCGGTTTGAACCTTCTCAATATTCTGGGAAGTGGTTTGTTCCTTGTCGCATCCCACTGCAAAAGCGGCGATGGAAAGGAATGTAATGGCCAATGCTTTGTTTTTCATAACGGTGATTTTCGTTGTGTGTTTGGTTTGCTGCTGTGCCTGCTAATCTGGAAAAGCTACGTTACCGGGTGTTTTTTTGCTATGGGGTATAACCCTACCGTGCGTCACGGGTTGAGCGGGTGGCGGCCATCAAGGCGCGCGTCTTCAGCCAGTCGGCCATGTCATTGCTGATTGCTGGTGTTTGTTTGTTAATATTTTTTGTTTTTCTGTTTGGTTGCGCTTTTCAGCGGTAAATTTTCCACAGCGATGAGATGATCTCCAACGATTGAGTCGTTAAAACGGTCGTTTTTAAATGGTAAATTTGTCGCGTCGTCGCGATGAGCTGCTTCCGGTGAGCTGGCAACCTTCAAAATCGAGTTTCTCCCGCCGAACGGGTTGGACACGGTTTCTCTGGCGAGCGGGTCGGGCATCCATTGGCCGTCCACGATGAGACAGTATTCGTAGGTGCCGGGCGCCAAAGCCGTTTCCTTCCACCAGCGACCACCTCCTGCGGGATGCAGGGTTTTGGCTTCGGGCTGCCACTGGTTAAATGTTCCCGCGATGCAAACGGTGGTGGCCGTCGGATGAGTAAATTCAAAGCGTACCGGCACCAGTTGGGGACCGGTGTTCCGGGCGTTGTCATGGTTATGGTTGTGTTTCATAATAGGTGGTTCATCAGGACGATTGACTTTCAATTTTTGGAAAATGTTCCATTTCACACCACCACTATGCATCCGAAGCCCCTGCGGGAGCTATGGGGTATAACCCTACCAGATATTTATGAATCCAGTCTTGGCAGGCAGGCTGGGATGATCATAAAAACTGAATGGGGAGTTTCAAGCCGACTGCCGGCGGTGATACGGCGAAGATTCTACGCAAAGCCAGATGGGTGGGGAGAAAGGCGACGAGCCACAGCACACCGAGCCACAGGATGACATAGAGGTTTTGATTGATCCAGTGTTGCGGCTGCTGGTCGTTGAAACCGTAAAGATAATTAATATTGATGGGGGTGTTGGGGTTGGCCAAATGCGCTCCAGCGGGCGGAGTAAAAAAGTAACAGACGAACCCAAATCCCGCGGCCAGAACAGTCCAGGCAAACAAAGCCCGTTTGTCGTAGCCCAGACGGAACAGGAGCCAGACGAGCAGCAAGGGCAGCCAGCCATGAAAAAGCGAAAGCCCGCGGGTGAACAGCGGAAGCTGGCTGTTGAACATATAACCGGTCAGGCCCAGAAAGTGAATCCCCAGAAGTTTGCCGCCGAAGTCCGCGAGCCAGAGGCATTGCGGAAGCAGAATGCCCACGGCGCACATGCTGATGAGCAGGGAGCTTTCCAACCACATGCCCATCACCGTGAGAATGAGGGCGGCATCGCAGAACCATAAAAAATTGGTGGGTCCATAGGTGCGCAAATAAACCGGGATGAGAACGGCAAGAAAGGCGGCGCCGGTCACTTTGGCGGCCAGTGGAATTTTGTGTTGTCGAACTACAACCGGTTTGCCACCGATGACAGGAATAGTAGAAACGAAGGTCGCGGGAGCTTCAGATTTCATGGACGCTAATTTTTCGGCGGCTCTTCAGGTTTTGGATCTGGCGGCCTCATGGGCGTTAGCGCTGCCAAAATGGCCTTTTGCACCGCCGGATTGGAAAGATTTCCCAAGTGACCGCCTTGCGGAAAGACTGTTAATTGTTCCGGTGCAAACGTGGCGTGGAGCCAGGCCAGATCCCCGTCCGTCAGGAGAAAATCGTTTTGATTGACGATGACACGGATGTTCGGGTTGGCGCGCAAACCGGCGTCATACGTTCGCAAATCGCCGGATTTTTCGATCGTTTCCGCCGTCGGCGTAGCCAGGCCGCGGGCCTGATAATACGGAATCGCAAACTTCTCAAAATAATCATGGTAGGAATACTGAAGGATTTCCTGATACAACGGGTCGCGCCTGAAATTCCGGATCGGGTGGTGCAGGACGCCCTGATTATTTCGACGCTGACTGCTGAAAATAATGTCCCGCAGCATGAACCGAAAGGTCATTCCGATGAGAAACTTGGATTCGATGGCGCTGAAGGGCAGCGAGGTTTGCGGCGTGAGGGTGAGTTTGCTCAAGTCGGCTACCTTGAGAAAGGTATTCTCGAGGTCGTCGGCTCGTTCCGCACCCGGCCAGTCCAGGGGCGCCCGGTAAAATTCGTCCAGCTTGAAAACCCCATACTCCATTCGAACAGGCGTATTGATGGCAACGACCCGGTCAAATTGAATCAACGGTCCGCCTTCGCCGGGGTTGGACGGAGGTGAATTCGTCGGTCCGGTGGCCGCGACGAACAAAGATTGGAATGCGCCCATGGAATAGCCCATCAACGCCCGATTGCCCAATCGATCCGGATACAGCGTATGCAAGCGGTGATCAATTTCCGTCAGCGCGACGTGCAAGTCGCGGCCGTCCACCGGCAGATAAGCCGGCATCGCCGCGGTCGAAGCATGTTCCATGAACTCGGAGTTGAAAGGGCTGCTGATGCACACGGCGGAGAAGCCATTGCTGTAAACCAACTCGGCCAGCGCCAGGGATGGCTCGGCCAGACGATGCGAGCCCAGTCCGGGAACGATGTAGACCACGTTCGCCTTCCCCGGTTGCAACCAAAACGTGAATTTTAATTTCCGGCCCGTCGTCGGAATCAAGACCGACCGGGTCTTGCCCCGTCCAGGAAATTCAGGATTTTTGAAAGTGAAGAAGACGGATTCGAGGGTTTCCAGCGAGGCTTCATCCTGTTTTCCCTTCACTTGGAAATCCGCCACACGGTTCTCTCTCGCGAACGTCCAGGCATATTGAATCTCGGAATATGGGTCCATTTCGGCCTGACTAAATCGCACATATTCGCCCACGCTGTCGGAGAGATCGTTATACATGACCGCATAGGTGAAATAGCTGTAAGGGCCGAGGTAGGTCAGCGGATTGTTCGCGTCGAATTTGTAGGGAGCGATATAGAGCAATGGATTGGCAGCCGTGTCGGCGGCCAAACCCACGGTATCCCGTTCATTGCTCGGTCCAAAAACCGGCAGCATGATGAAACACTCCGGCTTCCAGCCCCACTGGCCAAACGTCTGGCCAAAATCCGCGTCCGATTTCGGAATCTTCCATTTGGTCGCCGGATCGAAGAACCCGGCAATACCGACTGTGGTATTGCAAACGAACCGGTAAGATTCATCGCGCGCTCCGCGCCATTTTCCCTGGAGCAGATTGTTGATCAATCGTCCCGGATAAGTGAGATTCCTGCCAAAATGTCCAATTCCGTTTCGGATCGGTTTCACGACGACGAACCGATATACTTTACTCGTCGGCTTGATGACCCCGGTCATAAGCCCCTTGTTGAAGCCCCACATCACCCGATTGAACGGTTCGATGGGGTCGGGGACGGATTTTGGCAGAACGACGGTTTCCGCGCCGGCATCGTGCAAGGTCGTTCTGCCCGCCGGCTCGGTTGAAACCGATGATGGGATTTGCGCCAGCGAACTCGCAGCCAGGCTACAGCCCAGTGCGATGGCCAGGACGACATGAACGAAAAACCCTCGCCCGGGATTCCGATGTAAATTCATTTACTGATTTTATCTGTCGTCACAAGCCCGCCTGCTGTGAGATTAAGCCTCTCGGCCATCCACGCCAGCAGCTTTCCGGGAGGCTTGGCGACTTTGATCAAGCTCCGCGCCAGCCATGCCTTCATCAACCAGTCGCTCATTGTCGCTGCGCCCTTCGTCATCCTCATCGGCACTGGGTGCCACTGGAACTTTGTGTCCGGTTGAGCCGGGCACCGGGTCCCAGCGTTCGGATTCGGGTGCTGATTCAAGGACTGCCTCTTTCGGGTCTGTGTCCGGTTCACCCGTCAATTCCTGTTTAGCCTGTTCCAAATCGGATTTCGACACGTCCCGCGCGGAACGGCCATTGATGACCGCCAGTTCCACCGCACGCTCCC
>Ga0182027_10003899_pt1 | contig 23369 bp, 27 predicted proteins | sample 712E1DmetaG_FD_121300 | JGI IMG/M metagenome (GOLD analysis project Ga0182027, IMG submission 121300) | Permafrost microbial communities from Stordalen Mire, Sweden - 712E1D metaG (Illumina Assembly) | ecosystem: Environmental > Terrestrial > Soil > Wetlands > Permafrost | place: Sweden... | reverse complement strand
TGGGAATCGGCAGGAGCCTTCGTCCATGCGGAACGTCTCGATTCAAAAGGCGAGCGAGTTGTCCCAGGTGGTGAAATCCGCCGTTGAACAGCTTCTAGGCCGGTCGATTGCGCCTGACGAGGAGATTAGCGTTACGGCCGTCCCTCCGCAGCGGGTTCCGCCTTCGGAAGGCCGGGCCGCGGTGGCGCGAGATCTGGAAGCGTTCCTCAATCGCCGCGCTGAGAAAGTCAACGGTCTTCCGGAAGAAGAACTCGATGCGGCGATCGCCGAGTTGGAAGCGGGGAAGGGCAAGAAGTTCCTAAGCGTAGACGCGTTGATGGCGGACCTGAATGCGGACGATTGAACGGCCCTCTGCCTTCAAGCGCGACTACCAGCGAGCAGAGGCAACCGCACGCCTCCCCGCACCAAGTTCCGGGCTAGACGGGACAAAGGGCCGCTCTGTCGAAGACGCTCCGGGTGGGGCGGGCCGGGGTACCCACTAGCTTCGTGGGTTCGCCTGTCTGCTGGCGACGAGAATGGAAGAGTTGAAGAAGGCAGGCCGACCCACGGCAGTGGGTACCCCGGCCCGCCCCACTGCGCTGCCGCGTCTTCATTAGCTTTGGCGGGACGCCGCGATGGAACCTGAATGGCGCCCGCGTTTGCGTGTGGTGCAAAATGCCCGTATAATGGTGGCAGATTGCCAACGAGCGTTCTCACATGGCCGTACTGAACCAGACCGCCGAGCAGGGCCCAGCGGGCGCCCCGCCAGGAGCGTTCTACTCTTTGATGGGCGGCAAACTCGGTGTCTCCGAGATTCGATGTGGCGAAGACATCGCTTCGCTCGTCGAGAAACGGCTTCCCGCCTCGGCTGTCAAGGCGCTGGTTCGCGGCGGGCTCTCGGACGCCGAAGTCTACCAGTTAATCGTCCCCCGCAGGACCCTGGCGCACCGGCTCGCAAAGCACCAATCGCTCTCCAAGGACGAATCCGACAAGGCGGTGCGCGTGGCTCGGCTCGCCGCTATGGCCGAGCAGGTGTTTGGAGAACCGGAACGCGCCTGGCGCTGGCTGCGTAAACCGAAGCGGCGGTTCGCCGGCAAGACGCCCGTGGAGATGCTGGCGACCGAAGCCGGCGCCCGCCTGGTGGAGGAGACGATCGGGCAGATCGAGCACGGCATCTTCGCGTGATCCTTTGGCGCATCGGCGACCACTCCGCCCTGGACGGCGCCGGTGCTCTAAGCCTGTCCGGCCGCTGGCACACCGCGGGCCAACGCATCGTGTACTGCGCGCCCAATCCGGCCACGGCGCTTCTGGAAGTGCTGGTGCACGCCGAGATTGACATTGACGATGTGCCCGTGAACTTCCGGTATCTGGAGATAGAAGCTCCCGATGCGCTGGCCGCTGAAGACCTGGACACGAGCGCGCTGGCGGATTCGTGGCGGGCGGACCTGCTGGCGACCCGCCGGGCCGGCGATCGGTGGTTACAATCCAGCCGCACCCCGTTGCTCCGCGTGCCCTCGGCCGTTGTTCCGGCGACTTGGAACGTTCTGATCAACCCACGGCGTCCGGACGCCGCACAGATCCGCGTCGTCCGTACCCTTAGCCACGGCCTCGACCCGCGATTGTCTCGGTAGATCAATGGGCGGCGATGGGGTAGCCTTGCCACAGGTATTCCAGGGCTTCGGGCAAGGTCTGCCGCTTGACGGCGCCGTCGGTGTGACCGGCGTTGCGCGCGAATACGAACTGATAACGATAGCCTTTGGCGGCCAGGGCTTTGGCCATGTTCTCATTGGCCAGCACCCAGTCATGCATGTTATCGCGCATGGCATTGGGATTGAGCAGGTCGCGGTCGCCGACTTCCATCCAGATGCGCAGCGGCTTGGGCGGAGTGTTGGGGATCAGACGCGCATGGAACTCCCAGGCGCCGCCGGGTGTCTCCGGGTTTGGCGGCCACTGCTGATTCACGTAAGTGCCAGAGTAAGTCAGCACGCGGTGGTATAACTCCGGGTGATACCAGGCCATGATCAGGGCGCAGGAGCCGCCGGAGCTGCCTCCCATGGTGGCGCGGCCGTCGGGGTCCTTAGTCAGTTTCACGTTGTATTGCTTCTCGACGAGAGACAGCACTTCTTTCTCGACGAACTCCGCGTAGAGGCCCGACATGGCGTCGTACTCCAGGCCGCGCTCGCTGCCCTGGGCGTCGCCGCTGCCGTTGCCGATGGAGATGGCAATCATGACGGGCACGCGACGCTGGGCGATCAGGTTGTCGAGGGCGGTGAACAGACCACGGTCCGGGCCGTCGGCGCCGACGATGAAGGGCGCGGCCGCGCCGGGGACGTACTGTTTGGGGACATACACGGACACGCGGCGATCGTAGGGCGCGGGGTGGCTGGTGGTCACGATCAGCTTGGCGGGGTCGGCCGGGTCCGGCTGGCCGAAGGTGTTAGGCTCGCGCGCGATGCCGGGATAGATCTTGCTATCGGCCGATGCCATGGTGAAGGTGAAGACAGATCCCTGGGGCACGCCATCCTGGGCGGTCGTCTCGGGCGCGGGGTTGTGGGTGGGGCCGAGGATGAAGTTCCCGTCGTCGGGCGGAGCGTTGGCGCCGTCAGGCAGCTCTTTGGCCGCGACATAGCCGGGGGTGTGGGGATCGCGGGCGGGAGGTTGAGCCATGGCCGGACCGAAGCCGGTCAACAGACAGATGGAGAACGCGAGGGTCGAAAGACGGAACATCAGGGCCTCCCTTCGGGGAAATCTTCACCAATCTTACATCAAGAGGCGGATGGGAAAGGGGGTCGTTAGTGGAATCCCGGAGAGCCGCCCGATTATACTGGAGGTCAAACATGAGCATCCCCTTTCAAATCGTGGTGTGCGGGGGCATTGTCCCGGACCCGCTGCAAACGTTGGAGCCGGTGACGGGGCCCGCCGGGCCGTCGCTTAAGAACGAGATGATGCTGCCGGCCATACTGGACCCATGGGCGGGACATGCGCTGTTCGAGGCGGCCAATCTGGCGCGGACGGCGCCGGGCAGCAAGGTATGGCTGGTCAGCCTGGGACCGAAGGCCAAGCTGCAACAGGTGATGATGACGGTGGCGCAGAAGGTCCCTTTCGAGCTGGTGGCGCTGGACGGGCCGGCGTCGGGCTTTTCGGATTCGTTCGGGACGGCGGCCGCGCTGGCGGCGGCTATCGAAGGCATCGCGGGACTGGACAAGACGCGGCTGCTGCTGTTCGGCGGCTGGGAATCGGCCTCGCGCGGCGCGGGCGCCACGTTGCAGATGGTGGGCGAGCGGCTGGGGGTCACGGAGCAGTTTCTGGGCGTCGACCGCCTCACGGTGGGCGAGGATGGCAGTCTGGAGATCCTGGAGCGCATCGAAGGCGGCAAGCAACAGGTCTCCGTGTGCGCCGGGCCGCCGGCAGTGCTCGGATGGGCCACGGGCAGCCTGCCGGAGCCGCGCAACAACCCGCAAGTGGGCATGGCCAACATGCGGACCGTGATGCCGGCGCTGCAAAGGGCCAAGACCGCTCCGGTGGCCGGCGGCGGCCTGAGTTACGCGTCGGTGAACCTGCCCAAGCAGCAGCGCGAGACGCGGGTGGTGAAGAATATGCCGGCGGAAGAGATTGCGCGCGAGATCGTCGCCTGGATCGGGGAGAAATAGCGTGGAGACCATACTCGTACTGGCGCATGTGGAAGCGGATGGCGCGTTGGGCAAGCCGGCGCTTGAAGCCTTGACCGCGGCCAAGAATCTGGGCGGTGAGGTGATCGTGGGATTGGTGGGCGGCGAGGCGCAGGCGGCCGCGGACCAGATCGCCGGCTGCGGCGCGACGCGCATTCTGGCGGTGAGCGGAGCGGCCTTCACCGAGTCCCGCTACGCCACGGACGCGGCGGCGGCCGAAGCGCTGTGCCGCGCGGCTGGGACGCCGATTGTGCTTGCGCCTGCGACGGCTCGCTGGGCGCGGGCGCTTCCGGGCGTGGCCTACCGGCTGGGCGGGCGGGTGGATACGCACGCCACCAACCTGGCGGAGCGGGACGGGGCGCCCGCGGTGACGCGCTGGTTCTACCGCCAGCGCATGGAAGCGGTGCTGACGCGGGCGGAGCGGCCGTGGATTGTGCTGATCGATTCCGGCTGCTTCACGGCATGGAGCGGCGCACCCGGCACGGCGGTGGTGGAACCCGTGGCGGTGGAAGCGCCGGCGTCGCGCACGAAGGTGATCGGGGTGCAGGCGCCCAAGGCCGACGAACAGACCATACGGCCCGAGGCCAAGCTATTGTTCGTGGCGGGGGCGGGCTGGACCAAGAAGCAGGCCGATGGCGCGACGCATTCGGCCGAGGCGGCCAGCTTGATTCTGGGGTTCCTGCGCGCGGCGAAGGCTTCGCTGGGCGGCAGCAAGTCGCTGGTGGACCTGAGCGGGGAAGGCGAAGCGGTGCTGCCGTTCATGACGCACCTGAACCAGATCGGCCAGACCGGGGCCACGCCGCGGCATCCCAAGGGACTGTCCACGTGCTGCCACGGGGAAGAGCCGCATGTGGTGGGCTGGCGCTTCGTCAACGAGCGGCGCGCCATTAACCTGGATGCGAACTGCGGATGGGCTCGCGGCAAGGCGGATGTGCTCTACGTAGCCGATGCCTTCGAAGTGATGCGGCGCTTGAACGGGCTGATGGGGCAAGGTTGATTCGAGGGTCGGCCGCGAACCAGCCGATCCTACTCGGCGTGGGCGCCAATCGAGCGCCCGGTTTCGTTCCTCCAGTGCTCAAGAATGACCTGAGACTCTACCGTGGCGGTAGCTGCAGTGTGGTCAACCGATTATCTTGGGAAAGGCGCGTCGATGGAGAAAGCGGCCTTGGTCCCAGGTCGAGCAGGGTAGGAGGTCAGCCTGAGAAACCGTGCGCGGCCGGTTGTACGGCGCGTTGGAAGGCTGCCAGCAGGTCTGTGTCGAAGGCTTCGGCCAGGGGCACTTCACAGAGGCGCATCGCACTCAATTCCACAATGGGCTCCCGCTCCGCCCAGCCGTTGGGCCGAGCCCAAAAAGTCGCCCAGCCGGTGTTGACCGACCACGCGATCCAGCGATTGGCGTGATCGATGTCACGAAACAGTTTGGCATCTAGCCGTAATTTGTTCTGGCGCGGCATGTCCCAGCCCCTGGCGTGAGTCTTACAGGTCTTATCTTGGGGCATTATGGGGACTGTGTCTGTACCATATTGCTCACTCCATTCGACTGCATTCGAATGCATTCGACTGTCATTCGACTTGAACTTTGACGCGGAACAGGGCAGAATAACGGTCGGGACATTTCACCCGAACGGAGACACCGGACGCCAATGCCGAAGAGCGAGAAGCCGAAACCGCCATTCGATCCCCAGGCTTTTCTGGCCAAAGTGGGCACGGGCAGAAGCACGCTGCACTTCCGGGCCGGGCAAGCGGCGTACACCCAGGGCGATCCGGCGGACGCCGTTTTTTACATTCGCGAGGGCAAGCTGAAGCTCACGGTGGTGTCGAGCCAGGGGAAGGAGGCGGTGATCGCCATCCTGGCGGCGGGGGCTTTCTTCGGCGAGGGCTGCCTGTGCGGGCAGGCGAAGCGAATGGCCACGGCCAGCGCCATGACGGACTGCGCGCTGACGCGGCTGGACAAGGTGGAGATGACCCGGGCGCTGCATGCCGAACCGGCGTTTTCCGAGTTGTTCGTGAGCTATCTGCTCTCGCGCAACATGCGCATCGAGGAGGATCTGGTGGACCAGCTCTTCAACTCGAGCGAGAAGCGGCTGGCGCGGATGCTGCTGCTGCTGGCGCGCACCGAGAAGGACGGCAAAGCGGAGCCGGTGGTAGCGAAGATCAGCCAGGAGATGCTGGCGGAGATTGTGGGCACGACGCGCGCGCGAGTCAACTTCTTCATGAACAAGTTTCGCAAGCTGGGCTTCATCGAGTACAACGGCGGGCTGCACGTTCACAGCTCGCTGCGGAACATCGTCCATCCGGAGTGAGGGTTCCGCCGGGCGGCTTCGACGCGTGGTACGTTAATTTTTGAACAATTGAGCCTGTATTCCGAAAGAGCAAAACCCATGTCGACAGAAACCAACGTGCGCAGAGATTTCTTGCGTCTGGCCGGCGCCAGCCTGGCTGGCGGGGCCCTGACCGCTCAGGCGAATCAAGCCGCGGCGCCGTCCGCCATAGTTTCCGCCGCAAGCTTCGACGTAAAGGCGTTCGGCGCGGCGGGCGATGGAAAGACTCTCGACACGGCCTCCATCGACAAGGCGATCGACGCGGCCGCGGGCGGGGGAGGCGGGACGGTACTTTTCCGGGCGGGCAATTATCTTTCGTATTCCATCCACTTGAAGAGCAACGTCACGCTGCAACTGGAACCGGGCGCGACGATTATCGCCGCCGATGCGCCGGCGGAGGGAGCGGGCGGATACGATCTGCCGGAGCCGAACGAGTGGAACATGTTTCAGGATTTCGGTCACAGCCATTTCCACAACAGCCTGATCTGGGGCGAAGGGCTCGAGAATATCGCCATTGTGGGGACGGGCCGCATCTGGGGCAAGGGCTTGAGCCGGGGCGAGAGCGGGGGCCCCAACGCCATGACGGCGGGAGTGGGCAACAAGTCCATCAGCCTGAGGGACTGCCACAACGTGCTGCTGCGGGACTTTTCGATGCTGCACGGCGGGCACTTCGCGATTCTGGCCACGGGGATCGATAATCTGACTATCGATAACCTGAAGATCGATACCAACCGCGACGGCATGGACGTGGACGCATGCCGCAACGTGCGCATCTCGAACTGTTACGTGAACTCGCCTTGGGACGATGGCATCTGCCTGAAGGCCGACTACGCGCTGGGGCGGGCCAAGCAGACCGAGCTGGTCACCATCGTCAACTGCTACGTCAGCGGGTGTTGGGAAGAAGGGTCGCTGCTCGACGGGTCCTACAAGAAGTTCGGGCCGGAGGCGCGGGTTCCGCATACCGGGCGCATCAAGTTCGGCACGGAATCGAACGGCGGTTTCCGCAACATCACGATATCCAATTGCGTATTCGAAGGGTGCCAGGGATTGGCGCTGGAGACGGTGGACGGGGCGCTGTTGGAGGACATCACGATCGCGAATATATCGATGCGCGACATTGTCAGCTCCCCGATTTTCATGCGCCTGGGGGCCCGCATGCGGGGTCCCGACAACACGCCGGTGGGGACGCTGAAGCGGGTGATCGTCAGCAACCTGGTGTGTTCGAACTCCGAAGCCGGGCTAGGATCGATCATCAGCGGGATACCTGGCCACTACATCGAAGACGTGAAAATCAGCGATATCCAGATTCTGCATCAGGGCGGCGGGACCAAGGAAGATGCCGCCTATCAGCCGCCGGAGTACGAGGACATGTATCCCGAGCCCACCATGTTTATCGGCGGTCCCAGGCCGAACGGACGGGGTCCGGACGGACGCTGGATTCCCGAGGGCCAAGGTCCGGCGGGAGCGGGCAGAGGCGCGGCGGCGGGCGGCAGGGGAGCAACGGCGACGGCGGCGCCGGCGGGCCCCGGACGGGGAACTGGAACCGGCGCCCCGCCCGTGCGGCATAAGATGCCTTCACACGGGTTCTACGTACGGCACGTGAAGGGCATTCAGTTCGATAACATCGAGATCCGAACGGCAAAGGACGATCTTCGGCCGGCCTTCGTGCTGGACGATGTGGAGGATGCGGACTTCTTCCGGATCAGAACGCCGCAGACCGCGGGAGCGCCGATTTTCGCGCTGCACAAGGTTTCGGATCTGGCGGTCCACATGTGCGGCGGCGTGGCGGACGCGCAACTGAAGACCGCCGACGACAAGACCTTGTAGAGAAGCGCGCGAGCTTGAATCGAGAGCTTGGGGCAAGTTGACGGCGCCGGTGCGCACCCCTACAATAGGGTTGTGTAAGGAGGCCGTATGGAACCCAGTGGCATTCAGATCGCCGGAGCTCTTGGCGGTCTAGGCTTTCCTGAAATCGCCGTTATCGCGGTTGTCGCGATTTTGTTGTTCGGCGGCAAGAAGGTCGGCGACTTAGGGAAAGGCTTGGGCGAAGGGATTCGCAACTTCAAGGTTGCTTTGAAGGGCGATGAAGACAAGGACGAAAAGAAGCGCGAAGAAGAGAAGGTCGGAGACAAGAAGTAGAACGTACGCTTCGTGAAACGCCCGCACCTTGGGCCGGTTTCATCTCGGCTTCAGAGATATTCATCAACAAAAACCCCGCGAACCCGGTTGGAGTTCGCGGGGTTTAGTTTTTTTGAGGGGACTGCGCCCGTTACTTTGCCTTCTTCGGCGGAACGATCGCGTCTTTCGCGGCCTTGGCCACGCGGAACTTCACGACCTTCTTGGCCGGGATCTTGATGCTCTCGCCGGTGGCCGGGTTGCGCCCCGTGCGAGCCTTGCGATCCACCCGCACCAGCCGGCCGATGCCGGGCAGCACGAATAAGCCGTTCTTCTTCACTTCGGCGATCGCCAGGCTTGCCAGACTATCGAGCAAGCCGCGGGCTGCCGTGTTACTGATTTCGCAGCTTTCCGCAAGCGATCTAACCAGTTGCGTCTGGGTCATTCTCTGATTGGCCATAAGTCTCCTTGGATTCTTCCATCGTGTAACTCGACATGCGGCGGACCGGCTCGACGCGCGGCCCCGCGGCATACCGTCATCGAACATGAAAGCCGCCGCGTTCTTGAAGAACGCACGAATCAATCGATATCAATCATAAGGGAAGGGCACGGTGATGTAAAGAGCGAACTGCGCAAAAAGGCCCGTATTTCGGCGGTTTTTTCGATGCGCCGCCACGCGGAGGCCCGATTCACGGGCATTCGGCGAATCCCTTGGCGCCAGTCCAGCGCAGTTCGCCCGAGGCGAAGGACGCGGCGGCTTTGTTCTTCAGGATCCGGAAGCGGACACGCGCGCCGGGCGCGGGCTGGAGGGCGATGCGGGCGGCGGCGTAGAGCTTGAGCGAAGGGCCTCCGGCGGTGGTTTCCTCGCCGCCGGCTTCGGAGCGTCCGCGCATCTGATTCAGAAACAGCGTGACGGCGCCGGACCTGGCGGCTTCCGCCGCGAGCCTGCGCAGGCCGGAGGCCAGGACGCGGGCCTGCAAGCCGAGGCCGCTCTCGCCGATGCCGGTTTCGAGTTCGAGGCGGGGAACGAGCGCCGCGGCGGAATCGACCACCAGCAGATCCACGGCCGCGGAAGCCGCCAGACGGCGGGCCATCTCGAGAGCCTCTTCGGCGTAGGCGGGCTGCAGCGCCACCAGGCGCTCGATGGAGACTCCCAGGGCGCCGGCGTAGGCCGGATCGAGGGTGTGGTCCGCGTCGATCCAGCCGGCCGTCAAGCCGGCGGCTTGCAGATGCGCCACGGCCTGGAGCGCGAGGGTGGTCTTGCCGCTCGACGGCGGGCCGAACAGCTCGAGGATGCGGCCACGGGGAAAGCCGCCTCCCAGGGCGGCGTCGAGAGAGGCGAAACCCGTGGGCATGACGGAACCGGCAAGCGAGCCGGGCGGGCTCTGCGCGCGGCAGAGCCTCAGACGGATGGCGCGTTGCCGGTCTTGCTCGGTCATGGCAGTTGGGCCGGATTTGACGCGGAGACCCGGAGACGCGGAGAACAGCGGGGATTCACCGCCGAGGCGCGGAGGCGCGAAGAAGGCGGCCTAAAAAATGGACCGGCACGTCGGCCGGATTGGGTGCTCTGGCCGGGGTTCGGGCGCGGAGGAATGCGCCAATCAAGCCGTAGCGCATCCTTCGACCTGGCGGCCGGCGCGGTCATCTTGCCACTTGCCTTAGCGGCGCGCGGGGACGGGTCTGGCGGACGGAGGCGGCGCCGGACGGGCGGCGGGGTCTTCGGGCACGGCCGGCGGATCGGGCCTGATCAAACCCAGGGCTTTGCGCAACTCCGTATCGATGGTCTTGCGGATGTCGTGATTGTCCTTCAGGAACTGGCGCGCATTCTCACGTCCTTGTCCGATCCTCTCGCCCTTGTAGCTGAACCAGGAACCGCTCTTCTCGATGACGTTCTGCGCCGCGCCAAGGTCGAGCAGGTCGCCTTCCTTGGAGATTCCCTCCCCGTAGATGATGTCGAACTCGGCCTCACGGAACGGCGAGGCCACCTTGTTCTTCACCACCTTCACCTTGGTACGGTTGCCCACCACGGCGTCGCCGTCCTTAATGGCGGCGATGCGGCGGATATCCAGGCGCACGGAGGCGTAGAACTTGAGGGCGCGGCCGCCGGTGGTGGTTTCGGGATTGCCGAACATGACGCCGATCTTTTCGCGGATCTGGTTGATGAAGATGAGGCAGGTGCGGGACTTAGAAACCACGCCGGTGAGCTTGCGCAGGGCCTGGGACATCAAGCGCGCCTGCAAGCCCATGTGGCTGTCGCCCATTTCGCCGTCCAACTCGGCTTTGGGGACCAGGGCCGCCACCGAATCGACCACCAGGACGTCGATTTGTCCGGAAGCGGTCAAGTGATTGGTGATTTCGAGGGCCTGCTCGCCATAATCCGGCTGCGAAACGAGAAGATTGTCGATATCCACGCCGAGTTTCCTGGCATAGGCGGGGTCGAGCGCGTGCTCGACGTCGATGAAGGCGGCGATGCCGCCGGCCTTCTGGGCCTCGGCGATGACCTGAAGCGCGATGGTGGTTTTTCCGGAGGACTCCGGGCCGAAAATCTCGATAACACGGCCGCGCGGGAGGCCGCCGACCCCCAGCGCCGCGTCGAGCGAAATCGAACCGGTCGAAATCACCGAGACCGGCACGATGGCGTCCTTCGACCCGAGACGCAGGATCGAACCCTTTCCAAACTGTTTCTCGATCTGGCCCAGGGCCAAATCCAAAGCGCGCGCGCGCTCCTTTTCATCCATGTCGCGAAGGTCTCCTCAGCCGGACTGCGACTCTCATTGTATCAGCGGCCTGGGGGTGCGCGACATGCAATTGCGGACACTTCGGGCCGGGGCCCCGCCGGGTCCGTTCCGATGGGCATATAATCTGGGCAGAGGCGCCACTATGTCCGGCCGTTTGCCCGCGTGTCTGCTGTTCGCCACATGCCTGTTTGCCGCCGCTCCGAAGACCGTGGCCACGGCGACGGGCGACAACCGGGATGTGGCGCTGACGGTCACGCTGTACATCGACCCGGCCGGCGTCAAGAATCTGGTCGGCAACGATCTGGATGGACATTACGTGGTGGCGGACGTGAAGATGGAGCCGAAGGACGGCAAAGAGGCGACCATCGACCGCGGCGATTTTCTGCTGCGCACGGATAGCGACGGCGATAAGGCCGAACCCTCGGCGCCGAGCCAGATCGCCGGGCGCGGCGCGATTGTCGTTCACCAGAGCGAACAAGAGCGCAGGGGACTGTCGCCAGGCATGGGCGGCAACGTCAGACTGGTTCCAACCGGCGTGACCGTGCAGAGTGGCGAAGGGGAGCGGGAAGACCCGCTGGAGGGGACGCTGAAGGAGAAAGCGCTGCCCGAGAAGAAGACCTCCCAGCCGGTTTCCGGGCTGCTCTACTTCCTCATGGAAAAGCAGAAGATGAAGGATCTGGAATTGACCTACGGCAGTGGGCAGAACCGCATCACGCTGAGGTTTAAGTAGGAAGAAGCTGTCAGCGTTCAGCGTTCAGCGTTCAGCTTTGGCGGCGCGGCTTCGCCTGCCGCTGGGTTTCCCGGCTCTTTTGGCTGAAGGCTGATGGCTGAAGGCTGAAGGCTATTCTGTTGCGCTAAGCTGAAAGCAAATGAGAATCCTGGTAGTGGAGGACGAAAAGCGGATCGCGGACTTCCTGTGCCGGGGCTTGCAGGGAGCGGGTTACGCGGTGGACGAGGCGCTCGATGGCGCGTCGGCGCTCGATCACATCCATTCGGCGGATTACGATATGGTCGTTCTGGACCTCATGCTGCCGGATATGGATGGCATGAAGGTGCTGCAGAAGATTCGCAACCGGAAGGTTGGGCCACCGGTGCTGATCCTGAGCGCGCGGGGCGCGCTCGAAGACCGCGTGAAGGGGCTGGAACAAGGCGCGGACGACTATCTGGTGAAGCCGTTCGCCTTCGTGGAGCTGCTGGCGCGCGTGCGGGCGCTGCTGCGGCGCGGGCAACCGGCGCCGGAGCGGCTGCAGGTAGCCGATTTGACGCTCGATTGCACGCGGCGCAAGGTGATCCGGTCGACCGAGACCATCGACCTGGCGCCTAAGGAATTCGGCATCCTCGAATACATGATGCGGAACAAGGGCCGGCCGTTGAGCCGCACCATGATCGTGGAGCACGTCTGGGACATGGATTACGACGGGCTGACGAACATCGTGGACGTCTACATCCGGCACCTTCGCAGCAAGATCGACGACCGTTTTCCGCAGAAGCTGATCCAGACCGTGCGCGGCATCGGCTACATGATCGAAGCTCCCGATAGGCCAGCCGATTCCAGCATCGAACGGCAGGCATAGAGTGGTTCGTTTGCGCGATATTCGCCGGCTGACGCGCGGGTTGCGATTCCGCCTGACGGCCACCTACGCGACCTTTTTCGCCTTGCTCCTGATCGGCGTAACCGGCGCGTTCCACGTGCGCTTGTCGAGCACCTTGAATACGCAGGTCCAGGACGTTCTGGAGCAGCGATGGGCCGCCATGAAGGGTTACTTGCGGATCGAGCCGAACTATGACACGGGCAAGATCGGAGCGCTCTGGTACTACGACCCTAAAGATCCGGACGAGAGCCGCATCGTGCTGGGTGTCCGGTCGGTCTACCTGGTAACGGACGAAAACGGCAATATCCTGCCGGACCTGGAGGGCCAGCCATCCGTATCCGAAGCGTACAAGGATTTGGGAGTCGATTCCCCGAAGAGCATCATGGCGGACGTGCGCCAGACCCAGGCGACTTCGAGACCGCTATGGACCACCAGGCGGAGCCGGCAGGGAGTGGACTACCTGGTCCGGTCGGGGGTGGTTTTCGACGAATTTCACCGCGCGCCGTATTTCGTCGCGTTAGGTTATTCCCGGGCGGCCAGTCAAAAGACCCTGCGGGAGTTCTCGCTGCTCTACATCGCGGTCATACCGGGGTCGCTGATTCTGGGATCGTTCCTTGGCTGGATCATGGCCGGGCGGGCGCTCTCGCCGGTGCGCGCCGCGGCTCAGGCGGCGCAACGGATCTCCAGCTCGAACCTCAGCCTGCGCATCCCCACGCGCAACGCCGGCGACGAGCTGGACTACCTGATCCTCACCTTCAACCGGATGATCGACCGGCTGGAGGGGTCGTTCCAGCAGATGAAGCAGTTCTCGACGGACGTGTCGCACGAACTGCGTACGCCACTGACGGCCATTCGCGGACAGATCGAAGTGGCGCTGTTCACGGCGCAGACCACGGAACAATACCGCGAGGCGATGTTCAACGCGCTGCAGGATATCGACCGTTTGTCGCAGATTTTGCGCGCGTTATTTCTGCTTTCGCAGGCGGAATCCGGGCAACTGGTGCTGCAGAAGTCGCGCCTGGATCTGTGCGAGGTGGTGCGCGACCAGGTGGAGCAGTTCCAGATTCCCGCGGAAGCCGCCGCCGTCCGGTTGTCGGCCGAACTGCCGGCCGAATGTCCGGCGGAGGTGGATCGCGTTCAGATTGAGCGCTTGATCTCCAACCTGCTTTCCAACGCTCTCAAGTTCACGCCCGAGGGCGGCCAGGTGATGGTCACGGTGCGCGACGCGCCCGGGCTGGCGGCGGAACAAGGCGTCGAGCACATCGAGATCGTGGTGGAGGATACCGGCTGCGGCATTGCGGCCAAGCACCTGCCGCACATCTTCGACCGCTTCTACCGCGTGCCCAGCGCGGGGGCGGCGCCGGCGCCCGAGCAGGGGCTGGGGCTTGGGCTGAGCTTCGTGGCGTGGATCGCCAAGGTCCACGGCGGCACGATCGACGTCGAGAGCGCTCCGGGCAAAGGAACGCGGTTCACCGTCAAGCTGCCCGCGCCCGGCATCGGCTCCGTTACCATGGAGCTGGCGAGCCCGCCCGTGGCCCAGTCATGAAAGAACTTTAATCCAGGCTTTAGGTTCGCTTCATGGCTGTCCCGTAAGCTGGTATCGTGCGGTTTGTCCGATCCGGAATCCTGATGGCGGCGCTATCCTTCGGCGCGATGGCTCCATGGTGCGCGGCGCAGCAGCAGAAAGAGCAACCGAGCCCGCCCAAGGACCAGATGTTCTCCGGGGAGGTGACGGCGATCGACAACGCCAGCCTGACGGCGACCCGCAGGGGATCGAAGGACTCGAAGACCTTCATCCTCACTCCCGAGACGCGCTTCGAAGGGAAGCCCCGGGTGAGCTCACGCGTGACCATCCGTTACATCGCCAGCGACGAGGGCGACCGTGCGGTGCGGGTGATCGTTCGTCCCCCAGCCAAGAAGTAGCGGAATCCGCCCCGCTTCTATTTCGGTCCCAGATAGTAGCCGGGCCGAGTGACTAGCTTACCCACTTCGGGATGGCCCTGCACTTCCACGCGGATGGGATGGAACCCAGCCGTGTCCCGATTGTTGGGGGCGTAGGAGAGCGTATACTCGCTGTGCAACTGCTCGCCTATCTCGGTGAGCGCGTTTTCGAGGGTTCGCTGGCTGTGGAAGCCGTACTCGGTACCGCCGGTTCCCTTGGTGAAGACCTCGACGGGATTGGCGACGAAAACGGCCTTAGCGTCGCGATAGATCTCGAGCAGGGCGGGAACGAATTCGCCACGCGCGTTGGTTCCGTACATCTGCTCGACGTTGCTGGGAGTGGCGGGGACGTTGGGAGGCAGGGGATGCATGGCGGGGGGGAGCGGATCGGGCCGCGCGGGCTTGACGGGGGCGGTCAAAGTGGTAATAAAGCGCGACATATCGACCGGATAGAAGACGATATTGGCGGTTTGCAAGTCGATCAGGGCTTCCCGCGCGCGGCCCTCGCTGCCTAGGTCGCGGGTTTCGCCGATCAGCAGCATGATCCGCCGGCGGGTTTGGGGGCGTGAGCGGAGCAGCCGCGCGCCGTCCATCACGGCATCGATCATGCGGTTACTTTCGCTGCCGGGACGAATCTTCTTGACGGCTTCGGTAATCTTGGCCGAATCCGTCGTAAACTCCTGCAACACGCGGATACGCGAATCGTAGGCGATGACGGCCGCCTCGCCGACGTCGCCGATCACCTGCGGTCCGATCAAGTTGCCGATCTTGTTGACTTCCGGCAGCAGTCCTTCCGCGTGGGCATTCGACTGAATCAGGATGACCAGCGAAATGGGCGTGTAGGACACGTTCACGCTGATATTCTGTTCCTGATCGTTATCGTATAGGTGGAATTGTTCGGGGCGTATGTTGTTGACGTAGCCGCCTTGCTTGTCGAACACCGTCACGGCCGCCTGCACATTTTGCACAGTGGTCTGGATGATGTAGCCCTGCGACTCCGGCGCAGGGGCCGGCGGTGTTTGGGTTTGCGGCTGGCGGACAGTCTGTTGGGCCGCCAACAGTCCGCAGACAAGCATCGGTACGTAAATTCGCATACTACTCCTGCCGGGTGGCCGTGTGCTCGGTGTTTCCCCGCAGCAACTCCAGCACATGCGGGGCCAATTCCACAATAGCATCCAACGATTCGACCGCGCCCTTGGGCGAACCGGGCAAATTAACGATCAAAACGCGGCCGCGGGTTCCCGCCACGGAACGGGAAAGCGCGGCCAAGGGGGTAGCCTCGCGCCCGCGAGCGCGCATAACTTCGGCCATGCCGGGGATTTCGCGGTCTAGAACCGTACGTGTGGCTTCCGGCGTGACGTCGCGGGGGGCCACGCCGGTGCCGCCGGTGGTGAAGATGGCGGAAATCCGCCCGCCATCGGCGAGGGTGGCCAAGCGGGCGGCGATCTGGGCGGGATCGTCGGGGACGACTTCAAGCACCGAGACCTCCCAGCCCAGTTGTTCCAACCGGTCACGCACGGCGGGACCCGAGCGGTCGACGCGCGTACCGGCGCTGACGGAATCGCTGACGGTGAGAACGGCGGCGTTGATCATGGCTTTCTCCGGACGGCCGCACGGCGAAAATCGCCGCTTTTCCCCCCGGTCTTCTCGATCAGGTAAACGTCCTGGATCTCGATCGACTTGTCGAGCGCCTTGACCATATCGTAGACCGTGAGGGCGGCCACCGAGGCGGCGGTCAGGGCCTCCATTTCCACGCCGGTCTGGCCGGTAGCGGCGGCGCTGGCCAGGATGCGCACGCCGCCTTTCTCGACGGCCACTTCGACGTCCGCGTGGGAGAGCATCAACGGGTGGCAGAGCGGGATGAGGTCCGGGGTGCGCTTGGCGGCGGCGATCCCGGCGATGCGGGCGATTTCGAGAGGGTTCCCCTTGGGGTTGGAGGGCAGCTTCTTGAGAACGGCTGGGGAAATGCGCACGAAGGCGTGAGCGAGCGCGGTGCGCCGCGCCGGGAGCTTGGCCGAGACGTCCACCATGCGCGGACTGCCGGCGGAATCGAAATGCGACAGTTTCTTCATTTGAGCAGCACCTGAATCATCTGGCCGCGCGAATACTCGGGGCGTTCCGCATCGGCCACCAGAAAGGCATTGGCGCGGGTCATGGCGGGGATGTCGCCGGAGCCGCTCCAAGCCAGCGGAGTGACCTCGGAGCCATCGGGGCTGAGGCGCGCCGGGAGGAAGCGTTGGACGCCGGCGCGGTGGCGAAACTCCTGCGTGAGCCGCGCATAGGGCATCGGCAGGACGGTCTCCCGCTGCCCGCCCAGCAACTCCAGGGCGGCGCGCGCGAAGAGTTCGAAGGTCACCATGGTCGAGGCCGGGTTGCCGGGCAATCCGAAGAAGAACCGCTCGCGGACGCGGCCGAAGACCAGCGGCTGGCCAGGCTGAATGAGCACGCGGTCGAAGTAGAATTCGGCGCCGAGGCCGGCCAGAACGCGCTCGACGATGTCGTACTTGCCCGCCGAGACGCCGCCCGAAAGCAGCAGCAGATCGGCGCCAAGGCCGCGCGCGATCGCCTCGCGAGTGTGATCTTCGTCGTCCCGCGCCACGGGCAGCAGAACGGGTTCGCCGCCGGCGCGGGCCACTTGCGCGTGGAGCGACCAGGCGTTCGAGTTGCGAATCTGGTAGTCCCGCGGCGTTTGGCCGGCCTCGACGATTTCGTCGCCGGTCGCCAGGATGGCCGCCGACGGCCTGCGGAACACCTGGACCTTTTCGCGGCCAAAGGCGGCCAGCGCGGCCACGCCGCTATAATCCAGGCGGGCGCCGGCGCGCAGCACGATTTCGTTGGCGGCCGCCTCACAGCCGCGCGGGCTGACGAACTGGCGCGGTGCGGCCGGCGCGCCGATGCGCACGCGGTTTCCGTCGCGATGGGCGTGTTCCACCATAACCACCGCGTCGGCGCCGGCGGGAATGGGCGCGCCGGTCATGATTTCGACGGCTTGACCCGCTCCGACGGCGCCCGCGAAACGCTCCCCGGCGCGCACTTCGCCGACCACCTGCAACTCGCCGGGCAGGTCGGCCGCGCGGACGGCGTACCCGTCGCGAACGGAACGGGCCAGCGCGGGAGTATCGCGGTCGGCCGCGACATCCTCGGCCAGGACGCGCCCCGCGGCATCCCGCAATGCGACCTCTTCCGGCGCGCAGGCGGGACGCGCCCCACGGACGGTGGAAAGAACGCATTCGCGCGCTTCACGGAACGTCAGGGGAGGCACTCCTATTATTGTAGCGGTGGCGAGAGGCCACGGACCGGGTCCGCCTCTGCGATCCCCAAGACCTCACCCACAGCCCTCACCTATGGGAAACTAGGATTTGGCCATCGTAATCGACGGCATCTACTACGCGTTGGGTTTGTGCGCGGCCGGGGGAATCGTCGCCTGGCTGGCGGGGCCCTGGTATTCGGCGCCGCTTTGGATCGTGGCGGGGTACTGCCTGTACTTTTTCCGCGATCCGGAGCGCGTGATTCCGGACGGGCCGGTGGCGGTTTCGCCGGCTGACGGCAAAGTGGTCGCGGTGAAGGCGGAAAGCCCCACGCTGACGCGCATCAGCATCTTCTTGAATATCTTCAACGTGCATGTGAACCGCGCGCCCATCGCGGGAACCATCGCCGGCGCGGAGTACCGGAAGGGCGCCTTCCACGTGGCCAGCCGCGAAGAGTGCTCCGATCGGAACGAGCAGAACGTGGTGACGGTGGTGGGAGACGGCACGACCGTGGTTTTCAAGCAGATCGCCGGGCTGCTGGCGCGGCGCATCGTCTTTTCCAAGAAGACGGGCGACCGCGTGGCGGTGGGCGAGCGCGTCGGCCTGATCAAGTTCGGCTCGCGGGTGGACGTGCTGTTCGGCCCGGAATGGGAGATTGTGGTGCGGCCGGGGATGCGCGTGGCCGGGGGATCGAGCGTGATCGCGCGGCGCAGGAGCGAGGAGGGGTCTGGTGGGGCTTAGGGAGAGGTTGGTCGATCCGCGGTCTCCGGACCGCAGGCCCCGGCGCGCGGCCTACGCTCTGCCTACGTTTTTCACGGCGGGCAACATTTTTCTCGGCTACCTGGCCATTCTGCGTTCCTTCTGGGGCGCGATGCTGGCCGGCGCAGGCGATCCAGCCGCCGCCGCGAACCACTTTTCCGTCGCGGCCATCGCCATTGTGGCGGCGGTGTTCCTGGACGGGCTCGACGGGCGCATCGCGCGCATGACCAATACGGTGAGCGATTTCGGACGCGAGATGGACTCGCTGGCCGACGTGATCAGCTTCGGCATCGCGCCCGCGGTGCTGGCATTCGCCTGGGGCGTTCAATTCGTGGATACGTCACTGGCGCAGGGCGTCCGCCATCAACTTTTCCAGAGCGGCTACTTCGTGGCGTTTCTGTTCCTGCTGTGCGGCGCGGCGCGGCTGGCCCGTTTCAACGTTCAGAAGAACCCCGTCCCCAAGAACCCCGGACGGCCGGACCGCAAGTATTTCGTGGGGCTGCCCATTCCGGCGGCGGCTGGGATGGTGGCGGCGGTGGTGTACGCAACCGATGGGAAGCCGCTGGGATGGTGGCCGCTCTCGGTGCTGTGGCTGGGGCTGCTGGCGCTGCTGGGATTCCTGATGGTGAGCACCTGGCGGTACTACAGCTTCAAGGGCATCGGCCTGAGCAAGCCGTACACGCCGTTGATCGTGATCGCGGTGGCCGGCTTGATCTACGCTATCTGGAATTACGGCCAGGTGGTGCTGCCGGCGCTGGCGGTGGCGTACGTCGGCAGCGGCATCGTGACGCGCGTGGCCGGCAGCATCCGGCGGCGGCTGCGGCGCGGCGGCCCGCCACCGGCAGCGGAGCGTCTGCTTGGCTAAGCGGCCAAAAGTGGCGCTGGTGGGCTGCGAATCTCCGCTCGGCAGGGAGATTCGCGACCTGGCCGCGAGCTGCGAACCCGCCATCGACCTGCGGCTCATCGCGGCGGACGAGGATGTCGTGGGGACGCTCACGGTGGTGGGCGACGAACCGGCCGTGGCCGGCGGCCTGGACGCCACCAGCATGGCGGGGGTGGACGCGGTATTCCTGGCAGGCACGGAGGCCGCCAGCCGGAAGGCGATCGAGCTGGCGGAACTGGAGCCCGGACCCGTTATCGTCGATTTGACCTATGTGGCCGAGGAGCGTCCGGATGCCCGCCTGCGGGCGCCGGCGGTGGAATCGGAAGCCGTGGACGCAGGCGGCGTGCAGGTGATCGCGCATCCCGCCGCCATCGCGCTGGCGCTGTTTCTGCGCCGGCTGCAAATGCACGACCCGCTGCGCCGCGCGGTAATCCAGATCTTCGCCCCAGCCAGCGAACACGGCATGGAGGGCGTGGAGGAATTGCAGCAGCAGACGTTATCCCTGCTTTCGTTCAAAAGCCTTCCGAAGAACGTGTTCGACGCGCAGCTTGGCTTCAGCCTGCTGGCCCGCTACGGGCAAGAGGCCCCCGCGCCGCTGGAACGAGTGGAGCTGAGCGTCGAACGGCACCTGGCCACGCTGCTCGAGTTGCCCGGGGAGGGCGAGGGCGCGCCGATGCCCTCGTTGCGCGTCATTCAGGCGCCGGTTTTCCACGGTTACAGCTTTTCGGCATGGGTGGAATTCGAAGAGAATCCAGGGGTCGACGCTCTGGAAACGGGCTTGGCCTGCGACTTGATCGAAGTGCGCGGGGCGGATTTCGAGCCGCCCACCAACGTCGGTCAGGCGGGCCAGGGAGGCATCGCGGTGGGGGCCATCGCGGAGGATCGCAACCACCCCGCCGCCTGTTGGTTTTGGGTGGTGGCGGACAACCTTCGTCTGGCCGCCGAGAACGCGGTGGCGGTGGCGAGGCAAATCGGATGAAGACACCGGCGGCGTGCGCGATTCTTGCGGCGGTGATGGGGGCGGGCTGCGGCTATCGCGTCGGCGGGCAATCGGACATGATGCCGAAGGCCATCCATACGATCGCGATTCCGCCGTTTTCGAACGCTACCATCCGGTACAGGCTGGCGCGCTCTTTGCCGGAGGACATCACGCGCGAATTCCTCTCGCGCACGCACTACGCCATCGTGACGGACGCGACGCAGGCGGATGCGGTGCTGGAGGGATCGGTGGCCAACTTCAACGCCCTCCCGACGGTTTCCGACCCGGTTTCGGGCCGCGCCACGATGGACCAGGTGGTAGTCACCTTGAACCTGAAGCTGACCGACCGGCGCACGGGGAAGGTCCTGTTTGAGCGCAAGGGCCAGGAGTTCTGGCAACGCTATGAGGTGGCTCTCGACCCGAATCAGTATTTCGACGAGAGCGGCACGGCCATGCAGCGCATCAGCAAATCGGTAGCCGCCAGCGTGGTGAGCGCCGTCCTGGAGGGTTTCTGATGGCTGGCCGGGCGGCGCGGGCGCGGTCATGACCCCTGGGCAATTCCTCGGCCGCCTCAAAAAGGGGGCGCCGCCGGCGGTTCTGCTGCTTGGCCCCGAGGCTTACGAGCGCCGCCGCGTCAAGGACGCTCTCATGGCCATGTTCCCCGAAAGCGCGGTCACGCGGCGCGATTTGGCGGAGACGGCGCTGGCGGAAGTGCTCGACGATGCGCGGTCGCTATCCCTGTTCGCCGCCGAACGGCTGGTGTGGGTGGCCGGGGCGGAGGCCGCTTTGCCGCGCACGCGGGCGGAAGACGAGGATGGCGAGACGGCCGCGGGCGATCCGTCGCCGCTGGCCGCCTACATGCGGGACCCCACGCCCGGTTTGACGCTGGTGTTCGAAGCGGCGCGTTTCGATTTCGAAGGCGACGACAAGCGCAAACAAGAGCGCGTCCGCAAATTCTACGGCGCGGTTCCGGAGGTGGTGGAGCTGCGGCGCTATTCCACCCAGGATGCGCACGCGGAAGCCGAGGCGCTGGCGCGGCGAGCGGGCTTGCGGTTGGACCCGGCCGCTCTCGCTCTGCTGGTGGAAGCGCTGGGGGCGGATATCGCGCGCATCGAGGTGGAGATCGAAAAGCTGGCGCTCTACGCCGGCAAGCGCGCGCTGACCGTGGAAGATATCGCCGCCCTGGCGCCGGAGGCGCGCGCCACCACCATCTTCGCCCTGGTGAACGCGTTGGGCCGCCGCGACCGGGCCCGCGCCCTCGAAATTCTGGACACGCTGACGCGCGAGGGCGAGTACTTACCGCTGGCGCTGGCGTTCCTATCGACGCAATTCCGGATGGCGTTGACGGCGCGCGAGGCGGGGCTGAAGAGTCCGCAGCAGATTCAAGGGCATTTCACGCGGATGGGAATACCTATGTGGGGATCGCGGGCGGAGCAAGTGTACCAGACCGCGTCGAAATTCGCCAAACCGCAACTCGAGCGCGGCATGAAGCTGATTTTCGAGGCTGACCGGGGACTCCGCGACGCACGGCCGGACGACCGCGTCGTCATGGAGCAATTCGTGCTGAAGTTGACCGCCTAGCGGCCAAGCCGGGCGCGCGGGCCTCTACGCCTGAAGAGCCTTCACGCGCAGATGCAGCTTGGACTTATACCGGGCCGCCGTGTTCTTCTTGATGATTCCGAACTTGGCGGAGCGATCGATAACCGAGAACGTCTTCGGAAGCAGGTCCAAGGCGGCCTTGGGGTCTTTGCTGGCGATGGCGCGCCGCATCGCGCGGATCTGGTGGCGGAGGCGCGTCGTGTTCCGCCGGTTGTACTCCGTACGGCGCTCGGTCTGGCGCACCCGCTTGACTGCGGAATAAGTATTAGCCATCTTCGGTGATTCGGATCCTTACAAAGTAGTGGAGTATCCAGGATAGCGCAAGGGCCGCCCCCTCGGCAACCGGGCCATCCGGGCGCGGCGGGGGAAATGGCGATATAAGTTTAATTTATACGAAGCGCCTCTTGCATTTAGGGGGATGCTACGATACACTGTCCCTTAGTTCCTCGATGTTCAGCCGTCTTCCAGCCCGCGACCTTTTTCCCATCGCTATTATTATTGTGGTCATCGTAGCCGGCCCCGCCTGAAGGCCAGCCGGAACCCAGGTTCCAAAGGCCATCGGCGGGGCGAAACCGGCCGGTGGCCTTTTTTATTGTCCGATGGGTTTATTGGAGCGAGACAAGAGTTTTTGAGGTGGAGCGTAATATGCCAACGTTAATGAGCGGCGCGAAAATGCTGTTGGAGTGTTTGGCGCGGGAAGGCGTGGATTGCCTGTTCGGGTATCCGGGCGGGGTCACGATTCCCTTCTACGACGTGTTGTACGACGGCGCGCTGCGGCACATTCTGGTGCGTCACGAAGAGAATGCGGCCTTCGCGGCGGAGGGTTACGCGCGCGCCACGGGCAAAGTCGGGGTCTGCTGCGCCACCTCCGGACCGGGCGCCACCAACCTGACCACGGGACTGGTGGACGCGTTGATGGATTCCATCCCCATCGTCGCCATTACCGGGCAGGTTTCCTCGAAGCTCATCGGCAGCGACGCGTTTCAGGAGGCCGACACGTTCGGCATCACGCGCTCGGCCACCAAGCACAATTACCTGGTCACGAAACTGGAGGACCTGCCGCGCATCGTTCACGAAGCGTTCTACGTGGCCGCGACCGGGCGGCCGGGGCCGGTGCTGGTGGACATTGCCAAAGACGTGTTCCAAGGCCAGGGACACTACCTGCCGGTGAATTCGATTCACCTGCCCGGCTACAAAGTATTCACGGAAGGGCACGCCGGCCAGATCAAGCGCGCGGTGCAGTTGGTGCAGGAATCCGCGCGGCCGTTGGTGTATTCGGGCGGCGGCATGATCGCGGCGGGCGCGGCGGGGGAACTGCGCGAGTTCGTCAAGCTGACCGACGCGCCGGTGGTGCAGACCCTGATGGGCCTGGGCGCGCTGCCTTCCGACCATCCGAACTTCATCAGCATGCCGGGCATGCACGGCAGCTACGCGGCCAACATGGCGCTGACGGGCTGCGATCTGCTGATCGCGCTGGGCGTGCGTTTCGACGACCGCGTCACCGGGCGGCTGGCGGCGTTCGCGCCCCACGCCAAGGTGATTCACGT
>Ga0182027_10003898_pt1 | contig 23376 bp, 13 predicted proteins | sample 712E1DmetaG_FD_121300 | JGI IMG/M metagenome (GOLD analysis project Ga0182027, IMG submission 121300) | Permafrost microbial communities from Stordalen Mire, Sweden - 712E1D metaG (Illumina Assembly) | ecosystem: Environmental > Terrestrial > Soil > Wetlands > Permafrost | place: Sweden... | reverse complement strand
TAAACATATTTCATATTTTAGGATAAAAAAGAACTAATTAACTTTTATAAATAATAGGTAAAAAATGGAAAAGATTTTTTCATTCAGAAGAACAGTTATACTAATAGTTTTCATTTTATCTTCTACAATTTCCTTTTGTCAGAATAGTGCTGAAAGCTTATTGAAAGAAGCAAAGGAATCAGCAAGAAAAGCTATTGAAGTCGGCGCAAATATTTTCGCCAAATCAAATTATGAAAAAGGTGCAGATTATTATAAAGATGCGGAAAGCGCATTAAAGGATGGGAAAAGTTTAGAAGATATTAACCAGAAATTGATAGAAGCAATTGATTTTTATAAAAAAGCAATTGAAACAGCTTCATTAATGAATGCTAATTTTAGTGATTTGATGAAGGTACGTCAGCTTGCATTATATACCGGTGCCGATGAAAATTTTTCAGATCTTTGGAATAAAGCTGAGGATAATTTTAGTGATGCAGCGGATGCATACAATGATAAAAATAGTGAAAAAGTAAAGAAGTATTCGAGTGCAGCTTCCGATATCTATAAGGAAGCAGAATTAAATGGTCTCAAATACAGATATTTGAATGATATCCGTACAGCAATAACTAAAGCCGAAGATAATAATTTGCAGAAATATGCACCAATAACATTAAAGAAGAGTAAACAATTAGTTCAAGAAGTTGAAAATATACTCGATGGAAACCGATATGACACTTTAAAAGCAAGAATTACTTCATCCCGGGCATTATATGAGTTAAATCATGCTCTTTATATGCAGTCAATATTCAAAAAAATGAATGAGCAGGAAAAAATGTCTGAAGATTTAGTCCTTTCCTGGGAAGAACCGCTAATTAAAATATCATCCGAATATAAATTAAATGCATTATTCGATAATGGTTATGAAAATATTACTTCTCAGATTATCAGTAATATTAACGATGAAAGAACTAAATCCGCACTAACAGAGAAAGAAGCGATAAAATTAAATACAGAAATTGAAGAATTAAAAAAAACCATCGAAGAGAACAAGATTAAAATTTCCGCATTAGAAAGTGATAATGCCAAATATAAAGATCAATTTGATGAAGCTGAAAAAAATTCAAAGATTATTGAAAGTGTCACAACAATGTTTCTTCCTTCAGAAGCTGAAATCGTGAAAAATGGAGATCTTATAATTGTAAGACTGGTTAATTTTATTTTCCCGGCGAATAAATCTTCCATTGACCCTCAGTATTTTAGTTTACTTACAAAGGTACAAAAAGCCATACAGACATTCCCAAATTGTACAGTAGTAGTAGAGGGACATACGGATTCGCAGGGAGACAATCAAAAAAATATAACTTTGTCTCAATCAAGAGCTGATGCTGTTTTTCAGTATTTAATGGCTAATATGGGAATGGATATAAGTAGAATTTCATCAATTGGTTATGGCGCTGCGAGACCCATTGCCAATAATGCTACCGAAGAAGGCAGAGCAAGAAATAGAAGGATTGAAATTGTAATAAATCCTCATGTCATAACGGTTAAATAATAAAAATTCCTTTAGTAGATTGATATTTAATTTGATTTGATTAATAGATTAGGTTTAAAATAATTCATTTTTGAAATCAAAATAAACGATAAATAGATTATTAAATTATTTTTAAAATTACATTATATTATTTATTTATTTAATTAATCATATTTGTTTAAAGTAATAGTCAAAGTATATACAGAAATGAATAATCCATACGATGAATTTGGAATAATGCACCACCGTCTGATACAATAATCATATTGTAGGATTAATATGTTACAAAATTCTTTTTATGATGCAGTTGTAAATTTTAGTGCGAATAAAAGCGATGAAATTACTTATGACGAAATGATTTCAGATGGATTAAGTATATTTAAAAAAATACATGGATTTGTCTCCGTATCTTTATTTCTCAAAAGCAGTGATAGTGCTGATTATTATTTGAAAGATTCAACTAGTATCGATCATGATATTATTCAAACTACCTATAATGAGTTAATTAAAAATAAAGAGATAGCAAAATCCATTAATGATTCGGAGTCTACCGGATCCGTTCAAATTGTAAATAATAATCTTAACAGTTTTATTTTGATCTTACCTCTAATAATCCAAACTGGTTTAATGGGATTTATTATTCTTAAACTTGATAATAATTACTCCGATGATGAAAAGCTAAAAGATTTGTGTAAAATTCATTCAAAATATTTAGCTCTTTTTCTTATGAATAGTAACCTTTATTCTGAGTTGGAAAACTTAAAAATGACAGACAATAAAATAGTCCATTATTCTAAGGATATTGTTCAAAGCACTAAAGAGTTAAAGAAAATTCTGGATTCAATTCAGGTAGGAATTCTTGTTATAGATAAGAAATCTGATGAAATTATTGATGTAAACAGATCTGCATCGAAGTTATTTGGTTTTGGAAAATACGAACTTATAGGGACGAATGTTCAAGATCATTTTATTTATAAGGATGACGAAGAAAGATTAAATTCAAGCAAAAATTCAAAAGAATTTTTGCTTAAGAAAAATGATGGCACTTTTATTCCAATTATCAAGACTGACGCTTATTTCAACGCTTCGGATGAGGAATATATAATAGAGAGCTTTATTGATATTACCGAAAGAAAGAAAATGGAAGAAGCTCTTCACACAGCTCAAATCGAACTTGAACACCGGGTTGAGGAAAGAACTCATGAACTTTCTGAAGTAAATAAAAATTTACAAAATGAAATTGTTGACAGGATCAAAGCAGAAAAGGATTTACTGAAAATTTATTGGGCTGTTCATCAAAGTCCTGCAGCGATAATAATAACTGATCTTTACGGGAAAATTGAGTATGTCAATCCAAAATTTTCAGAAATAACAGGATATAAATATCAGGAAGCAATCAATCAAAATCCGAGAATATTAAAATCGGGTGAACTAAGTTCCGAAGAATATAAAAATCTTTGGGATACTTTACTTGACGGCAAGGAATGGCGAAGCGAATTTAGAAACAGAAAAAAGAACGGTGAACTTTATTGGGTGTCAGCATCCATTTCTCCTGTAAGAAGCGATAATAAAGATGTAACTCATTATTTAGCTGTACAGGAGGATATAACCGAAAGAAAACGCTATCTTGAAGAATTAATTATTGCCAAACAGCAAGCTGAAAATTCCGATAGAATTAAATCTTCACTTTTAGCCAATATGAGTCATGAAATTCGGACTCCTTTAATTGGTATTCTCGGTTATTCCCAAATCCTCATGAATGAAATAAAAGAAGCTGATCTTGTAAGTTTGGTTAACGATATTTATTCTTCAGGTAATCGACTGCTAAAGACTTTGAATAATATTTTATACTTATCACATATTGAAAATATCAGCATAGAAATGGAATTAACAAAAGTTAATGTTATTGAAGAATTAGAGCACTGCTTTCTGGAGAATAAAAAATATGCAAATGAAAAAGAAATTACACTTGAACTAATTTTAAAAAGGAAAGAACTTTATATTAAAGTTGAGAAAGATTTATTTAATCAAGCAATTGGTAATATTATCGATAATGCTTTAAAATATACTGATAAAGGTTATGTTATTGTTGAAGCAGATTATGCTTCGCATCATGGAAAAAATTGGGCTGTTATAAAAGTAAAAGATACAGGTATTGGAATTGCTAAAGAAGATCAAGGGAAAATATTCGATGCTTTCAGGCAAGTAAGTGAAGGGTATTCACGTAATTTTGATGGTTGTGGGCTCGGACTTACAATATCTCAAAAGATTGTTGATATCTTTAGAGGGGAAATTACAATAGAAAGCCAACCAACAAAAGGATCTACTTTTTCAATTTGGCTACCGTTATTTACTTCAAATTAATATTCTTAATAATAGCTAGACAATAATTGAATAATAGAAAAGCAGTCCTTAATAAATGGGACTGCTTTTTTTATTCAGCTAATAAAATTTTCTAACTTATTTTTGTAAGCGCAATATTAAAATCTTCAATAATATCATCTATATGTTCAATTCCAACCGAAACTCTTATTAATTCCGGTGTAACCCCTGTTTCTTTTTGTTCAAATTCAGTTAATTGTAAATGGGTTGTTGAAGCAGGGTGAATAACTAGAGTTTTTGCGTCGCCCACATTTGCCAGTAAACTAGATAATTGAACATTATTAATAAAAGCTTTGCCTGATTCCAAACCTCCTTTGACTCCAAATGTAATAATACTTCCAAATAAATTTTCTCTGAAATATTTTTTTGCAGTTTGATGATCGGGATGCTCTTCAAGTCCGGGATAGATTACCCATGCTACTTTAGGATGTTTTTTTAACCACCGGGCGAGAATTATTGCATTCTCATTATGTCTTTCAACTCTTAATGAAAGGGTTTCCAAGCCCTGAAGAAATAAAAATGAATTAAAAGGACTTATACTTGAACCAAAATCCCGGAGCTGTTCAACTCTTGCTTTTATAATAAATGCAATATTTCCGAATGGACCATCCTGCCCAAACACTTCCCAGAATTTCAAACCATGATATCCTGGACTTGGATTAGTGAATGCAGGGAATTTCCCGTTTCCCCAATTAAATTTTCCTGAATCAACGATAACTCCACCAATTGATGTACCATGTCCACCGATCCATTTAGTAGCCGAATGAACTACGATATCCGCTCCATATTTTATTGGATTTATAATATATCCGCCGGCACCGAAAGTATTATCAACTACTAATGGAATATTATTATCATGAGCAAGTTTTGCAAAACTAGCTATATCAGGAATATTTAATCCAGGATTTCCGATTGTCTCAATATAAATTGCTTTTGTTTTTTCGTCGATATATTTTCTGTAATCTTCTGCATTATTACTTGCTACAAATTTCACATTTATTCCCAAACGTTTAAATGATATTTTAAATTGATTATAAGTTCCACCGTACAAATAGCTGGTAGATAAAATGGTATCACCTGCCTCCAAAATAGTGCTTAACGCAATAAACTGTGCAGCTTGACCTGAAGATGTTGCTAAAGCAGCCACGCCCCCTTCCAATTTTGCGATTCTTTCTTCAAATACAGCAGTAGTCGGATTCATAATTCTTGTATAAATATTACCGAATTCTTTTAGCCCAAATAGGTTGGCAGCATGATCAGAATTATCAAAAACATAAGAGGATGTTTGATAAATTGGTACAGCTCGTGACTTTGTAACTGCGTCAGGTACTTGACCGGCATGCAATTGTAATGTTTCGAATTTGTAATTCCGGTTTTCATTGCTCATAATGTTTCTCCATTAATTATGTTTAAAAAATAAAAGCCCCGCACTCAGTTTAGAAGAGGGCTTGATTTGTATTTAAAGTGTCTCATTTACTTTTCATGGCTTGCCGACCTGCTTGCAGCAAATATTACAAATACATATTAACATGGTTAATTTAGTTCCTTGAATTAATCTGAATTTCATATTCCTTTCCAAAAAAAAACCCTTCGATTAACTGAAGGGCTTTAACTAAATTGTTTATTTATAACTAAAATTAGACAAAGTCCTCCGACTGAATATAAAACGCCATACAGCAACACATATTATTTGTGTTGAAATTAGTTGTAATATTTATTGAATGGTTTTTCATAATATTGAATACAAATGTAAATTATTCTTGAGAGTCTGTCAAGTCACTGATCATTTTTATAATGAAAAATATATTACATTCTCATGTAGTTATAAACTTATGTAAAATCCTTTTCATTGGATTGATCATCGTGATTTATTAGAGGTAAAGAAAACAAAAAAGTTGCCCCGGAACCTTCTTGGCTATCAATCCATATTTCACCACCGTGTCTTTCGACAAATTCCTTACATAGAATTAATCCTAATCCGCTGCCGGATTCATTACTAGTTCCTCTTGTAGTATAAACAGTATCAATCCGGAATAATTTTTCCTGATTAAATTTGCTAATACCGATACCCGAATCCTTAATACTCATTACTAATTTCATCTTTTGAACTGATGCTGATAATTCTATTATTCCGTTTTCGTTTGTGAATTTAATTGCATTACTAAGAAGGTTTCTAATAACTGTATCAATCATGTTAATGTCTGCATTTACTTTAATTTCCGAATCCACAGAGACCCTCATTTCAATATTTTTGTGAATTAGAGCTCCTTGAAGGAGTTGTAAATTCCGATCAACTAATTCTTTGATTTGAATTATTTCCGGAATAAATTCTATTAAACCTGTTTGGGTCCGGGACCACTGAAGAAGATTCTCTAATAAGCTAAATGTATTCTGAGCAGTTTCATACATTTTTTTAAGAAAATTATTATACTCATCATCATTTAATGAATCACCTTCTTCAATCAATAATTTTGTTACACCCATAATAGAATGGAAAGGATTTTTTAAATCATGGGCTATTATTGAAAAAAATTTATCCTTTGTCGAATTTAATTGATTTGCTTTCTGCGCCAACATTTCAAACTCAGCTTTTTGGGTTTGAAGTTGGTCATTTAAAAAAGTTTTATCTAATAATAAATTTTCAAGTGATTTTCTTCGTTTTTCGATACTTCTAACTTTTACTTTATATATAATAAATGCAATTAATAGAAGAAAAATAACTGTTTCAATTTTAAACCAAGCAGTTAGCCAGAATGGCGGTTTAATAATTAGTTTTATGGAAACTCCTTGCAGGTTCCAAATATCATCGTTGTTGCAGCCGATAACTTTGAAAGTATAAGTCCCACCATCAAGATTTGTATATTTAGCAATTCTTCTATTTCCAGAATTGACCCATGTCGAATCAAAGCCTTCTAAGATATATTTATATTTATTTTTATTTGGTGAAGTATAATCTAATGCAGCAAATTCAAACTGAAAGATGTTTTCGGAATAGTTAAGTTGAATCTCCTTTGTTTTTGCTAAATCTATATCAAATTTCCTTTCTTTGTCAAAAACTATAAAATTTGTAAGATAAATTGGAGGGATATAATTATTAAATTCAATTTTATCTGGATAAAACGAAGATATTCCATTTTCGCCGCCAAAAAATATCTCACCGTCTTTGGTTTTGCATCCGGATCTATTGTTAAATTTATTCCCTTGCAATCCATCATATATATTATAATTCTTAAATGAATTATTCTGTACTTCAAATTTTGACAAACCATCATTTGTGCTTAACCATAAATTGTTTTGATCATCCTTAAAAATATCATCTATCGTTAAATTTGGTAATCCATCTTCTTTACCGTAACTATCGATTTCAAATGAATTCCTATCAAGTTTATTTAAACCGTTAATAGTACCTACCCAGATGTATTTATCATCTCCAGTAATAGAAACGATATAATCGCTTAATAATCGGTTTTTTGCATTTCGTTGAAAACTAAAGTGAGTAAATTTATTGGTAGTTTTATCAAATCTGTTCAATCCACCATATGCAGTTCCCATCCATATTATTCCTTTGTCATCTTCATAAATCGGGTAAGCATTATTGTTGCTCAAACTATTTGGATTGGAATTTTTATTATATAAGGTAAACTTCTTTGTAACTGAGTTATATCTATATAATCCACGTTCTCCGGTAATCCAGCAATCATTATCTTTCCCTTTGATAATAAAACGAATCCAATCAGCGCGAAGAGTTTGCGGGTATAATGTGTTGTTCTTAATATTTATAAATTTATTTGTTGTAGGATTATATATTTGCAATCCCTGAAGAACCGTACCAAGCCATAAATTACCATCAGGGCCTTTACAAATTGCGTCAATAGTCCAGAACCCAACATCTAAATTACTCTTCGGCAGTTTTATATTTTCAAAGATTTTGGTCTTTCTGTCATATTTATTTAAAAGATTTGGTCCACCTATCCAAATAGTATTATTGTCTTCATAAAGTGAATAAACAGTATTAGAACTTAAACTTTTGCTATTATCCGGTATATGATAATAATGAATAAATTTCTTTGGTTTAAGGTCAAGTTTATTTACACCGCCAATATTTGCTGCTATCCAAAGTATATTGGATTTATCTTGAATAATATCTCTTACACTTGTGCCTGACAGGCTGTTTGGATTATTCGGATCATTGATAAAACGAGTAAAAGAGTCCTTTTTGCGATCGTATTTATAAAGTCCGAATCTACGTGTTCCAAACCAAATATTGTAGTCTCTATCTTCATAAATGCAAAAGAAATTTATCTCGGTTATCTTTTCAAAAATTGATTTATTTTGTTTTATAGGATTAAATTTTCCGGTTTTTATATCAAATGTAAATATTCCTTTTTGAGTCGCTACCCAAACAATTCCTAAATGATCCACGTATAACGCCGTGCCAAAAAGGTCATTATTATAATATGGAGGCAAATATTTATGTTCATTAACCCTTTCTTTATCAATTGTATATAGACCATCTTCAGCTTTTATATATAGTACGTCCTTTTTATCTTCTGCAATATTTTGCACATTAACATTTTTCAGATAATGTGTAAAATTATTCTCCTTTGGATTAAATTTATCTAATCCAATATTTGTCCCTATCCACAAGTCACCGGAGTGATCACAATATACTTTTTGTGTTTGATTGCTAATTAAAGTATTTGAATTCCCTTGATCATTTTGAAAATTTACAAACTTTGTCCCATCAAACTTATTTAGACCTCCGCCACGAGTAGCCACCCAAAATACATCCTTAATTTCACAGATTGATAATGCATAGTTGTTGGAAATTGAGTTACTATTATGCGTATCATATTTATAATTTGTAAATGAATATCCATCGAATTTATCAAGTCCATCTTGAGTTGCCAACCAAATAAATCCATATTTATCCTGAATGATCTGAAAAATTGTTTCGGAACTTAACCCTGCTTCAATTGAAATGCGTTCAAATTTATTTGTAATCTGAGCGGTTACCTGGCAGCTAAATATTAAAATGAAAAAAGTATGAATAATTAAATATTTATATAAATTCATATATAAAAAAATAAATTATTAATTTTATATTAAGAAATAATCATTAATTATAATTACAATTTCGAAAAATGTTCAATTAAAACAAAACTAATTGTAGATTATTCGACTTGAAATATTATATTACTATATAATCGATAAAAAATCTCATTATTTTAGAGTCTTTATTAATTAAACAGGATGAGAGGTACTCCTAATACTGTCGGGTATATTTACCGGTAAGAAGATTGAATCTACAGATTATCTTTTCATAAAACGATCTTCAAAAATAAGTTTATAGGTAGAATGAATAGCCGTCCCGACAAGTCAGGACGGCTTATTTATGGAATTATTTACTTGAAGTAATCGATAAATCTGGTCTTGGCTTTCCATTGAAGTGATGGAAACTTCTAACATTCGCAAGAAATTTCATATACATTTCACTCCCACCTGGTTCTTTCATTAACTTAGTATCTGTGTCTTTATTATGTGTATAAAAATCTAAGTCATCTTTCGCTTCAGTAGAAAATATCACGGTAGAGCTATGTTCTCCAAAAACCACTGACCAAAGATTGTAGCCTACGGGAATATCTAATTTCGCATTCATTTTTTTATATTCTGCTAATAATGCATCAGCATCCCTATCTTTTCCTGGCAGTAGTTCAAAAAAGTCCCAATGAATAAAACCGGTGTCTTCTCTTTTCAAATAAGGATTCTTTGGCATATAAGAATCTTTTAATTCAACTATGAGAGTATTATTTTTATCAATTGTACCTGTAAATGCTCTGTACAAACTACCGAATTCATTCTGGTCTGAAGCTTTTATTTTAGCTTCCCACATTTTAAATATATCATCAACTTCTCCTAATCCGGAAAATTGAATAATATACATATAAGTGAAATCATCGGTTTGATATGTTTGCCATGAGACACCCACATTATTTTTCTTAAAAAACTCATTCATTGCTTTTTGGGCATTCTCGTATTCCATAACTTTAAATGGGTAAACAACATCTTGCATTACGAGCAATCGTAATGGTTTCTTATTCTCCTGTGAGAATAGATTAATGCCAGAAAACAAAATTAAAATACATAAACACCATAATTTATATTTGTATTGCACTTGATACTCCTTTCGAATTGAATTAATTCCGCCTCAGGCGGATTTAAGTTGACCCCGCAGAAAGCAGGGAATTATTGTTTTTCAGAATCCTCAATGTTTGTGATTATAATTCGCACATTGAGGAATTTTATTAAATAAATAGAAATCAGATATAATGTATTAGATAACTATTAATTTGTCAAGTGAAATATTGTAAGTATTGGATAGGAAAATCCTATTATCTTAACTATAAACAAGATAATATTTAATCCATGGAATGAAAATCAACCTAATAGTATAAATTAGGAATTTCCGTCATTGTAGGAAGATAATCAAAAGAAAAGTAATTAAAGGATTAACAAAAAAAATGAAAAAGCTCAGGATATCCTGAGCTTTAATTTTAGGATGTTCTATGTTACATTAATTTAAAATTATTTACCGCTGACAGCAATCCAAGAACCGCCAATTGAGAATATTTTAGAATCAGACCATGTTCTGACCTGAACTAAAAATCCGTCCCGGGAAATACTAGACGTCTTAACTTCATAGCGAATATTCTTATCTTTATCAGCATCCAAATAATTCACCGAAAGGATTACGTCAGGTTTTACATCAAACGGTCTATTGAATGTAATTTCTAATTGAACAACTCTATCACCTTCATTCTTATCCAATGTGTAATCTGTCAGATTTCTATCGAGTCTATAGTTACCCGTTTGTATTTGCTGTGCTAATAAAGAAGCTGTAAAAACTAAAAACAATACAATAAATATTTTAGAAATCTTCATTTGAGTCCTCCATTATTTTATTATTAATTAAAGTTAATTATGGTTATTGATTTACGTTTACAAATCATTCATTATAATAAATTTGATTAGTATGTATTGTGCAATTATGTCCAAATAAAGTTTAATATTGATGAAGGTAATAAAGAATTTATTCATAAAATGCCCTTGAGATATTATTATCCATTTTATATCAAAAAAGAAAGTTATACTAGTTAAATAGAGATAGTAACCATTTAAAATTCAAAAAAATTATCGAATTGTCAATAAAAATAAAATCATATAACATATCTATTTTAATGCATTGATTTGCATAACAATTTTTTATAATTCATTATAACTAAAAGCAAAGTAGTAAAACATTTAGATTTGAAAGTAGGAATGAATTTTCTCTAAAGATTTTTAAGTTGATTAGTTTATAGGGAGCCTGATTATAAATGTAGTACCTTTATTAAGTTCACTGTTTACAGTAATTTCTCCGTTATGAAGATCCACTGCACGTTTAACTATTGCCAGACCTAGGCCTGTACCTGCAATTAGATCTGCATTCTTAGATCTATAAAAAGAGTCGAATATTTTTCCGATTTCTTCAGGAGGAATACCAATACCTTCATCTCTTACTTTAATAAAAAGATTCTTTTCATTAGATGATATTGAAAGTTCTATAACTCCGCCATCCGGCGAATATTTACTAGCATTTGATAATAGGTTGTTAAAAATGAATCTCATCAATTTAGGATCTAACTTAAAATCTTTCTTCACCGAATTAAAATTTATTTTCAGTTCATGCATTTTTTTCATTAGTGGTTTTGAATGTTGAATACATTCTTCGGAAAATCTTTGTAAATCTATTAACTCAGGATTATAACTAATCGTTCCCGTTTCAGTCCTGCTGATTGTCATTACATCATCAAGAAGTTTTATAAGATAATCAATTGAATTAAAAATTCTTTTGAAATGCTCATTTTTCCTGTCATCGCTCCAGTTTGCTGCATATCGCTGAAGAAGTTCTGCTGAAGAAAGAACTGAAGTCAAAGGTGTTCTAAATTCATGAGAAGTTGTAGAAATAAATTTCGACTTCATATCGCTCAATTCTTTTTCTTTTTCCAATGAATGCTGAAGCATTAACTCAAATTCATTTTGTTTTTCTATTTCTATTTTTAATAATTTATTAGCAGCATCAAGTTCATCTGTCCTTTCTTTTACCATTTCTTCGAGATGTTCTCGGTATTTCTGTAATTCGATTTCCTTACCGACTTTTTCGGTAATATCTTCTTTTATACCTACAAAATTTGTTATTTCACCGGAATTACTTTTAATCGGAGAAATTATAGCAGATTCCCAAAAACTATCTCCGTTTTTCTTTTTGTTATGAAATACACCCGCCCAGTTTTTACCTGAAAGAATTGTATCCCATAATGATTTATAAAATTCGTTTGAATGTTCATTCGATTTTAGCAGTCTTGGATTTTGGTTAAACGCTTCATTGATGGAATAACCTGTTATTTCTGTGAATTTAGGATTTACATATTCAATATTTCCTCTAACATCGGTAATAACAATGCTGACCGGACTTTGTTCAACCGCGCTAGATAATTTACAAAGTTGAGCCTCTGTTTGTTTACGTTCAGTAATATCAGTGATTGTACCGAATAATTTTACGGGTTTATTATTAGAATCAAATTCCAATTCTCCTAAGCCATGCACCCATCGTTTTTCACCGTTGTCGTGTCTGGATATCATATACTCTTTATCAAATCTTTGAAGTTTCCCGAAAACGTCATTTAAAAAATAAGCTCTCATTACAATTTTGTAATCCGAATAAATAATATTCTCCCAACCTTCCAATGAGCGGACATATTTTTCGTCAATTCCGAAAATATCATCAAGAATTTTAGAACTCTTCCACAATCCGGTTGACAAGTCCCATGAATAGCTCCCTAAGCGAGCAACTTCTTGAGATGCTCTGAGCAATCGTTCATTCTCAATTAAATCTTCTTGTGCTTTTTTACGTTCTGATATATCTCTTGAGACTCCAATAATTCCAATCGGTTTACCGGATTCATCATAAAATAAATCAGTAACGACTTCAGTCCAGACTGATGTCCCGTCTTTACATGGCTGTTCTACTTCAGATGTATCTACAGACATAGATTCACCGCCAAATACTGAAGAAATTCTTTTCTTTATTTTACTTATTACCATTTCTTGTGAACCGGGTGAGATTACTTCTTCAATTTTTTGATTCATTACTTCTTCGACCGTAAAACCTCGCAGTTTTTCAACAGAAGGACTGATAAAAGTAAACTTACCTGTTAAATCCATAGTCCATATAACATCGGCAGAATTATTAGCCAGCATTTTATACCTATTTTCACTTTCACGAAGGGCATTTTCAGCAGCTTTTCTTTCAGTTGTATTATTAAAAAAGAGAGTATAACATTTTTATCTTTTAGTACCGTTGTACTCACTTCAACGTTAATTAAGCTTCCATCGGCGCATTTATGAATGCTTTCAAATCTGTTTCTCCCTATTCTTATCATTTCGTCAATGCGCTTTTTTGTATTATCATTTGATTCTTGAAAGTCTAAATCCATAATTGACATCTGGAGTAATTGTTCTTTTGAATATCCACTCATTCTACAATAAGAATCATTTACTTCTATAATATTTCCTGCATAGTCGGTAACACAAAATCCATCAAATGTAGTTTGAATTAAAGCATAATAACGCTGCTGATCCTGCATGATATTTTCTTCAGCAAGTTTGCGTTCGGTAATATCTTTAATTATTCCATCATAAGAAATTAAATTATAATTTGAATCATACTTAGGAATTGTTGTATCGCTTACCCAGCGTATCGTACCGTCTTTGCAAATTATCCGATGTTCGATCGAAGATAGTTTATCGCCTGTATAGATCTTTTGAATTTTTTCAACAATACCTGCTCTTTCTTCGGGAGGAACAATATTTATCCAGAGATAAGGGTCGGCTGCAAATTCGTCGGGAGAATATCCTGTTACAGCGATACTTGCATCGTTATGGAATGTTTCAGTTACTCTGCCATTTTCAATTTTTACCGAATAAAGATAATCTGTAAAAGAGTCGGCAATTCTTTTATATCTTTCTTCGCTTTCGATTAATTTTTTATGACTTAGTTTTCTACCGGTAACTTTATGTTCTAGATGATTCATTACATTTTTCATATTCCCCCTCAACTGCATTATACAATTTAAGAATATACACTTGGTTGGAGTGCATAATTCTACAAAATAAAATATTTAAGTAATAACTCAAATCAGTTATATGAATCAATTTCATAATATATTATCGTATAGAAGAGTGGAAATTATTAATCAGAATGATGCACTTTGTCGGTTAATTTCGTTTTCAATTTAATAATTCTATTTTTAGAGTAATTTTAAACAAATTCTTGTATTATTGGTCAATTATTTAAAATGAAAACAGAGTAAAAAGTTAGGTAATAAGATTTTAAATGTTGTGATAAACAGCACAAAAATATAGATTGTTATATATATAATAATTACTTTATAATTGGAGAAGTAAAAAACTGGAAATTGATTCTCATATGAAATTATTTATTTAAGTAAACATACATGAATCATAATTCTTCAACTGCTGAACCTGTTTTTAATAGCATTTTTAATGCATAATGAATTAATATGGATTTTTTTATTTGAGTTGACTTATTTTTTTACACAAGGGATTTTCTTTAATATATTATCAAATGCAGTTAATTACTTTTTTGACTGGTTAATTAGTGAAACAAATGAGGGCATTAAATTTGTTATTTAGATACCAAAACTTAATTATATAAACTAACAATTATTATTATGCCGAAAATGAAAGTAGTTCAAGTGGGTGCGCCGGGCGCTGATTTTGAATTAGTGAACCGAGAAATTCCCGCGCCGAAAGAGGGGGAAGCATTAATCAAAGTACAGGCCTGTGGAGTTTGTCATGGTGAAGCAGTTATTAAAGGTGGACATTTTCCTGGTTTAATTTACCCTAGAATTCCAGGACATGAAGTAATGGGTATAATTGATAAAATAGGTCCGAATGAGAACTATTGGCATATCGGACAAAGAGTTGGCGTGGGATGGCATGGCGGACATTGTTTTAAGTGTCCTTCTTGCAGACGTGGTGATTTTATGTCTTGTACAAATTCTTTAATTACCGGTATTACAGTCGATGGCGGTTATGCCGAGTATATGATCGCAAGAAGTGAAGCTATTGTAAACATCCCAAAAGAACTAGATGCATATGAAGGTGCGCCATTGCTTTGTGCAGGACGAACAGTTTACGGTGCTTTAAAAGAAAGCGGAGCTCGGGGTGGGGATTTGGTTGCAATTCATGGAGTTGGTGGATTAGGACATTTAGCCTTGCAATATTCCATGAAATTTGGTTTTAAAACTGTAGCTTTATCTCGTGGAACAGATAAAAAAGAATTATCCTTAAAATTAGGTGCTCATGCATATCTTGATACAAATACAGGCGATGCAGCCAAAAAACTCTTAGAAATGGGCGGTGCGAGGGTAATAATTTGTACAGCTCCGAATAGTAATGCAATTACTGAACTTATTGATGGTCTGGGTAGAAACGGCAAGATCATTATCGTTGCTGCTCCTCAAGAAATGATGCAGTTTCATCCCGGTATGTTAATGAAAGGTAACCGATCAATTGGTGCCTGGGTAAGCGGCAATATTGAAGATGCAATTAATTTCAGCTTACTTGAGCATGTTATCCCTATGGTAGAATTTTTTCCTTTGGAACAAGTAGCAGTAGCATTTGAAAAAATGATGACTGCAAAAGTAAGATTCAGATCTGTGTTGAAAATAAGCTGAATAAAGTAGCAGATAATTTGGTGTAAAAATCAAAATGATAATCACATGAATAATTAATAGATGAATAACATGAATGAATTATTAAAAATAATCGAAAATAGGCATTCGGATAGAGGACTTTTTGATTCTGAACGAACAATCCCAAGAGAAGATCTTGAAAAAATTCTGGAAGCGGTGCGATGGACTCCATCAGCTCATAATATGCAGAATTTCGAAATTATTGTAGTCGATGATAGAAAACTGCTTGCTTTAATAAGTGAAATAAAGCATCCTCCTGATTTAACATTTATAAAAGAAAATTATTATCAATTATCTTTTTCTGAAGAAGAATTACGTCGAAAGAAGGTTGGAATATTGGGCACTATGTTTCCTCAATCCTGGCAAACTCCTGATCCACAAGTTGAAGATATCAAGAATGATGAAAGAAGTTTATTTATGACTAAACAAATTATGTCAAGTTCTGCTCTTCTTTTTGTGATTTATGATCCAGGTCGTAGGGCGCCGGCTTCAGTAAATGATTTTTTAGGAATTATCAGTCTTGGTTGTGCAATGGAAAATATGTGGCTTACGGCAAATTCAATTGGTATAAGTGTACATATCGTAAGTTCATTATCCGGGAGAGGAGTTGAAAAAGAAATTAAGAAGATTCTAAATATTCCCGATAATTTAATTATTGGTATCACTATGCGTTTAGGATATCAGTCAGCATCTGTTAATTATTTGAGGGTGCGCCGGGATATAAAAGATTTTACACATCACAATGGATTTAAAAATATGGGATTGGATTAGTCGATTCAAAATTAATATTAGTCGATATCAATGAGTTAGTTCAAAATAGTAATTATTGATCTCAATAATCAGTTTTTATATAGAAGTAATCCTAATCTGCATTATTTTTTTATTGCTATTATGAATATTCTATTGAACACAAGATTTACTTTTCCGGCATATATAGCCTGTTTATTAAACTCGTCCTTAATAATACTTTGAAAATCATTTATATAAGCATTACTAATTTCGCAATTGTAATATTCTTTATTTAAATAACCTGCAATAGCGCCAGAGGCAAATATTTTATAAACTTCCTGAGGATTAAGGAGTGTTTTGATTGTTTGTAATTCACAAAAAGGAACTTGAAAACCTTGATTTAAAAACAGCTTTGCATAATCTTCAGCTTTATCTAAAAACTGTTGTATTAAAAATATTGTCAGTAGAATAAAAAAGACAGTGATATCTGCTAATCAATAATTTTAATAAAGTTAACAGAGATCTGTAAAATTACAGGAGATAATATGAAACCAAATCTGAAGATGTTGATTTTTTTATTTTCATTGCTATCAGAAATGAGTATAATAAAAGCACAGCAACTGCGTTATGTTCAACAGCAAACTTCTAATGGAATTGTTGAAGGTGTAGTCAGCCCTGATAATAAAGTCCGTACATTCAAAGGAATTCCTTATGCTGCGCCTCCTGTTGGATTATTAAGGTGGAAAGCGCCTCAACCGGTTAAACAATGGTCAGGTGTATTGAGAACCGTCGACTATCCAAAACGTGCTATGCAGGGACGTATTTATAGCGATATGATTTTTAATGATCAAGGACCTAGCGAAGACTGTCTTTATCTTAATTTATGGATGCCTGAAAATCACCCCCAGGGAAAATTGCCTGTAATGGTCTGGATTCATGGAGGTGGGTTTGTTGCAGGATCATCTTCCGAACCTCGCCAGGATGCAGGAAACCTTTCAAAGAAAGGAGTTATGGTTGTAAGTTTTAATTATAGACTTGGTGTTTTTGGATTCTTTGCACATCCGGAGCTAACCAAAGAATCTGAACATAACGCATCAGGAAACTATGGATTATTAGATCAAGTTGCTGCACTACAATGGGTTAAGGATAATATTGCAGTATTTGGAGGAGATCCTGATAATGTGACTATTTTCGGAGAATCTGCAGGTTCATCATCGGTAAGCGCACTAATGGCTTCTCCTTTGGCTAAAGGACTCTTTAAAAAAGCAATAGGAGAGAGCGGATCATTTTTGAAATTAAGCGGATCATTGAAATCACGATCGGATGCTGAAAAAGCAGGTGTTGAGTTTGCTGAAAAAGCATTTGGTTCATCATCTCTTGAAACCCTACGTTTATTGCCGGCAAATCAAATTCTTGATGCTGCATTAAAAGTGCCCAGAGAAACTTTCTCTCAGGATATAGATGGCTATTTTTTACCTACAGACTGTATGTCAATTTTCGCTTCGGGAGATCAAAGTCATGTAGCGCTCTTAGCGGGTTGGAATAAAGATGAAGGAAACTATAAGACATTTTTTAAAAATGAAAATCCTACAATTGAAAACTTTGTTACTCATGCCAATTCAAGGTTAGGTGGAAATGCAGAATTATTTTTGAAAGTCTATCCTGCAGAAACAGATTCAGGCGCAAAAAGAGCAGCTCAAGATTTTGAAGGTGACCAATTTACAGGTTATTCAACATGGAAATGGATTGAGATGCAGCTTAAGACCGGAGATTCCCCAGTTTACAGATATGAATTTGATCAAGATCTGCCATTTGATAAAGAACCCTCAGCTCCTCATGCTTCAGAAATTGAATTTGTTTTTATGGTGTTATCTTCTAGAGATTTACCGTGGCGTCAGGAAGACTACAAAATTTCTGATTTAATGGCTTCTTACTGGACTAATTTTGCAAAAACCGGTAATCCAAATGGACCGGACTTGCCGGTTTGGCCGGAATATAAAAGTAGCATTGGCTATCAGGTAATGCATATTGGAGGAGCAAAACCTGGGGCTTCTCAAGACAAAAACCGTGATAGGTACGAATTTCTCGATCATGTTTCTATACACTATTAGAATAAAATAAATGACAGGAACTAATTTTAATGAAGACATAATGTAATGGTCCCTTCAGAGTAAGTATTGTGAACTGCGATGATTCAAATAAATCATCTATTAATCCAACATTTCCTCTGCATAAATAGTTAGCCGGTAGGATTTATGAAAGGTATATTTGAAAATTTTAGTAGGTCAATATGAATGATCATTGCAAGGAATTCGAAACAAAAATGAGCAACAAATTTATATGGGGGACGACTCGTTTACAGATACCTCGCTGCTTGTGCCCTACCACTTTACAGCGAGGCGTTTTATTATTTTCTATTTTAAAAGGACGAACTTTTTAGTTGATATAAATGACCCCGCCTCAATGCGATAGAAATATACACCACTCGAAAGACCTAGTATTCCATTACTTGCATCGAATGCCATGTTGTAGCTGCCGGCTTCCTGACGACTGTTTACAAGAGTGGCAACTTCCTGACCAAGCAAATTATAAACCTTAAGAGAAACCTGTGATGCTTTCTCAAGGCTATATTGAATCCTTGTGGATGGGTTGAATGGATTTGGATAGTTTTGTAAGAGTATGAATTTTTGAGGTGTTAAACTATTCTTGACAGCAGTTATATTTGCCGGTGCATAAAGGGAATTGGCAGCTAATGTTACTGCTGTCTGTGACAGAGCTCTTCCGTTAAGTGATGCTCCGGTATTCATTGAAATCCCGGTTTGACCCAATATGATTCCTTGCATTGCAACCGTCGTTCCAAGTGAAACCTGACCTGCAACTTGCCAGAAAACGTTTGAAGCAAGTGCACCTCCGCTCAAACTAACAATGGCACCGTTGCCAACAATAAGAGTTCCAGCTACCTGAAATATCCATACATCTTTCGCTGTACCTGAGATAGTAACACCGCCTGATGAAACGAGGACATTAGTAGACCATTTATAAAGACCAGGTGTAAGTGTTTTTCCTGTAACATCTCCGGTATAAAGTTCAGAAAAATTAGGCAAGGTTCGTGTAGCTGCGTTGGTGTAAGCGGTTTGCATATCGCCAATAGCTGTAGTCATGTTAGCCGGAGTTGGGGTAGCATAGTCAGAGGCATATAACTTTCCAGTGACTAAAGATGATCTTGAAAATACATTTGAGGGATCGGCAATTAAGCCAAATCCGGTTATGAAACTTGCCGCGGCAGGACTGATTCCGATATCACCTGTAATATTGGTTGTACCAGTGGATGATATTCCTGTCTTTGATAAAATTACGAAATTGCCGGCAGTTCCTAGATTAACTGGTGACGGCGATTGAGACATGGCAACGATAGGCAGTATTAAAGCAATCATAAGAATCAATAAAAAGAAATTGTTCCATCTGATTGTTATAATTGTTGGATCTTTTGTATTAGTTTTCATAAGAATATCCATTTATTTAGTTAAAGTCTAAGTGTCTGAAAAATTGCGTTTTTTATTTTGTTCATTATTAACTAACCCCTTTTCAATTAGTTCTCTATATTTATTTGTAGATAAAGTACATGGATATTGTGAATAGTTAAATAGAGCGAAGGGATGAAAAAAGAACTACATCTTTTTGATAAACTGATTGCAGATATTTTCGGATTTGGCTAATGGAATAAGTAATGAGTATTTTGCAAAAACTAAAATTTTCCTTTATTAATTTTAGAATATACATTTCCCCGAATTCGATTAGATTTTTATTTCTGGCATTACATTTATCAAATAGTGTCGCAATTCAATCATAGATCTGCATAGTAAAATACCCAAATGTTAGTGACATAAACATTACTTAATAAAAAAAATGTGAGAAAAAATTTGTAAATGTGAATTATACATTAAAGAAAGTGAGTAAATAATAAAGCATAATGATTTTTGATTAGTTAACTTAAGAAAAACAAAAATAAAGTTTTTTGGTTAAAAGAATTATTTTGATAATTATAACGATATTTTTTCAAACAACCCAAAACAAGCTAAACTAAAGAATCATGTCGTCTCAAGGTGTACGTAATAAGCTGACTGCAATAATAGTTGATGATGAACTTTTTGGAAGGGAAAACCTTAAAAAGATCATCGTAAATTATTGTTATGAAATTGAAATCCTTGGTTGTGCGGATTCTGTAGTAAGTGCAAAGATTCTTGTAAAAGATCATAAACCCGATGTAGTATTCCTCGATATTAATATGCCGGTACTAAACGGATTTGATTTTCTAGATGAATACGATGAACTTGACTTCATGGTAGTATTCGTCAGTGCTCATGAGGAATTTGGAATTAACGCAATAAAAGCAGGTGCGACAGATTATCTTCTTAAACCGATAGACATAAAGGAGCTTAAGCAAACTGTAAAAAAACTTTTAATGATTAGAAATAAAAAGATAAAAGTCGAGACCTTACATGAAACAGATACTTTAGTTCTTCCTGCATCTCATGGATTTAATGTACTTGTAATTGATGATATTATCCGACTTGAAGCAGAAGGATGTTATACAAAAGTTTTTTATAAAGATGGAAAGAAGAAAACCATTTCACGCACTTTAAAAGATTTTGAGGAAGCAATACCGAAAGAAAAGTTTTTCAGAATTCATAAGTCACATTTAATCAATCTAAAGTATATCAAAGAATTTTCAAAAATAAGCGGAAACTTTGTTACGATGATTGACGGCAGCAGGATTGAGATCTCGCGCAGGAAAGCTCCGGAATTTATTCGGAAAATAAAAGCAGTACTTAATATTATCTGAATATGATAAAAAAAATTGTATTACTAATAGTCATCAGTTTTCTTTACTATCCCCAAATTTATTCGCAGACACCTTCTTATTATCATTACACTTCATCTGACGGACTGGCTTCTTCAACTGTTTATGATATCATACAGGATAGAAGCGGTTTTATATGGTTCGCCACTTTAAATGGAATAAGTAAGTTTGACGGGAAACGTTTTACTACATTCCGAACTAATGACGGTCTTAATTCCAATTCTATAATATCCCTGGCGGAAGGGGATAAAGGTGAGTTGTACATCGGTAATTATGAAAAAGGGGTTAATGTTCTTAAAAACGGAAGAATCGAAAATTATTGCAATGAGATTGACGGGAAGAGTTTTGCGACATCATTTTTATTGCTTGTTCATTCGGGGGAAAAAGAGCAAAAATTATATGCCTATCGTCGTTTGGGGGATTTAAATTCAATCTGTAAAAAAAAACCTTCCGGACTTGTTACTAATATCATTAATACTAATCCTATTTATGTAAATAAATTAGAAATATTATCTAATGGTGATATAATTGCGTTAACCACAACCGGATTATTCAATTTTAAAAATGACATATTAACCAAACTGCGAATAAAGGGCTTGCCGGATACTCCTGTTAATTGTTTTACTAACGGTGATGACGGCAGTTACATTATAGCTACAAAAGCTCTAATCTATAGGATAAAAAACAACAATGTAATAAAACGATATAAAATAAAATTACACCCAGCAAATAATGATATAACATCAATTTTAAGGGACAAAAATAATAATATTTGGTTTTCGATTATGAATAGAGGTTTCTTTTTAATTCCGAAAGGTTCGGGTAATATCATAGATATCGGAATTAAAATGAATCTGCAGAATACATTGGTTAACAATTACCTTGAAGATAATGAGGGAAATATCTGGTTAAGTACATTCGGTAAAGGAGTATATTGTCTAAATAATCTTTATTTGAAAAACTATAATGAAAAAGACGGTTTGAGCAGCAATAGTGTTTATTCCATTGTGAAAGAAAGATCTGGTAAATTATTAATAGGAACTTTTAATGGACTTAACATTTTGGAAAACGGAAGATTTGAACATATCAAATCCAATTCTGATAAAACGTTGACTGAATATATCTACCGTATTAAAGAGATTAACAATGAATTTTATGTCTGCGGTTCGATCGGTGGAAATGAAATGATAAATATTTCTTACAAAGGAATAAAGATTTATATAACCGATCGACCGTCTTTCTGTAAATTAAGCAATGGACTATATCTATTTGGAACATCGGGAAATTCCATAAGAGTTCAAAGAGATCTTAACAATGAAAAGAAGCAGCCGTACCTATTCTATATTTTTAGAGTTAATTCAAGTTTTAACCGCGTTAACGATATTTTTGAAGATACGGAAAAGAATGTTTGGATAGGAACAAGTCTTGGTTTATGCAAATTATCCAACCCATCTGTCGACGTTATAAGCTGGAATAAATCTTTTTTCCCTTCTAATCCGGTTCTAAGTTCAAAAATAAATTCAATCATTCAAGATAATAACAATAATGTCTGGTTTGCAGGGGAGAAGGGAATTGTGAGTTATAACATCAAAAATGATTCAATTAAAACCTACGTAAATATAAAAGGGAATGACTTATCATCCACTACTTCTATCGCATCGGATAGTAAGAACCGGATCTGGATTGGAAATATGAAGGGAATTTATTTATATGAAGGGAATTCGATTAAACATCTTAATATGCAAAACGGTCTTCCATCGGATGAAGTATTCTCACTTTATTATGATAAGGAAAATAATTTACTATATATCGGTACAAGCAATGGTATCTCATTTCTTGACATAAGTTTATTCGACGAATATGTTTCCCCTCCACTCAGTGTAAAAATATTTAGTGTAAAGGCAGGAGATTCAGTTTATACAAAATATAACGATTTAGTTTTTAAACCGGATCAACGAAATGTTTACGTAGAATTTAAAGCATTAAGCTTTTCTTCGCCTGGCTCAATAAAATATAAGTATAGTTTAAATGGCGAATGGGGGGAAACAGATAATGATTTTCTGGATTTAATCTCC
>Ga0182027_10003897_pt1 | contig 23378 bp, 24 predicted proteins | sample 712E1DmetaG_FD_121300 | JGI IMG/M metagenome (GOLD analysis project Ga0182027, IMG submission 121300) | Permafrost microbial communities from Stordalen Mire, Sweden - 712E1D metaG (Illumina Assembly) | ecosystem: Environmental > Terrestrial > Soil > Wetlands > Permafrost | place: Sweden... | reverse complement strand
TTTTTGTGCCATTCAGTTTGCCTCCCATACCACCACCATAGTCGAATAACTGCTGTAGATCGTCTTCTTTATCCAAATCTAATCCTAGATTTTCTTTTAATCCACGTAGCATCATCAGTCGAGGTGAATCTTTCAAGTCAAAGCCTTGTTTATCCCAAGCTTTCTGAGCAGTATTGGCATCATTCGAAGCGCGAGAGGCAATACCTTCCATCTTGTCTTGAGCATCTTGCATCAAAATCATTAGTTGTTTCTGATACTTATCCCCAATAGAGGGGTTATTTCTAGCCCATACCTTCATCCATCCAGACAAATCTTGAGGGCCTTTAACTCCCCATTCCGCTAGTTTTGCTCCAATCTTTGTATCTTTAACAGCATCCCAAACCCAATCTGTAGCTCCACCAGCATCCCATAACCAGTCAGCAGCACCACCAATGACAGGTAATGGCTTAAGAAATGCCTTTTCTCCCACATTAACTAAGTCTGGAATACCCTTTTGAATTATTGGAGCAATACGATCAGCAATAAAAGATTTAACTTTAGAATATTCGTTGGCTGATGGAGTAGCTGAACCTAATTTAGTTCCATAGTTGTCTATTAGCTCTTGCAGATAGTCAATACCTACTCCTACGTTCTTCTGATATAAGTCCTCAGCTAATTCAGTAGTCTCAGGTGTTCCCACAGAGGCTATTCTTGGAATCTGTAGATTATGGATATCGTTTATAATATTAAAAGGCTGACCCTTGGCAAATCCTTGGTTAGACACTCCACCTTCGGGTTGTCCCATTGATTCGTCGCTAAATTCTGAAGGTAGATTGTTCGATACTCCACGTTCAGCTTCTTGTGGAGTTAATTTTGCATCAAAAGACTTATTAACCTCTTTATTAATCTGAGTTTCAAGATCGTGTCTATAATCAGCCATGTTATTGATAGTTGATTCTAGTTGATCTTTCCAATCAGTAGCTCTAGCAAGTAAAGCAGTATCGTTTTCATTTAATAGCTTTCTAGTAGCTCTACCTTCTGGAGTATTAAAGCCACCTACTGCTCGTTCAATAGTTTCTCTATCCAGTCCCTCTGTATAAAGAGAAGAGAGAAGTGCGTATCCTTTAACTCCTGAATAATAACCTAGTCCTGCGCCTAGTCCTGCTCCAGCTAATGCATCTAATCCAACATTCCCACCTGTAGCAGCACCAAGTAGAGCACCTGTACCTGCACCAGCAGCAGCTCCTGCCAAATAGCCAGGAACATGAAGAGAAGTGAGTCCTTTCTTTACAAGTCCTATTCCACTACCAACTGCTGAACCTATTGTTTTCCCAGCGGCACTTCCAATAGCAGCACCACCAATCGCACCACCAGGAATACCAGTAGCTAATCCAGCAGCACCACCTATAAGGCTACCTGCTCCCGAAGCTCCCATTGAAAATAAACCTGGACCTTGTGCGCCAGCTATACTCTCGATAGCTCCTCCACCGATAGCACCGGCTACTGCTCCACCAAGAGCCGTGTGGTCTGGTAAGACTGCTCCTGCTACACCACCAATGGCAGCTCCTGCTAGCATTCCCTTGATTGGCAGTTTGCTCTTATTAATCCAATCTCCAGTTTCCTGAAGTGTTTTACCAATCAGTCCACCAAGATTCTGTAAGGATTCATTAGCTTTACTTCCAACATGAGAAGCAGCCATAGAGAATCCACCAGCAAAAGTGGGAATACTTGCTCCAAACAAAGCACCCATACCAGCATTAGACATTAAAGCTTCAGCATTGAGAGGCTTTTCACCAAGAGCATCTTCTGTAACTGGAGTAGCTGCACCGTAAGCAGCACCTTCAGCAGCAGCACCTGACATCTTGGCTACTGTTTCTAGAGCTTTCTTTCCTAGTCCATCTGCTACGTGTTCGCCTAGAGTTCTTTCACCTAGACCAAGGACTGCATCTTCAATAGCTCTACCTGTTGCTGTAACTGCTTTAACTGGAGCAGCAGCTATATTTAGAGCTTGTCTTGTTCGAGCAATACCTTTAGCAAGATTACCCGCCTCTTCAGGAATAGCTCCTTCTCCACCTAATAGACTAGGTATAATAGCTCCACCTATTTCACCGGCCATTGAAAGGCCAGGATTATACTGTTGAAGTTTCTGTACTGTTTCTGGATTGATCAATCCATTACCAGGAGTATATAACCCGCCTTCAGCAAAAGGATTACGAGTTAATAGATAATCACTAGCACCAAATGAAGCACCTCGTGCGATACCAAGAGCAGTAGCGGCTAAGCCATTAGCAGCACCTTCACCGTAACTCTCTTTATTTAAACGTTCCTGAATCTCTTCTTGAGTCGCGGGATGATACCCTTGAGCCTTTGCTGCTTCTACGTCATCTTTAGAAATAGTACCAGTCTTTCCAGTATCGTCTGTCATGACGATCTGGTTAGGATCTTTCATATCGTTGGTAAATGACATTAAATAAATTCCTTATTGGAAGTTCGATTTACTTTTTATTTCTCTACTCTTCTTTAGACCTTCTGTAGAGTAGCCCATATTCGTGAGGTCGGTAATCAGTTGGTCATGCTGATTGAGTAGAAGCATTTTAATCTTTTGAAGTTTCTCGTCAGTTGTACTTCTTAACTCACCAACATGCGGCATATAGTTTCTCTTTACATCTTCTAGGTCTTTAGGATCTGTGCTTCCTGGATTTAATACTTTGTTTATTCTTACAGCAAATTCATCGGCAGCAGCAGCTTCATCACCTGAATCACTCCAGGGTATATGCTGAGTCCAATGTGAAAGTATGGGTATAGTATTCTTCTTAAAGTCAGCAAAAATATTCTCGGCTTCATTAACGGCCGACTTCTTTGCCGATAAATCTTTAATAGTATCGAGTGGTATCTCTTTAGGTTGAGCATTCTTAGCAACAGTAGCTTGAGCAGCAATCTGAGCATTCTGATTAGCAGCATTAATTTCATCTTTGTGCATACCAAGAGTTGCTTTAAGTGTTTCAGCTTGTAACTGTTGAGAAGTCAAACCAGACTGAAGAGTATTGAGTTGAGCTGCTTGTGCTGCTTTTAGATTAGACATCATAACCATACCGTTGGCTTTAGCAGCATCAGGTAGACCTGCTAATTTAGCATTCAACTGAGACTGAAGAACGTCATACTGAGCAGCTCTAGTAGCAGCTTGAGCTGTTGCTTCATCACCAAAGTTCTGACGCATAATACCTAGCAAGTTAAGTGACTGATTAGACGTATTCTGTTTACTAGCAAGATCTGATTTCTGTTGTTCAAGATCTCTATTAAGAACACCATCAACTAATCTCATACCTGCTCCTGGATCATGAGCAAGACCACCACCAAAGCCTGCTAACATAGCAGCAATAACTAGTCCCACTTTATCCCCTGTAGAGGCTCTGGAAGCCCAAGGTGTAATCTTTGTATTGTTTACATCATCTACTGTGGCTTGGTACTTCATCATCTGGTTAGAGATAGCCTGCTGACGTATACCCTCTTGAGCTTTAAGTTCTAAAGAGTCGGTATACTTCTGACGAGCAATAGCGTCAGCATTAGCAGCTTGAATGGCTGCTTGTTTCTGTTGTACGTCTATCTGTGCTTGAGTTGCTTGCTGTTGAGCAGCGAAAGCATTCTGAAGTCCACCTGTTCCCATTCCTTGTTGAAGATTATTAATATTAGTTAATGAATTATCAATACTTGGAGTAATAGAGTTATTAGGAACAACTGGAGTAGGTGGAGGAGCAAGAACACCTACACCTGGTCCTACTGGTTCTGATTGATAAGTATTAGCTGTATCTCCTGGTTGAACAGGACGCATTATCTGTGGTGTAACTGGAACCTTTGGAGTAGCTGGTAGTTGAGTAGGATTAATAACAGCAGCAGTTCCTGGTTGAACTGGATTATTATTAGGTATTAGATTCTTTCTGTCACTCTTAATACTATCAGGTACTTGAACATCCCTTAGAAGATTAAGCTGATCTGATGTATCTTTAAACATAGACTTCGCTGATTTATATTCGAGAGGATTCTTTGCTGGATCAATAGTGAAAGAAGAATTAGTTTGAGTATTAGTTAGATGAAGACCGTCAGTATCTTCTCCAGTAATTATCATATTTGTATTATCGGCCATTTAAAAACGCTCCTGGTAAGAATTAATATACACGTAGTGTAGTATATGTCTAGCTCGAATGATACTTCTTCCACCAATCGGAAATGTCAGGTGGAATAGTTGGAGGTCCCATTGTTTGTGCTGGACCTACCTGTTGTGGAGTTAGATCTACAGGACTATCCATTATCACTGGTGAGTGCTTGCCAGTAGATCCACCTTTCATAGCCCCTTTAATAGCAGCATCAAGAATTGGGTGTCCATTATTAGTGGGCATATCTGGTAGTGTTCCAGTCTTTGGTTCTGAACCAGCTTCTCCTACAAAAGAAGGGCTTGTTATATTTGCTGGATTATCAATAGGTGTAGCAGCAGTATTCACATTATCCATAAATGTGTTGAAGTCGATATCTTCTGGGTCCATTATGTGCCTCGTTTATTTATCAGCCAGCTCATCTCGTCTGGTGTTAAGTCATCAGCACTAATACCCATAGGACTGCTTCCAGGTGGTGCTGTTATGCCTGCCTTCTGAAGTTCTGCGTAAGGGACTAGGCCAGCAGCACTTCCAATAAGAGGCACGCCATTGTTTGATTGGGCATAGTGTAGTTTACTAGTAATACTCTTCTGAAGAGCTGATTCCTGTTGAACACGTTTCAGAGCAATAGCTAGATTAGGATTCATAGCTGGAGGAGTATTATTACTATTATTATTTATCGGCGGATTACTTGGTTGATTACTCGATAAATTAGAATTAGCCAATAGATTCTTAAATCCAATAAAGTGTTCATTAGTTCCAGTATCAGCTATCTTCTTATCAAGATCAGAAAGCTTATCAGTATCCACTTTACCTACTTGATCGTTAGACTGAATAGCTTTGATTTTGTCCGATAACTTATTGATATCTAATCCGTCATCTTCTTCTTCGTCAGTCATCAGTAACTCCTATTAACGTTTCTTTTCTATTTTATCAAGGCGATGATGTAGATTTGCTACAGCACTAAACAAAGCTCCTATACTTGGTATAGCTTTTACTTGCTTACCATCAGGAGTATCTTCTACCAGATTATTACCCGCCTTACTCTTTTCTAAATCTTGAGCAATTATTCCTGTCTGTTCCCCTTCTCCATTCTTTGGATCTTTATAATCAAAACTGACAGGCTTAAGTTTACTCAACATGTCGTATACTTTCTTATCGGCGGGATTGATATTCTCTTTAACATTCTTGTCAGATGCTAAGGCCATTGCTCCACCAGAAGCAGCACCACTAAGTGCTCCACCAGCAGCACCTAGCAGTAATCCACCCATCGTATTGGGAGCATACGTTCCTTGAATTTTGGCTACCTGCTCAGCATTTACTCCTTGCTGTTCAGTATTTGCTATACTGGTTTCATTTTGTGAAGTTTGATTTGCTATTGTTGTTTCAGCTTGAAGTTGTGCTTGTTGTAAGCTCATTCCAGTATTCAGATATTGCTGAATCATTTGATTAGCTTGAGCTTGATTAGCTAGAGTTGAATTTTGATTAGCTAGATTAGTCTGTTGAGTATTACCCGCGTTTGAAAGATTAGTTTGTTCAGTTAATCCTGCTTGATTAGTTGCTAGTCCAATATTCTGACCTTGAATTCCTTGAGCTAAACCCGATAACTGCTGCATTCCTGCCTGTTGTTCGTTAGCCCGCAACGCAGCAGCTTGGCCTACTGCTGCTTGGTCAGTATTAGCCATATTTGTCATAGAGTTGAACTGAGCACTTCCTGCTGCTCCATTACGAGCACTACCAGCAGCAGCAGCTTGAGCAGCTATTGTAGAGTCTATTCCTTGCTTCTGTTGTATGGCAGCAGCACTTGGAGCTGAACCATTAGCATAGGAAGACAAACCATTGAATGCCTGTTGCTCTTCTTGGGCACCTACATTTGCTCCCATGTTTACCTGAGCAGCATTACTAGTGGCTGCTTGAGCAACTGGAGTTGTTCTGGTGTTGGCTTGATTGGCGTATGCTTGTGCTTGGTTCTGGATATTCTGCATATTAGCACCAGTACCAGCTATTGCGTTAATAGCAGCAGTTCCGGCAGCTTGTGGTATAGCAGTTCCCTTTGGTGCTTGAGTTTGTGGAGGAGGTTGAGCTGGAAGTTCTGCTGTATTAGATGAAGTGTGAGCATTAGCGGTATTATTAGCCGCCTTTGAAAGACCAGGAGTTGTTTTATCGTCCTGGCCATCCATTGGGTCTGAATAGTTTGAGTTGTTTTTGATTGCCATTGTCGCTCCTGTTAATAATTCTTTCCTAATCGGCGGTAGATGCCCTGCTTTTGACTAATCTCTAGTTCTAGTTCATTCAAAGTAAAATAACCGCTACACGTTTCAGTAAGGTTTAATTGAATAGCTTCACAGGCCTTACCTATATGATGTCTTACTTGAAAGCTTCCATCATTAGCAAATCCAGTCAGAGTATCAACTACTACAGTTTCTGTTGGTGTCTTTGAATAGTCATAAGATATATTCATCGTTAAACCACTAGCTGAATAAGTATTACCTTTTAAACCTAGATGATGTAGACGTTGAAAGCCCTGTAGTCCGTTAAGTTTAATCCAAGGAGTGGTTATACTACTTGTTATTAATGTTCCGCAATCAGCTATTGATGTCGGGTCTTCATACCAGATATTACCCGCCGAAGTGAGAAGAATGTAGTGTTCCTGCCATATACAGCTATCAAGAGCAGGTAGTCCAGAAAGAACTGTCCATTTGTCCTCTTTAAAGTTAAGAACTAGGTTATTACCCTCTAAAGTAGTAAATCTAATCTCGTATTTATCGTAAGAGATAACTGCTGAGTTAATAGTTACAGTAGCTACCGTATCTTCTATTGGTAATCCTTTAGGAGTTAGTGTTCTTCCATCTCTTTGAAGAAGATACATACCACGCGAACCTAAAAAGAATATCCCCTCTTCTGTTTTAAGAACGGGGGTATGAGGTTGCCTACCTGTTGAGCTAGCTATTCTTGCTGGTAATGCTATATTTCCACCATTGCCTGTATCGTCGTTAGGTGTCCCTTGAAACCATTGAATAGAATTCTCTGAAAGAACATAGACTGCTCCATCTTGCTCTACCAGTTCAAGATCTACTCCTGGATCTACATCTATGAACATTGTATTCCTATCAGTAAATTCAATAGCATATCCAGTCGTGTATTGTTTGCTATACCAGATAGTGTCATTGCCGGCATAACCAAATATTCTATCACCATATCTTGTTACGCTTTTGAAACCAAGAGGTGCTATAGCTCTAGAAATACCGCCAGTTGTGTAAATATATGGAGACGTATTAGCGACTTTATAGATACAGATAGTCCCTTCTGGAGTAGTATCGGTTGCTGTTATTACGCTTGCTTCATATAGGGTTGTTTGTCCTGCCAAAGTACAGTAGGCATATACCGTACAGTTCTTTCTACTCATCGATGGGTTGGCATAATATACCTGAATGGCTTGAGCACTTCCTCCACCAGAAAGAGTTATAGTTGCCGGAACAGATGGAGAAGACTGATGACGTGTATTGTTAGAGTCAAAATATTCAAAGGTTATCTGAACCTCATACGTTCCATTAGAAAGCTGACCAAAGAATCCACCAACAGCACCTGTAGTTCCTACTAGGCCTGTTATTTCTGGATAAAGATTAAAGTTCTTCTCTGTTGCGATACTTCCATCAAAATCCCAGACCATACCACCTGTTGAGATAAGTAGATTCTGTCCTGCTTCAACTAGAGATGGTCTGATAGAGAACTCTAGATCAACTCTACAAGGAGTAGGCGAATATGTACCAGCAGAAAGAGCAGCACTACCTTCTGCGTAAATGGCGGGTACAAAGAGTGTATAGCCATTATTTTTCAAACCAGTACCAGTATTAGAACTGCTGAGACAACCAACAACAAATATATCATTGCCAATACTACCTGATCTAGTTGTCCAATTTATACCATCAGGTGAAGTTTCGATGTTTCCAGCAGCACCTACGGCTATCCAGGATTGTCCGTTATAAGCAACACCATAGATAGCATTGGTGCTAAAACCATTTAATCTAGCAATCCAATTGATACCATCCGTTGATGTTTCTATGTTTCCCGCACTTCCAACTGCTATAAACAAACCATTAGCATAAGCAATACCGCGAATGTTATAAGTTCCAAATTCATGATTTGTCTGCGCTACCCAGTTGATGCCATCAGTCGATGTTTCAATATTTCCAGCATAGCCAACTGCTACAAACAAACCATTCCCATAAGTAACACTACGAATGTTGTTAGTTCCGAAGCTATGATTACTTCTTGTGGTCCATACAATCCCGTCTGGTGAAGTCTCTATGTTACCAGCAGCTCCAACAGCTACCCATTGGCCATTACCGTAAGCAGCACTATAGACAGTATTGCCGCTAAAACTATTACTTCTAGTTACCCAGTTAATGCCGTCAGTTGAAGTTTCTATGCTTCCATTGCCACCGACTGCTACAAAGAAACCGTTACCGTAAGTAATGCTGTCAATATTGTTAGTTCCGAAGCCATGATTGGTTCTAGCAGTCCAAGTAATACCATCTGGTGAAGTTTCAATGATTCCTTGACCGCCTCCTACCACCCACAATCCATTGCCATAAGCAACGCCATAAACAGAATTCAATCCGAAGCTACTGGTTCTTGCTGTCCAGGTAGTGCCATCTGGTGAGGTTTCTATACCTCCGAATCCTTCGCCTGTTACTGTTAAGGTTCCATTACCTTGAATATTAATTGAACCATTAGAACTTACATTACAAGGAAGAGGAAGTCCCTTAGCACTTACGTATTTATCATCTAAAGCAGAACCTGATAAGAATCTAGCAACTGGTTTACCGTCTGCTAAGTTAATAACGAAGTAGGTCTGTTCAGTCGAAACAATACCTGAAACAGCCGAAGTATAAAGAACTGTTAAGTAATTAGCTCCATTATTAGTGAATATCTTACTTATGATGCTTACGTTATTACAAAGTGTGGTAACAGAACCCCAGCCATCAGTAAGATTACAAGTGACGGTTCGAACATACTTATAACTACCACCTGTTCCCGCGTAAGCTTCATTCCATATGAACTGAACAGTATCTCCTGTTGAATGTATGTCAGAACAGATACCGATTGGGTTAGTAAAACCAACACCTGTATCAGCTTCTATTTGAACGTCATTCTTTACAGTAGACCAATTGGTTGAATCGAGACAGGTCCAACAGATGTGATAGTTACCAACTCCTATATATTTATAATGAATAAAATGCCAGTATCGATCATCTATGCCTTTAGCCACTAGAACTGATTGAAAAGGTACAGTAGCAACTACCGAATATGTACCAGCATTAAACTTAATTATTTTAGTTGCTGAACCATAATACGCAGTAATAAGTATTGCTCCAGGTGTTTGACTGTAAGCAAGAGCACCACCATCAAAAATGCTACTAGTACTTATGGTAGTAACTGTTGGAGATAAAGGACTCGATGCGTTAAAGGTGTAAATATCTAGATTCTCATTATTGCCTCTACTTATTTGACCAACAATATAAAGATATCCGCCGCTTGAAAGAACTCTAAAAGTACCTTGAGTGAGTCCTATTTTAACATCAGCACATAACTTAGAGTTTGTAGTGAGGTCAGTAAGTGAATAATAGACTCCATTAGGTTGATAACTAGCGGTATAAGTAACTGGAGCCATAGTTTCATAGACTTCCAGCAATATGTTTCCATTAATGGCTGAATCTATTACTGCTGAGGTCCAACTACCCAAAGGATTAGAAACAGGAGTAGTGGTTACGTCTACTGGGATTAATAGACCTAAACAAGTGTTAAAAGTACCTAATGTTTCTGAATAAGTATTGATTCCGTTGTTGTCTAAGGCCAGTAGCTGATCTTTATAGGTCATTAGAGCTACTGGATTATCTAAAGTATTACTGCCGTTTAAAGAAGAAAATCCTGCTCTCTTACTTATTTGATTTACTTTATCGTGTATGTAATTAGAACTAGCAAAAGTAGTGCCAAGAGGAAGCATCTCTGGATCTAGAGCTTCATTTAAAGGGCCGGCTAATGGAATAGAGATAGTTGTTTTATCAATCTTAGACAAGAGTAGCTCCTAGTAGGTGCCTGACGAAATCCAAATAGGTGTAGCATTTGCAAGATCAAGTCTTCTTATCTCAGTAATAATCATATCTTCAATACGTTTACGCTCAGCAAATAATACCTGAGTATCACTTTCTTCTTTATCGTGGGCATTAATACAAGCAGTAAGAACAATCCAATCATCATAACCCATGTTACAGTTGAAAGTATCAGTATCGTTAACTAGAACAGTTGCTGTTGGGACATACCAGATAGTAAAAGAATCTCCTGATTGAGGAGCAGGAATGATTTCAATCTTGTTATCCTGTAGTCTGTATTGATAAGGAGTGATATATGGAGACATAACAGCATATGGAAAGCTCCATTGTTTGTTACGTTCTTTAAAAGAAAACGGGGGAACTGTTAACTTTCTTTGGTTCCAGTTGAGATCAAGACCTCTAAATTGAGAGAAATCAGTAGGTACTGGAAAGAACTGATCAGTTCCATTCATAGCAACAGTAGCTGATGTCAAACCATAGTCAGCATCGTTAGCATTAATAAGCATTAGTAATTGAGAAATAGCACTATTGATGTATGTATTCCATTCACTAGTTGATATGAAGTTAGAACTACTCATATCTATTCTATTTTGTGATCTGGATCTAAAGGTTGAAAGACTTACTTGAAACATATTACCGCCTCTAAAAAAAAGGCAGGTAAGTAGAGATTAATCTAACTACCTGCCTTTGTGGATTGTCCTTTCTATGAAGGACTAGCCCTCTTCGTGGGGCGAATTCTCACAGAAATTAAATAAAGCTTTGAAGGCTTCTACTAGATCCATTGGATCTTTACTAGATAATGCCTTATGAAACTCATTACCTAGTAATTGAGCTTCTTCATCTGAACCTGCTTCTTCATCTGAATCATCAGAACTACCAGGAGTAGTTGGAGAAGCATCCTCAGGATTTAATTTATCAGATTCTGCTCCACCTTTTGGATGAAGCAGAAGCATGATCGCATTCTTTGCGGCGGGATGTAATGCCATAAAAGTATTACTCCTTATTCAGTAACTGTACTATCATCTACTACAAGAAGTACATCTACTTCAGCGTCAGTAAAGTCACTATTAGTAACACCTGACATAGTATTGATAGTTACTGTCTTACCAGTGAGAGATACGCCAGCTACGTAAGCATCACACTGAGCACTTGGATTAGCAGCAAAGCCTGTAACAAGATTAGCAGCACTAAATAATAAGTGACTCCACTTATCGTTTAGAGTGAGAACATAAATTCCCGCACTTGTTCTAGAAATGCTCTTTACTGCGCCACCAGTAATTAATTCTGCTTCTGTCGAAGAAGAAGTCGGTTTAAAACGACAAGTTAGAATGTGTCCATGACAACCTAACATTGAAGCTGGTAATGAACTATGAGCAGCCATTGATTATTAACTCCTTAATTGTTATCCCGCCAAATATTATTTTCTTTTCGGCGGATTCGAAGAAAGGGTATACAAGCATTGCACCTATATACCCCTCTTCATCTATTCTATTAAACGTAATGTTTACGCTTAACTCCAGATAAGAACGCCTGAACGATGTGGGTTACTACATATCAAATTACCATACCAGCCGATGCGGCATTCATATGCATCATCACCTGAAACACGTAGCCACATAACATCTTGGTCAAGAATGCTAGGTGCTTTCATAGTGGTCTTCAGTGCCCAGTCTTCCATTGTAAGGAAATAGACACCTACTGACTTAGGACAATAAGCAGATACTTCAATCGGAATAGGACCATTAGAAGTATTAATCATCATTGAACTGAATCCAATACGTCCTTCACCCTGTGGCATATTTACGCGAACAAGAGCGCCTTCAATCTTCTGAAGGTCTGCATAGAAATCAGGATTCATAATGCAATAGTCAGGATGTACCTGTTCACGTTCTGCAAAGCTAAGGAATTCAGCAATAGCTTCATCAAGGCGAGTAGCCGAAGGTGTCAGGCGAAGACCTGCTAAGAGAGTAGGATCTGCTGAACGATCAAAACCCATTACTGCATCACCACTTGTTGGAGCAGTAGTGGGAATCCAAGTACCAACACCAAACATACCAAGTCCAAAATCTCCATTCTGGAAGATATAGTCACTAGCAGCAGCGCCAGAGATGCTAGAGATAAGAGCAGTGAAGGTCAAAGTGCCAGTAGCAGCATCACGAGCAGATACCGTAAGAGTACCTGAACGAACTGAGCCACTAGTGCCATCAGTAGCTGATAATTGAACAACATCACCAACTCGGAAGTTAATGATATCAGAGGGTGTATTCAGAATGGCTGTATAGCCACCTAGAGTTACGTCAGAACGTAATCTACCCTTTGCACCGCCAGAGTTACCAAAGAGTCCCTGAAGTAACTGTTCTTTGCCCTTTGCGAGAGCACGATCAACTTCTAACTTAACTACGTCTAGAATAGAACCATTACCACGTCCAACCTGAATAGCTAAGCCGCTAACATTGGCTACAGCATATCCAACTTTCGGGGGAACTAGGAACATAGCTTCTTTACGTACACTTATCTGGCCGAATACCTTAGTAGGATCTGAGCCATACTTTCCACCACCGTAATCGATACCGAGTGCGTGATACTTACCCTCGAAATCTGTTTCTTTCTTTAAAGCCTTAAGGAAATGATCGTCAGTATAGTCAAGAAGAGACATATCCTCTTCGTATACATATTTCATTGCGCCTTGAAGGTCTGATAGTGCGTCATAGATAACCATTTTTAATTTACTCCTGAATTTTTAATTATGTAGGGCCTTCCATTGTTTCTTTGCCCATGCCATTCTCTCATCCCTCGTCATCTCTTTCGTATTTACTGGAGAAGATGAATTCAAGTTGTTATTCAGAGTAGCTATAGCAGGTTTAATTCTGGGCTCTGCTCTACTCTGCACTCCTTGCTTCTTTGAACGTAGCTCCATTGCTCTATTGTATTGATCGCTCAATTCTTTTTCGAGCTGTTCTATTACAACCTTTTCGTCAATCTTTCCACCTGGAGCAGCTTCTGCTGCGTTAACAAGACGTTGGATTACCTCGTTAGTGGGATTAGGTAAAGACTGAATGAATATATAGTCTGAAGCTTTCAGATAGGTATCAAGCTTGGCTTGGTATTCTTTTACTTGGGCTTGTACTTGAGACTGAACTTGTGCTTGAGAAAGAGCTTCTTCTTGTTTCTTTTGTTCGTCTCTTTGTCTATTCTGATCTTCTAATAGTTTTTCTATTTTAGATATTCTATCTTCTGGTTGAGGGGCCAGTAGAGTCTGTGGATCTGTACCATTAATCCAATATTCAAGTAGTTTATCTTTTGTCCAACCTACTGATTCAAGAAATTTAGCAGGATCTTGTTTTACGTTACGTACTTCATCTAATACTTTAATTGGATCTAGACCTAGTTCTTTTACTTTAGATTCGTAAGCTTCTACTGCTTTATGTTTAGTTGTTACTTCTTGTTCTCTAGTTCTTAGTTCTTTATCTTTCTTAGCTAATAGGTTGTATTGTTTAGTTACTGGTTCTTTGGATTCAGTACTAGTATTAGTATTATCCGCCGATAAAATATTATTTTCTTTGGCGGTATCTTTTTCTGCTTCTACTTGGTGAGCTTTAACCCACTGTTTCTTAGCATCCTGAAGAGAAAGCTTTCCTGGTGCTTCAGGCGTTTCAACAGGCTTAGCTGCTTCTGGTGTTACTACTGTTGTAGCAGGTACTACTGGTACGACTGGTGCTTCTGGCATGTTATTGGGCTCCTTGAGGTGTTGAAGGTACTAAAGGACTATTTCCTCCAGGCATTGGTGCCGCTGTAGGTTGTCCAGGTGTAGGTTGTGCTTGTGGAGGTGGCTGTTGAGCACTTGCTTGTAGTCCTTGGCAATCTAGAAGCATATTTTGTAGAACTTCTAGGTTTTCTAAAGGACAACTATCAAGTTTAGCTTTGGCATAAGCAGAAGAGGCGTACTCAAGGAAGTATTGTAGGTCATCCATTGGTTCTAGATTGGTATAAATACTATCTTCTAGTGCTCTATCTACTATTTCGTGAACATAATCACTCTTGGCTTGATCAATGTCTTCATAGTGTTGAATATCTGGGAAGTCCATTAGTTCTTTAGCTGCTTGAGGGGGTATTAGTCCCGCCTGAGTCAAATCTTGAACAAACTGTAACTTTCCTTCAGGTAAAGAGGGTAAAAGGCTTACTGGGAAGATACTAGCCATATACTGATCTTCTTCCATATCTACATCTTCCCATTTGATGCTACTGAGAAATCTCTTACCTTTGATAGGTACTTCATACTTACCAGTGTTTGTATATAGTTCTTTACCTAATTTAAGTAATACTTTAGCTATATCAACATGAAAGCTTTCCCAGTTTAACCCCGCCGACATGAAACGAGTAGTTTCCATATCATTGAAGGTTCTAAGAGCTATTCCTGAGAGTTCTGAAGCAGGACGTGAACTAGTAGCGCTCATTTCTGATAGTCCGCAGAGTTCGAAGCCTCTCTGCCAGGTCATCAATAGCTGACGGTAGGCTTCTTCTGATACTACTTTAGGAACTACTACGTTAGGAACGCCTGCTCCTGGATTAAAATAAATAACTTTCGGGCGGTTATTATCTGCTAGCCAATCTGCTGGGATATCTGAACCTCTAGGAACAAAGACCCAATAACTAGCCTGATAATCTAGAGAACGTTGTATACGAGCTAATAGACAGTTAATCTCTAGTTGACAACCTCTAACTTGTTCAACAATGCCTTGACCAAAGAAACCACTAGCTCTTTCTTCCCATTTATAGAATACAAAGGGGAGGAAGTCTCTCTCGTAGTCCATATCTTCTAGAATACAGTTATCAAGACAGATAATATGTCTACCGTCTTTAGCTCCAGGCTTACTGGGAAGATGCCAGGCTTCATGAACTGTTACGTAATCATTTCTTTGTTGAGGCGGGCAATCTTCATGCATGGAATATGTAGCTGACTTAATCTGTAACGAAAGCTTAGGATATCTTCGTTCAAGTATTTCTCTTGCTACTGGTTTAGATATAAAGCATTGACGTAATGGAGTATCACTATTGAGAGATTCTATATTGTCAATTGTGAAGTCATTGAATGAAACTCTTTCAAAGATGATTTTATCTTCTTCGTTAATGTCTATATGAATAATAGCTGTGCCATTGATAGCCGCGTCTAAGAAAATAGATGCTGATTTCTTGTATACTTCTAGAGAGTCAAACTGACCTACTGTGAATTGATTAAGTAGTTTACACTTCTTACGAAGGGAATAATCCCCGCCCGAAGAAAGATAGAATGGCTTAGGACGACTCTTAGCGATCTTGCTCTTGAGCGAAGAGCAACATATTAAAGCAAGGTTCCAGCGGGAACGCTCTCTAATAGGTGACTGATACTTACTAGTAGCACTCATAAAAGCGCCTACACCTGAGATATAGTCTAAATTAGAGTATAACTGCCTATTTAATCTAGCGTTGGTATAGATATACTGCTGATCTGATCGAAGTTGGCGAATCTTCGAGGCAACAGCAGTAGCTAGTCCGTTTGTTTCTTTCTTTTCCCACCAATAGTTTGTATTTACCATTTTATGTTATTCCTTATGGAGTTGAGCTAGCTAATAGTTGATCAAGATATTCAGCATCTGCTTTCTGTTGTTTAGCTGCTTCTTCAAAGATTATTTGATCTGGGTTAGTTATTGGATCATAGCCAACAGGTAATACTTCTCTTTCTACTGGGAGGTAATTAATACCCGCCGAAAAAGAAAAAGAAAGCTTAAAGCCCTCTAGGTCGATAGCAAAGCTTGTACAACTTGCCTCTTTCGCTGTATCCATGATTTGTCTAATACGCTTGATACTAATATTCTTCATCTAATAGAAACTCCTTTCTAGATCTTTTTCTTGTCTGATTGCTTCTTGTCGTTTAAACCAAATTTCGTTAATTTGCTCACGTATCTCGTCACTTTTAGTGGCTTTAACTGCTGGTTTGTCTGAAGAGAAGTAGTGACCTGATTCTCTCCAGAGATAATGCATCGCATCAAAGCAGTGATCCTTGCCTCTCATCTCGGCTTTGGCATGATTCTTCCAGGTAAGCTTCTTCATATCGTCTATTTCTTTTTTAAAGCAGGACTTAATCTTTACCTTGCCCTGTCTAAATTGATCGTTCATAGTCTCAATAGATAAGAGTTTATCTTGTTTCTCTGCACCCTTTATTGGTATTTCATATTTAGTATTCAAATCTACTAGGTAACTCTTACCACTAGTATCGCCTACGATAACTTCAGGCGAATAGATAGAGTAATACTGTTTGATTCTGTTAAGAGTCATATCTATTACTCCCTCAGTAGCTATAGCAATTTCTACTAGAGAAGCAGAGAAGATATCCTCTATGTATAAACATTGTTCATCTGAAGAATAAGCACCTACAACTATTGCTGTTTCGTCTACACATCCAAAGTCAACACCTATTACATGATGCCATTTCTTAGGTCTGTTATTTATATCAAGAGGTAAGGCTTGGTAAGTATTCCGCCCTTCAAGAAAACCTGAAAGAACTAGGGTATCATTATCTCTAGTCCATTGACTGTATACTTCTCTTAAGAAAGCGGGTGATTCGTTAGTCCAGTGATTCTCTATTTTGTATGTCTCAATCCATTGGGTAGCTAGTTCTTTCCAATTAGGCTTACCTACCCAGTCTGGATGTTTAGGATTATCAAGTACACTTCCATGCCATACTTTAAAGTTAGAGGGTTTAGTTGTTACATCAAAAAAGTATCCCGCCGAAAAAATATTAGGAGTTCCTGATAACCATAGGCTACCTGAAGTTCCCAGTGCTAGGCCGATATCTTCTTTAACTAGCTTCTCTAGGTGGTCTCCAAAGAAAGCAGCTTCATCAATGATAACTAGCTTATACTGCTTACCGCGAAAACGTGTTCCATCAGCTTCTGTATTACAGCCATCAACTCTAATAATGCTTCCATTAGGAAAAGTAATAGTAAGAAAAGAGTGATTAATAGAGCAGTTGATATGATAAGTCTCTATTATAGCTTGCATATCTCCCCATATCAGAATCTTTGCGTGTTCTCTAGAAGGACCAATAAAGAGATTAAGTGATTCTGGATTATCTAGAGCTGACTGAAGAAGAGCTATGACTTCTATATACGTTTTGCTTGTTCTACGACCTAGCAGTAATGCTTTACGCTTACTTGGATCGTTTAGAATCTCTGTCTGATATTCGAATAAGTCGTCAAGAAAGGGATAGTGTTGAGGTTCCCTTGTCTGTTTAGCTCTTTTGATGGGAGCGTTCTGGAGCATAACTTGACGTAGTAGTTCCAGATCTGATGGAGAAAGGAAGGTTGACAACTGGGAGGTTCTCCGTCTGGGTCCATTAGATACGCTTAATACTTAATACATTTCCCCAAGGGACAATGATTACTTCGTTATTCTTCTTGAAAGTAACTTCTACACCTAGAGGATCGATATCTAGGATGTAGTCATTCTTCCAAAGAGGACCTTCCAGGTTGACTTCTCGGGAAGGAACTCGATTAATATTTACTGAATGTTCAAATACTACCGCTTTCAAAGTTGAAAGCTTCCAAGTTTTCTTCGTTTCTTCTTTCATATTTTTAACTCCTTTAGTCTCGAAGGGTCTGTAAAAACGTGATAAATGGTAAATAAACACCATATAGATGAGAATGTCTGCTCTGATGAGTAAAGGTTACAGGTCTAGTAACTCCAGCATTCTGACAAAGCATTGTAGCTATACCTAGTCTACGGAAAGGACTCTTAACGTAAACATAATGAACTACAGGACCTTCTATGGTGTCTTCAACTACTATATAACCGAATATCTCATCTTGATCTGTTGGATCACAAGCAACCAGTATTTCTGAATGTTGGATACAGTCAGCAATGACTGGTTCGATGAATGCTTTATAAATAGGGAATGCCATCTTTTTGAATTGATGCTTATATGAACGAGCCCAAGAATTATAAATTAATGGAACGTCTGCTTCAACTGGCTTCCTGATAAGAACAGCAAGGCTTGCCTCTGGTTCGCACGACGTTGACTTTGGTGCCGTTTCTACGGATAGGCTGGTAGGATTATTCATCGTCAGTCTTCTTTACGCCTCTAATGGCATCAAATGCCTGTTCTTCAAGCTCGTCTTTGTTCTCAGTTAGATACTTACAGGCAATCTCACTCAGGTATTTAGTCTTTTCTTGTTCAGTTAGAGCATTCCACATGTTCTTCTTAAGAGTTTCTTCCTGTGATGTTATTTTTTCGAGGGTATTAATTGCTGACTCTAGGACTTTTAACTGAAAGGTTGTTAATCCTTCAGGGGTATTACTGAGGAGTAGTAATTTAGCTGACTCGTTACTTAAAGTCGCCTTAAGGTTCATAATGATTTGAGAAGTACTAGGTATGACCTGGAAACTCTTATTAGGCATTATTACCCGCCTTTTCCTTCAAATAAAACTTTAACCTCTTCAGGTTTATTAGCTTCATCATCGTCCCAAAGGTCATTCTTTCTTCTTTCTGTTGAGAGCAAACGGACATTTGGATTTTCAAATACTTCCCCATCTATTAGAGATAAGTCATTCCACTTTTCAAAGTTAGGAGTCTTACTTACTTCAATAGCGATATCCTCTAATAGGTCTTTAAGGAAAGCGTCTTCTGGATAGCAGATTTCTTCTTCTCGGACGATAGTAGCAAGCATTTCTTTTTTAATGGCGGTAATAGTAGCTGTAATCTTCTTAGCAGATATCTTCTTGAATTTCTTAGCTATTTCAGGAGCTTTCAATCCTTCACAGTGATACTTCCAGAACTTCTTTTCTTGAACGCTCTTAAACTTACCTTTATAAAGAAATTGAGTAGCCAAATCAAAGTAATCAGCTCTACCAGATAAACAGCGTAGCTCTTGTTGTCTAAAGAGAGGAACTTCTATATAAACACCAGGGATTATTAGTTCGATATCTTCAAATCCTGCCTTTTTAATCCGCCGATAATATTTATCTCGGAGTTTCAAGACTTCTTCTTTGGTGTAGTTATTAGTTGTTAACAGCTTCATATTGTTAAAGTGGGATTACTACAGGAATCATCGACAGATTGGTTTGATATTTCGTAGCACTAGCTGTATTGAACTGAAGAATAATTTCATTAGGTTCGATATCTGGTGATGTGTAAACTGGAATATCAATAGGTTCAATAGCTCCTGCTTGATAAATATCAGGTGAATCTTCTTTCTCGTTGATAAAGTCTACGTTAGGTTCTTCTGTTTGAAGTTTATCTGAGATTGTAATACTAGTAGGTCGTATCCCGCCTTTTACAAGAGAAGATAAAATATGGGGAATGTTCATCGGTTACTCCTTTTCTTTTAACAAAAGTTTCTTTTGAATGATATTTTTTACTACCTCGTAGTCTGGGCCTGATTCTTGTTTGTTAATCGCAAAGACAATCGCATCTACCGTATAACCTTTAAGAGCGATAGCCCTTAGCATATCTTCTTTGTTATACACTTTTAATTTCTGATAGAGCGCGTCTAGATCAAGAAAGCGATCAAGCATACTTGGCTTACGTTTAGTTCTACTTCTTTTCTTAGTACTCATTTGTTACTTCTCTATCTCGAAAGCTATGTCTTCTGTTTGTGGACCTGAAGGTACTACAGGCCATAGTTTAATAGGTAATTTGATTAAACGGCTATTAAAGAATAGGTCGTTCCAACCTTTATCGTTTAGCTCCGAAACGACGCATCCATCGATATGCAGAAGAGCATTTAGATGATATCCACCGACGATTAACGTTGCAGGTATTTCTCCCTTTAGATAACAATCCATTAGATAACTATCAATTAGTTCATCAATTCTTCCTTTACCAAGACCACAAGTTACATTGTCGATATTACGAAACACTATAGTTGTCATTGTTATTTTACCTCTTTCTTGACTGCCGCTTGTAGGTCATCGGTTGATTTCTTCTTTATTGTGAAGGCCTCATCTATTAGAGGAATCAGAGAGCTAGAGATTGTAGGAATCTGATCAAGCTCCTTGAGGAACTGTCTTGCTTCTTCATGTGTCCATTTCAGTCGTAGTTTATTCATAGTTAATAACTTCCTATAGAAACTAATATAGCATATGGTATCGTATGGTCAATAGAGGTTTTCTAAAGATCGTCTGTGAAGAAATCTTTTCATCTCGAAGGTTCTTTCTTTTTTGGCGGGATATCTTTCTCAGAAGTTCTATACCTCAGATAATCTGGGTAATAGATTTCTTTCTCCATGAAAGTAGTAAGCAGTTCTTGTTGTATTATACTAGCCATCATTCTTCTTTCTTGTATGGCATGGAACTGATTGATATCCCTCAAACCACTAGCTTGAATCACTTCTTCTGTAACTTCTTCTGAGTGCCAACGTCCGTTGCTATCTCTAAGGCGGTATACGAATACACGTCGTCTATAGTCACGTTCTACGATGAAGTCATTCATAACGATAATTCCTTATTTCTTTTCGGCGGGTTATCTTAGATGTTGATATATTTATTTTCTGCGTAATAGTTTTTACTTACCTAGTTGAATGTTTCATCATTAATTCTTACTCGTTAGCACTCGTAACCAGTAGAGTCTGTAATGGTTTAACTACTCGCGGTAACAGTAATCGTATTTGATGAGCGCGGGATAAGAAAGAATTGAATGAATCAACTACTGAATGAATGTTCGATGACTGTTGAGTTACTCTTAACTGATGTTTGATGACTGTTTGATTAAGTTGTTTGATGAGTGAATCAGAGAATTTATTTTTAAAGAAAAACAACAAAAAAGAAAAGCTATTTGTCCGTCACCCCCTAGATATAAGTACACTCTTCAGAACATGTTGTCAAGCTTTATTTTCTTACTAGGTATCATTATCATGGTATTTACTACAAATTAGACTAAACAAGCTTACATTTCGGTGGACGACATCTTCAATACCTTAGGTTTGAAGCCATTCTTAAGTTTTTTAAGAAATTGTTTGACAAATAACACTTCAGGCTTTCCATCGTCTGGATTGATACAAGAGATACCTATTTGACTTTCTCCAACTAAACAGAAAACATAATCTTTTAAGAGTTTCACATCTTCCGCCGTGAAAGAATTTAATCTCTGTCTGACAAGTGATGTTGAACAGTCTATTTCTAGATAAACGGATATACCGTTAACAACGCTAATCAGCTTCCCTGCTGTAGCATGGACTGGTTGATGAGATACTTCTGGAGTAAAAGGCATTATTTCAAACCATAAACTATCGTTACCTACCATCATTAGTTTTTGTAGGGCTGTAAGCTCACAGGTGCCCTTTAGAACTGGTTCTTTATACCTACCCTGGACTATTTCCCCGCCTTTTAAAATAAAAGCCTCTAAAGCCTCTTCAGTTCTTTTTCTTTCGGCGGCTAATTCAGAATCTATTTTCTCTAGAGAACTAGTTCCTCTTCTACAAGCATGAAAGGTTGCCCAATTAGACATTGTATACTCCTTATTTTGAAACCGGAATTCTTAGCATTACAAATTGCTGGATGACTTTAGAGGTGCCATTTGAGTCAAGGGGATGAAAGTATATAGGGTACTCATTTTAAACATCACCTGAGCCATTTGGCAGAATATTGAATTTGTAATTGGTTGAATTCATTAATGTTTATTTTGACTGTTTTTTACCCTAGGGAGAGGAAATAGGTGTTTCTGTCTTAAGAAAGATAGACTGAATATTGAGTGTCTTGAGTGTTTCTTTCAAGAGAGTAATAGACGATTTAGGAAAGGTGAATACTGTTAAATTACAATTGTAACCTTCACAAGCTAAGGCGAAGGCTTTCTGTTTCTTCAGTTCTCTAGCAATATCAGTAGTTTGTATCCGCCATATATTCTGGAGTTGTTTCCAATAGTAAGTCTTTTGATAATACTCAGATAATTTCATTATTGATCCTTTTGAAGAATGTAGTGGTTTTTACTACAGATATTCTCGTCTTATCTCATAAGAGAATCATAGCATAACTCTTACCTACTTCAATACCATACAATATATGTAAGGGATTATTTAAAGAAGTAACTATTTGATTATTAGTAGTTGACTTTATATTTAAACGGGGTTATCCTCTTTATATAAGGTCAACAAGACCTAAGGAGAAAACAAAATGAGTATCGACTGGACAAATGAGAAGCAGACAGTAATGAAGTATATCAAGGAAGACCTTCTCACACTGGAAGCAGTAGGAAAGATCTACGGAGTATCTAGAGAGCGTATCCGTCAGGTTATTAGGAATGTTTATAAGTTAGAAGATCTTGAGATAGCTAGAAGAGGAGAAGCTAGAGGATGGAAGCGTATCCTTGCTAAAAACATTTCGGCGGATGATAAGAACTATTGGAATGCTATTAGATTTTCAAAGCCTAATGAATATTTATCTATAAAAGAAATATCTGAATATTCCCACCTTACAGAAGTAGAGGTAGGATGGTGTTTTGAACATCTAGGATTATCAGTAATCCCGCCAGTAGAAGAAAGATTAAATCTATTAACTGATAAGAGTAAGGGTCCTAATGGTTGTTGGGAATGGATTGGTTTGAAGTTCCGTAATGGTTACGGACATCTTAAAGCATCTGATATGAATGAAGAATATACCCATCGCATCTCATGGAGACTAGCTAATAACAATCAGGAAATTCCTAAAGATAAGTTCATTTGCCATAAGTGTAATAATCCAGGATGTATTAATCCAAGACATCTATACTTAGGTAGTCCAATTGATAATATCAACGATAGAGAGGTAGCTGGTAATGGACATTTCAAGGTGGGACATAAAGGAATCAAGGAAGTAGAAGTTTCTCTCTGCCATGGCGATGAAGTTATTGCTATTTGCGAATCTACAGCTAAAGCAGCTCGCCTTCTCGGCGTAAATCAATCCTCAATCTGTAATGCTAAGAATCTTCATATGAGAGTAAAAGGTTATAGTGTAAAGTAGTTTAGAAAGGAAAATCAACAATTACTCTCTTAAATCTTTTTAAGTAGTCGGCGGCATATCTTCTTGATTATCTTGATTATTCCCTCTAGTTTGACAATGATGCTCCCACGCATTTCCGCCAATAAATGACGTAAGGCATCCCGTAATAGCTGTACAAACAGCCGCCATTGAA
>Ga0182027_10003893_pt1 | contig 23381 bp, 26 predicted proteins | sample 712E1DmetaG_FD_121300 | JGI IMG/M metagenome (GOLD analysis project Ga0182027, IMG submission 121300) | Permafrost microbial communities from Stordalen Mire, Sweden - 712E1D metaG (Illumina Assembly) | ecosystem: Environmental > Terrestrial > Soil > Wetlands > Permafrost | place: Sweden... | reverse complement strand
GCACCGGGGATGGTGCCGAAGATGAAGATGGAGGCAACGATGGTAAGGGCGATGACAAGCACCGACCAAACCGAAGACTCAAAGCCCGCGGCAATTCCGTTCAGGATCAGGGTGGCCGGGCCGGTATCCGCCGCTTTCTTGATGTTATTGACCGGCGCGGCATGTGTGCCGGTGAAATATTCGGTTAAGCGATCAATCACGATCGCCAGCAAAACGCCCACTGCCACTGCCGCAGGAGTTCGCCACCATCCGCCAAGAGCGGGATCCTGCAAGTAGAAGAAACCTGCGACAAAGAACAACACAGCCGAGATTGCAGCAGAGGATAGGAAACCGCGGAAGATGGCAGCCATGGCATCACCGCTTTTGCCCGGACCGCCGCGCACCAGGTACGTACCAATAATCGAGGAAAGAACGCCGATGCCGCGCACCAATAACGGGAAGATGATCCACTCCAGTCGGCCGGTCAAGCGCCAGAGAGCCAGGCCCAGTATCAAGCCGGCTACGATCGTAACTTCATAGGACTCGAAGATATCTGCCGCCATACCGGCACAATCGCCGACGTTATCGCCGACCAGGTCAGCCACCACCGCCGGGTTGCGGGGATCGTCCTCCGGGATGCCGGCTTCCACTTTACCGACCAAATCCGCACCCACATCTGCGGCCTTGGTGAAGATGCCTCCGCCCACGCGCATGAAGAGCGCGAGAAGCGTGCCGCCGAAACCAAAGCCCAGCAAAGCATCCGGCGCGGCAATGCCAAGGATGATAAATATGATGGTGCCGCCGAGCAAGCCTAAGCCATCTGTTAACATCCCCGTGATGGTACCCGCGCGATAAGCGATGCGCAGCGCATCGCTAAACGATCTTTTGGAAGCCGCAGCCACGCGTACATTCCCCTCAATTGCCATACGCATTCCAAGTTGTCCAACCGTAAGGGAGAAGCCTGCGCCCATAATGAAGGCAATTGCCCGTGCAAGGCCAATCAATAATTGCACTTGTTGATAAGCGCCTGGATTTCCCTGCGGCGTCATAGTGGACAGACAAGCCTTGATCGCATCAGCGTTGTTTACATCAACCTTTTGTATTGCTATGCAGTGCCATTGACTGGCTTCAGCTGATGGGGGAACGATATAAACCGAAAAGAAGAGCGCGAATGCTAAGACGATAATCAGCGGCCAGATGCTATTAAACTGCTTACGCAAGTAAGCATCAGCGCCCGACTTGATCGCATTCCAAACCTCCTGCATTTCTTTCGTGCCCTTATCTTCCTTCATGATCTGCGAACGGAGGAAAAGCGCATATAATAGGCCGACGATGGCGATGCCAAACACGGCCCAGATTGCGATTGCCTCCAGAGAAGTAAGTCCTTGCATTGCGTACATAGGTTCTCCTCCTAGGGGAAATAAAATATAGGCTTCCGCCTAATTGCAGATGGATTTTACAGGCGCATAGAGTTTGTGTCAAGAAGTTTCAGGGAATGGGGAATCGGGATTCGTTATTCGGGAATCGGGTATTGGTGAATAGCTTTCGCAAGGAAAATAAGAAATCTTTGCGCTCGCCTGCCCTCGTTCTTTGAGGGTGGCGAGCTTGGCGGTCCATCTCTTTTCCTCGTCATCCGCGTTCTATTCTGAAAAATCTTTGCAACCGCCTGCCCTCGGTCCCTGCCCTTCTATTCTTCAAGGGTTGAGGGTTGCGGGAACTGCTTTAAAAATCCATCCTCCATGACCCATTTCCCCTTCCCTTTTCCTCAGCAAATGCGTGGAAGCATTTCACCGGCCAGCATATCCACCACACGCTGACTGCCAATGGCGGTCTTCATCAGAACGCGGCCGTGGGGCTCAGCGGTCACTTGACCGATGATGACAGCCTCTTCGCCATAACGCGTCCGATGCATGGCGGCCAGCACGGCATCCGCATCTGCGGGCGGGACGATTGCGATCAATTTGCCTTCGTTGGCAATGTACAACGGGTCGAAGCCCAGCATCTCACAGGCCGCGTTGACATCAGGATGCACAGGGATGGCCGGCTCGTTCAACACAATCCCCACATTCGATTGAGAGACGATCTCGTTCAGCGTGGTGCCCAGACCGCCGCGCGTCGGGTCACGCAATACATGCAGATTGCTGCTGGCATCCATCATGACCGCGATCAGATGATTAAGCGGGGCGACATCGCTTTGAATGCTGGATTGAAAGCCCAGCTCGCCGCGCGCCCCCAGCACGGCAATGCCGTGATCGCCGATCGAACCGGACAAGATCACAACGTCGCCCGGCCTGGCTTCCGCACCGCCGACCTTCAGGCCCGGCTGCACCAAGCCCACACCCGCCGTCGTGATGTAGAGTCCGTCGGCTTTGCCCTTCTGAACGACTTTGGTATCGCCTGCCACAATCTGAACACCGGCCTCTTCAGCCGCGGCTTTCATGGAAGCGATCACACGCTGCAGCGTTTCGATGGACAGCCCTTCTTCGAGAATGAATCCTGCTGTCAAATACAAGGGTTTCGCACCCAGCATGGCCACATCGTTGACCGTGCCGCAGACCGCCAGACGGCCAATGTCGCCACCGGGAAAGAACAAGGGCCAGACCACATGGGCATCCGTGCTGATGGAAAGCTGTAAGCCGGGCGCCGGTTCCAGAACCGCCGCATCGTCGCCCGCACGCAGGGCAGTGTTATCAAAGGCGGGCAGGAAGGCCTTCTGGATCAATTGATGAGTCATGCGCCCGCCCGCGCCGTGTCCCATGACGATTTGCTCGTTATGAGGCAAAGGCGGCGCGCAGACCGCACCTTCGATGTTTACCGTTTCATCACTCATGATTTCACCAAGTCACTAACTCACCTTACGCAGGTTCTCCTCCCCCAAATTCCGTGCTCTCCGGCATTTGGGGGAGGTTGGGAGGGGGTCGTGTTTAATCATTTATCCTCAACATGCTCCATTGTGAGCATGCGACCATATTGGTAATACGCAGCGCAAGCGCCCTCGGACGAGACCATGGTCGCGCCCAGCGGATGTTCGGGATTGCAGATGGTTCCAAAGGCGGAACATTGATGCGGCTTTTTCAGCCCTTGCAGGATTTGTCCTGCAATGCACAACGGCGATTCTTCGGCCTGGATGGCCTCGACATCGAACCGCTTCTCGGCGTTGAACGCATCGAACTCCGGGCGCAGGCACCAGCCGCTCATGGGGATCATCCCAATGCCGCGCCATTTGCGGTCACATTTCATGAAGACTTTTTGGATGGTCTTCTGCGCGGGCTGATTCCCTTCAAACGTCACCACACGCGAATAGGCATTGGCAACTTCCAATTTATTCGCTTCGAGCAATTGAACCGTTTGCAAAATACCCTGCACGATGTCTAGCGGCTCAAAGCCCGTTACCACCATGGGCACATGGAACTTCTTCGCCAGAGAAGGATATTCCCAATACCCCATCACGGCGCACACATGACCCGCCAATAAGAATCCCTGCACCCGGTTCTCAGGCGACGAAAGGATGGCCTGGATGGCGGGCGGCACGCACACATGCGAAACCAAAATGGAATAATTCTTGAGGCCCAAACGCTGGGCCTGCAAAACGCTCATCACGTTCGCCGGCGCGGTGGTCTCGAAGCCGATGGCAAAGAAGACGATCTGCTTATCCGGGTTCTGTTGGGCGATATCCACCGCGTCCAGCGGCGAATAAACGACGCGCACATCGCCGCCCTGCGCCTTGACCGAGAACAAATCCCGCCCCGAGCCGGGCACGCGCAGCATGTCGCCGTAGGAGCAAAAAATCACCTCCGGGCGCGCGGCAATGACGAGAGCCTTGTCAATCAATTCGAGCGGGGTCACGCAAACCGGACAGCCCGGCCCATGCACCAATTCAATTTCCGAGGGAAGCAACTGATCGAGTCCATGACGTACGATGGCATGAGTCTGCCCACCGCAGATTTCCATCATCGTCCACGGACGAGTCACCGTGCGGCGAATCTCTTCGATCACGCCTTTTATCAGGGCGGCATCCCGATATTCGGTAACGTACTTCACGACGCCGTCCCTGCACCAAGTTCCGTTTCCAGGTTGGAAATTTCCTTGAGCAGATCGAGCGTCTCTTGGGCTTCGCTCTCGCTCAACAGGCTGATCGCAAACCCAACATGGATCACACAATAATCATTGACCTTGGCTTCGGGAATATAATCCAGACAAGCTTCGCGGAAAATCCCGCCGAAGGCCACCTTCCCCATTCGAAGCCCGCCCTTTTGATAAATCTCAACGATCTTCCCCGGCACTGCAAGACACATTTTATCCTCGCAATCTACTGGCAGCGATCACCGCCTGCCCAAGCGAAAGGCCGCCGTCATTTGCCGGCACCTGACGATGTATGTATACCGTGAATCCGTCCCTGCGCAATAGTGACAAAGTTCGTCCAATTAAGGTGAGATTCTGCCAAACTCCACCTGAAAGGGCAACTTCCCGAATACCTGTGTTTTGATACATTTTTTCAACCGCAAGGTGAACCACTTGAGCCAGTCCATTGTGAAAACGGGCTGAAATTTTCGAGGCAGGGATACCTGCCATGACATCCTGAATCAATTCTTCCATGCCGCGTCTCACAACGACTTCGTCTTGACCCAATTCAAATGAATAACTTCCCGCCTCATCCGGATCAGCCAAGGCCTCAAATTCAATGGCAGCCTGCCCCTCGTAGTTGACCACTTGGCGTACACCTGCCAACGCCGCGGCCGCATCGAAAAGACGACCCATGCTGGAGGTCAGCGGGGTATTGATCTTCTTCTGTAATTGTGCGCGCAACACAACCTTTTCTTCCTTATTAAACTCCACAACCGGTGCAAGGCGCTCATCCCATTCTATCCCCAGCGACCAAAGCAAAGCCAGGGCTGTGCGCGCCGGTTTCTTGATTGAGGCGTCGCCGCCGGGGAGAGGAAAATATTCCAAATGAAAGGGCCGCTGGTATGAATTGTAGTCTGCGATCAAAAACTCGCCGCCCCAGATCGCCCCATCTTCGCCATACCCGGTCCCATCGAACGACAACCCAATAACGGAATGGGAACCGTCCAGGCCGTTTTCCACCATACAGGCCGCGATGTGGGCATGATGGTGCTGGATGCTGAAGATTGGAAGGTGCTCGCCTTCTGCGCGTTCCATTGCATAGCGCGTGGCGAGGTAGTCCGGATGCAGATCACAGGCGAGGGCCTCGGGTTTAACCCGAAAGAGTCTTTCGAAATGCTCGATGCCGGTTTCGAACGATTTCAGTGTTTCATAATTTTCCATGTCGCCGATATGATGACTCAGGAAAGCATAATTCTTATTCGTAATGCAAAACGTGTTTTTCAGTTCCGAGCCGGCCGCCAGCAAGGGTGGAACATCCCACGGCAATTTGACAGGAAACGGTGCATAGCCCCGCGAACGGCGGATGGGGTAAATTTCTTTTTCAAACACGCGCACCACCGAATCATCGCAGCGAACATGGATGTCACGATTGTGCATCAGGAAGGCATCCGCCAGGGAGGATAGCCTTTGGCGGGCCTCATCGTTATCGGTGGCGATGGGTTCTTCACTTAGATTACCACTAGTCATTACTAAAGGATGAAGGGCGAAGGATGAAGGATGAAGGGAATCGGCAAAAAGCAAATAATGTAACGGCGTATAAGGCAGCATTACTCCGATGAAATCCTGACCCGGAGCTACCTCTTTGCAGATGGACGATCCCGGTTTGCGGCGCAATAGAACAATGGGACGCGCACTCGATTGCAGCAACTCGCGCTCCGCTTCGCTCACATCACAATGCGCTTCCACCGTCGCAAGGTCAGGCATCATCAAGGCAAAAGGTTTATCGAGGCGCAATTTGCGAAGGCGAAGTTCAGCGACGGAATCCGCGCGGGTCGCGTCGCAGGCGAGATGAAAACCGCCCAGGCCTTTGATGGCTGAGATCTTGCCTTCGGCCAATAAGCGCTGAGTTTTTAGAATTGCATCATCCTCTGCGGCGGTTTGCTTGCCGTCTATTTCCAACCAAACCTGAGGCCCGCACTTGGGACAGGCAACCGGCTGGGCGTGAAAACGCCGGTTCGAGGGATCGGTATATTCGCGTTCGCAATCGGGGCACATGGCAAAGGGTGCCATGGTGGTCTTGGGACGATCGTAGGGAATATCCTTGATGATCGTGAAACGCGGCCCGCAGTTTGTACAGTTGATAAATGGGTAACGATAACGGCGGTTGGACGGGTCAAAAAGCTCGCGCAGGCAGTCCTCGCAGATGGCCACATCCGGCGAGATCGGCTGGAAGGCAGAGTCAATGGATTCAGAGTGGACGATCTCGAATGAACGGAAGCCGCTGTCGGGGACGAAGGCCGCGCTCAATCCGTCTATATGGGCAAGTGCAGGCGCTTCATTCCGCAGAGCTTTGATGAAGGCATCCAAAACAGCGCGTTCTCCGTCCACCTCGATATCCACTCCGGCGGAAGTATTGCGCACCCAGCCTTTGAGACCCAGGCGCACGGCAAGGTTATAGACAAAAGGCCGGAAGCCGACGCCCTGAACGATGCCGTCAATATGGATGCGCGCGCCTTGTAATGACATGATATTTTCTCTGAAAGGTCTAGGGGGTCGGAAAGTTCTAAAAAGTCTGAAAGGTCTAAAAGGTCGGGAGGTGTGAAAGGTCAGAAAGTATGATGACTTCTGGTTATGTGCCGTGCTTAACGTTTCGCAAGAGCCAGGCTACCCACTGATCAAGCCCTTCACCCGTAGTGCATGAAACCGGGAAAGTCACCACGCCTGGATTAAGCGCCTCCACGCCGCGCCGGAAGAAATCCATTTTAAAGTTGATATACGGCAGGAGGTCAATCTTGTTGATGACCAGCGCATCCACACCGCGATACATGCCGGGATATTTGTAAGGCTTGTCGTCCCCCTCCGGAATGGAGGCGATCAAAACGGACTTATGCGTGCCCAGGCGGAAATCGGCGGGGCATACCAGGTTGCCGACGTTCTCCACGATCAGCAAATCGTATTGCTTGAGATCGAGTTGTTCGAGCGCACCGCGCAGCATGACGGCATCCAGATGACATTCGCCGCCGGTATTGATCTGGATCGAAGCCTGCGCCCCGGCGGCCGCGGCCCGGTCGGCATCGAGCGAAGTGGCGATATCGCCTTCCACCACGGCGATGCGCAATTTGCTGGATAGACGCGCCAGGGTTTGTTCGATGACAGAGGTCTTGCCCGCGCCGGGCGAGGCCATCAGGTTGAGCGAGAATACGCCTGCGGCATTGATGCGGGCGTGATTTTCCTCAGCCAGGCGATCATTGGCGCTCAGGATATTTTCCACAATAGGCACGTTTAAAGGCATTTCACTGCTCCTTAAGATGGACATCCGACTCATCGGCTGTTTCGATATCAATGGATTCTAGGCGTAATTCATCACCCGAGGCGATCCTTACATTCGTGCTTTCGCAGTTTGGACAGGCCAGGTTCTCGCCATCCACCGGATAACGATGGCCGCAATCGAGGCAACGGAACTCAGCAGGCACGCGCTGAAAGTGAAGCGTGGCACCCTCGGCCAGGGTGTCCTTGGCGATCATGTCCCAATAGAACTGGACCGAGTCGTCCATCACATAGGATAATTGCCCGATCAGCAAATAGAGGTCGGTAATGCGCTTCGCCCCGGCCTTTTGGGCATACCGGAGGGAAATTTCAAGGACGGATTGGGTGACGGACAGTTCATGCATTCGCTAACTACATAGTAGTGATGTTTGCTGGCCGCCGAATTATACGATACAAATGGGGGAAGGTCGGAAAAGTCTGAGCGGTCTAAAAGGTCGAGGGGTCGGAAAGGTCGAAGGTTGAAAGGTTTGAAGGTTGGAAAGTCGAAAAGGTCGTGAAGCCGGAAGGTTGAAAAGTGGTTGACAGGAAAAGCTCAATCTGATAAGATGGGTCAAATTTAGCGATAACGGAGAAAAAATGTTAGAAGAACTCGATGTTCAAACCGTAACCGTCTCTCTCGCGGCATCCAATGCCGTAAACAATATTCTATCTGAACGCAAACTCGAAGGCTATGCGCTACGGGTGTTCGTCTCCGGCGGCGGGTGCTGTGGAACGAACTTCGGCATGGCGCTCGAAAATAACATCCGCGATCAGGATATCACCTTCGATGTCAACGGCGTAAAGCTTGTGGTTGACGAGGTTTCGATTGACTACCTGCGCGGCGCACACATTGACTTCGTAAACGACCCGGAGCGCGGGGCGGGATTCGTGGTGGACAGCCCGAACGCTCATGCCCATGAGCACGCGGAAGGCCAATGCGAATGCGGCGGTTCCTGTTCGTGCAATAACTGAAATATAAGAAAACTGGCGACAAAAAAACGCTCTTCAAAACGAGGAGCGTTTTTTTATTCCCTATTAAACCTAACCCCTTCCCTTCCCTAAAAGGGAAGGGCGATAACGTTTTCCGTTAAAGTTTTTCCTATACCTTGCCGGGAGAACTCAAGCTCCCGTGTGCGAAAGATATTTCTTTAGGTCATACTCCACGGCATACGCCGCAGCTTCTGCACGGTTACTGACTCCCAATTTCAAAAAGATGCTGGAGGCATAATTCCGTACCGTCCCCTCGCCCAGGAAAAGGGTCTTGGCAATTTGCTTGTTGGTACTACCCCCGGTGAAGAGCAGGAGCACGTTCTTTTCCTGTTTGCTGAGTTTCATGAATGCAACCGCATCTTTTTCATCTCCCGCCTTGCGGACTTCCTGCATGATGCGCTGGGTCAAAGCAGGAGCGAGAAGTCCGTCGCCGCGCCCAACCGCATCCAGGGCCTTGATCAAGTCATCACTGCCGATTTCTTTCAGAACGTAGCCGGACGCGCCGGCACTGATGGCCGAGAGCAGCATCTCGTCGGTGGCATAGGAAGTGAGCATGAGGACTTTCGTGCCGGGAAATAATTTGACAATCTCCTCACAGGCTTCGATACCCGAAGCGCCCGGCAGACGAATATCCATAATAACGATCTCGGGATGGAGTGCCGTCACCTGCTCGATTGCTTTGCGCGCCGATCCCGCCTCTCCCACCACTTCAAATTGAGGATACCGTTCAAGAAGTGACCTCAAGCCCAAACGGACCACGGCATGATCATCCACTAAAAGAACTCTTTGTTTTAGCATACGGTTAAATTAACTCCAATTTATCTGAAATCAGTATAGCCCTAAAAGGAATTCCTGAACAGAGTGTGCAATACATAAAGGAGTGAAACCAGGGCTTTACCAAAGCCAGAAAATGTTCAATAAGAAGTGTTACGCGCGATGAAGAAACCGCCGGTTTTTGAGATTCACCGGTTCAAGAGGAGATTGCCATACTGAAGGTACGCAGTCCAGGCACTGGAAGAACACAGTGCGATGAAGGTTGAAGGATGAATTCAGAAATTAAAGAATACGCATTGCGAACGAGGACTGATCTTCTTCGCCGTTCCGCCTTCCTACTTCAGACTTTATTTTATCTATCTCTGGTTTGGTCTCAAGCGTTGCGCCTGGCGCTTTGCCAATGCGGCCTTGGCAGCGGCCTCGGCCTTCTCGCGCTTATTTAAACTCATGATGATCAACCAGTAAGCCGTTAGGAAGACGATCACAATGAAGGTGAGGGCATACAAAAACTTCGTCATCCACAGCGCCGAATCGGTTCCCGCAAACAACCCGTGCAGGGTCGCGCCGAGATAACCGACCAGGCTTAGGGCATGGATGGCGCGGAAGGCCGACATACCGATGGTTTTGCGCATATAGAAGGTCACCGTGACCAGCAGGAAGAGATAGAAGCCGATGATGCCCAGCCCCACCCAGAACGGGCGGTAGGTGTCAATGAAGGGGATCAAGGTCTGAAAAACGTTAAAGGGCAGGAAGCGGTCAAAATACAAAACGATGACATGCAGAATAATAAATCCGATACCAAGCAAGGACAGGAATTCGTGGAAGTCATAGGTGAAGGTACCTTCAACGGCGGGATGCAGGATCTTGTTCGCAATCGCCAAACCCCAGGCCATCGAGAGCCAGGTCAAAAAATAGCCGGTCAACCCGGCGGCACGCGTCACGTACCACCACATCTGCACGCTATCCAGCGCAAACAGCGAATTCATGGCCTGCGATACGGAAGAGCCGGCCGGCGTTTGCAGGATCAATACAAAGGCCATCATCAAGGCACTGAAGAATAATAACAAGGCCCCCAGGAACGCCCCTCGAACGATCTTGTCCACCAGGGATTCGTCTTTGGAATTATTGACGGATGGATTCATGCTCACTTAAGTACTCCTGACTATTCGGTGAACCGTGCAAGGCGCCCGCGCGGTCCACCACAAGATAAACGAGATTATTTTTTGCAACCAGCTCCTCCACCTCAGACGGACAGCCGATCAACAAAGCTTTGGCAAACACTTCCGCCGTAACGGTATCATCCGCCATGACGGTGGCGCACAACCATTGGGATTGCGCCGGTTCGCCCGTGCGCGGATCTATCAAATGATGGCGGCTCTTTTCGCCCTGCTTCCATGCCCGCTTGGCAACCGAGGAGGTGGCGACGGCTCCGTGATTGACGGTCAAGCTGGCGATGCTCTGCGAGGGGTCGCGCGGGTCTTCCAACTCCACCGGCCAGCCCAAACCGACGGGTGAATGGCCGATGAAGCGCATATCGCCGCCCGCATTGACGGCGGACGCATCGGAATAATGGCTCAATAAAGTAACGGCCTGGTCCACGATCCAGCCTTTGGCAATACCGCCGAAATCCAATTGCATATTCTTCGGCAGGCGCACCTGGCTCGAATTCAAGTCAAGTTCCATCTCATGGAAATCCGCCTTTTGCCCTCGCTCCGAGGCGTTGGAGGGAACCTCGCTGTTCTGGGCGCGGATCTCATCCATGCTGCGATCATATCCAACGCGCATAAGATCCGGCAAAACCGCAGGATCGAATAATCCGCCGGTCGCCTCAAAGAAATGACGTGCCTTTTGCAGAAGGTCCATCATTTCCGCCGAAGCGATGAACCACCCACCTGCGGAACGATTTAGTCCTGAAAGTTCGCTATCCTGCAAAAACCTGCTGAAGCGGCGTTCGCCGGCTTCGATCACCTCGCGTGCGGCTTGCATTCCCTGCCGCGCCAGCGGCCCTTGGGCAGCCACCATCACCGGTGTGTTCATCGCTTTAAATTCGATCCATTCCATATACTGCCTGCCAATTACCGCTTTCCGTTCTTTTTTTACTTCTCACGTTTTACATTTTTCTTTTTACGCTTTGCGCTTTCCGCTTTTCTTTATTGCGTTTTTCGCCTTGCGTTCTTTTTTGCGCTTTACGTTTTCCGTCTTGCGCTCTTCTTTTGCGCTTTACTTTTTACATTTTACTTTTTCCATTTTCCTACGAGCCGCTCGTGGTAAACACGGGCACGGGTTGTTGGACCTGCACCTGCGGTCGAGCCACAATAGTAAACGGGTTCTGTACCGGTTGGGCGGATTGTGCCTGCTGGATATTCATGCCCGGCAAAGGCGCCAGGGTCGGCAGTGGGGTCAGCGCAATGGCTGGCGATCCACTAGATCCGCTAAAGGCAGAAGCCGGGGAACTGGACTGGCTGGGTTTCAGGGAATGTGCCAGCAAGACCCACCCGCCTAGGAAGCTAAAGGTGCTTGCCAGCATGATCACGCCTCGTAAAGTAGCTTTAAAGAATCTCATATGTATCCTCGTTTTAATTTCTCACCACTGAGTACACTGAGAACACAGAGTTTTCTTTATTGATTTTTCTCCGTGAACTTCGCGAAGCACGCAAAGCGCAAGTGATCTCCGCCTGCACTCGATGCAAGTCAAATGTGGTGAATGATTCAGAATTAGCGATTGACGTACACTTGCCCGTCGCTGGTGATGGTGATGATGCCGCGCTGCTGCAGAAACGTGACCAGCGACTGGAATTGCTGCATTTGCTGCTGCGCCTGTGCCAACTGCGCGTTAGCCTGGTTCAACTGGGTCTGGTATTTCTGTTCGCGCTGCTGGTATTGCTGGTCGCGCTGTTGGTATTGAGCCACAAGGCTCTGCAACTGCTGGATTTGCTGCTGCTGTAGAACCTGGGCCTGGCTGACGGTGCTGCTGGCGTTCACCGCGGAGACCGCCGATGCGCCCTGCCCCGCCGGCGCATTGGAAGCCTGCACACCATTTGAATTTGCAAAAGCCACACCGCTGACGGCAAAGATGCCGGCTGCAATGCAGATGGTGATGAATATGGCAGCGATGAAGGCGACTAGTTGTTTTTTCATGATCTTCTCCGTAATGTTATTTTCTAGCTTCAGTATATCCAATCAAGATGACAGGCAGATGAAGCCCCGTAAATCGTTTGTAAAAGGGTTTTCAAGGCAAGGCCTGCATTCGTGAAAGATCGTGCAAGCTCGATTGCCATTCATTCTTTGAGGGTTGCATGATATTCTTTTGAAAACCATCCACCATATATGGTAATTCTTCCCCCGGCCACGGTCTACCGTCCACCGTCTTCCGTCAGCCATCTTCCATGACCCATGACCCATTTCCTATTCACTTTTTCCTTTTCACTATTCCCTTATTGTCATCTCCCAATCATCTTGGCGTGTTAAAATAAGAATATGAGAATCCTCTTAGTCGAAGATAATCGCCGTTTGAGCGACGCCTTGCGCCGCACGCTGGAGGAAGACGGCTATGTGGTGGATACCGCTTATGACGGGGTCGAAGGCGAAGACATGGCCCTGCTCAGCCCCTACAGCCTCATCATCCTGGATATCATGTTGCCCAAGCGCGATGGCTTCGAAGTCTGCCGCTCCCTGCGCGATCAACACGTGACGGCGCCCATCCTGATGCTTACCGCGCGTGATGCGCTTGATGACCGTGTCACGGGGCTTGATAGCGGCGCCGACGATTATCTGGTCAAGCCCTTTGAGGTGGCGGAACTGCGCGCCCGCTTACGCGCCCTGCTCCGCCGCGAATCCGACAATAAAAGCGGTTCGCTTCAAGTCGCGGACCTGAAGCTGGATCCATCCACTCATTACGCCTCACGAGACGAACAGCCTCTCGATCTCACGGCGCGCGAATATTCCCTGCTCGAATATCTCATGCGCAATACGAACCGCCTGATCACGCGCGAGATGGTCATTCAGAACCTGTGGAGCTATGATAAGGCCATCACCTCCAACGTGGTGGATGTGTACATCCGCCGCATTCGCCGCAAAGTGGACGATCCGCACGAGGTTAAATTGATCGAAACGATACGCGGCGCCGGTTATCGCCTGCGCGATCCGGAGCGTTAGATCCATGAACTTCTTAAAGCCGGTCACGAGGATATTCAAGTCAGTCGGGAATTGGCTCGTTGATTTTTTTCACAGCATCCGCTTTCGGATCACGTTATGGTTTATCTTTATCCTTGCGATCGTCCTGACGATCTTCAGCAGTTTCATTTACTTGAATGAAGCGCGCGATCTTCAGGGGGATTCGGTGAGCAATATTCAGGAAAAGTTTGCCCGCCTGCTCGGCTATTATCGCAGCGCCGAATGGCAGAATTCCAACCTGGGTCTTTCCGATGTCCCCAACGACAATCCCCCATTGCAACAAGGCGATATGCTGGCCCTGGTGAACGCCAACGGGCAGATCGTCCAAACCTGGGGAATACGGCCAAGCGATAAATTGGTCAGCGATCTCATTTCAACTGCCAGCCGTCAGCAGAACTTCAATGTTTATGAACAGTCGGTTTCGGTGACCGATACGAACGGCAAGACCTCCAATTCCGATTACCTTTTCATTGTGTCGCCAGTGATCCGCGAAGGCATGCTGGTCGGCGCACTGATCATCGGCAGTCCAACCAGTCTCCCCAGCCAGCTCCAACGGTTGAAAGTTTCGCTCCTGCTGGGCAGTTTGATCATGCTGTTAATCGCTTTTATCGGCGGCTTATGGCTGGCGGATCGCGCCATGCGCCCGGTCAAAATGATCACACATACGGCGCGAAACATCGAGGAAAGCGACCTGAGCCGGCGCATCAATCTACAAGGACGCGACGAACTGGCCGAATTGAGCAACACCTTCGATAACATGCTCTCCCGTTTGCAGGTGGCCTTCGACCGCCAGCGCCGATTTGTTGCGGATGCCAGCCACGAGCTGCGCACTCCGCTGACCATCACCAACCTGGAAATCAACCAGGCGCTTTCCAAACACCGCTCGGCGGCGGATATCCAGCGCGCATTGCAAACCATCAACGCCGAGAACGAACGGATGATGCGCATGGTCAATGATCTCATGACGCTGGCCCGCATGGATTCCGGTCAGGCGATCCTTCAATTCGAAAAACTGGATCTCAGCGATGTGGCGCTGGAAGCCGTCGAGCGCATGACCAGCCTGGCCGAACGACAGAAGGTGACACTTGAAACGGCAGAGCTTCTGGAATTGACCGTCAGTGGTGACCGCCAATACCTGGTTCAAATGATCAGCAACCTGATCGAGAACGCCATCAAGTATTCCGGCGCGGGGCAATCCGTCAGAGTCGAAACCTCAGCGGGAGAGGCTGGGTTTGCTGCGTTGCGCGTGACGGATACCGGCCCGGGCATCCCAGCGGAACATTTACCGCATCTCTTCGACCGCTTCTACCGCGTCGACATGGCGCGGACTCAAAGCGACGATTCATCTGCCCCATCCGGCAGCGGCCTCGGACTTTCCATCGTAGCCTGGATCGTCGAGGCCCATGGTGGAAAGATCCACGTGGAAAGCCAGGTGAATTCGGGCACCAGCTTTATCGTCACGCTTCCAAAAAGTTGAAGGTTTGAAAGTTAGAAGGTTGAAAGTTTCGCTTCGGCGATGGAACTTGGCGGAGCTCAGTGTTTTTCCCATTTGGTTTTCTCTGTGTTCTTCGCGAAGCACGCAAAGCGCATGTGATCTCTGCCTGCACTTGGTGCAGGTACAAGTGTGGTGAGAAATTAATTCATCACACAAAACTTGACAAATAGAATAATTGTTCTATAATTGTAGATATGGATTCCATCCAGCGCCTGCAATTGTTATCTGAACAGATGGAACTCGAACCCACCGAGGAAATACACTCTGGGCACACGGCAGGTTCTGGAACCGGGACAGCTCCCGCCTGCTTCACGCCCAAACAACAGGATGCAGTCTTTGTCCATCCTGCCCAGCTCCCAAACGGCCAAAGCATCAAATTATTGAAGACCCTGCTCACCTCAGCCTGTGAACGGGATTGCTTTTATTGCCCCTTCCGCGCCGGTCGTGATTTCCGGCGCGCCACCTTTAAACCGGCTGAATTTGCAGGCGTGTTCATGGAATTGAATCGCCGCGGCATTGCCGAAGGCACCTTCCTTAGTTCAGGGATCGCGGGCGGCGGAATACGAACACAGGATCAATTGCTGGATACCGCCGATATATTACGGAATAAACTTGGCTTTCGCGGCTATATCCATTTGAAGATCATGCCGGGCGCGGAAAAGGCCCAGGTCGAACGCGCCATGCAGTTGGCCGACCGGGTCTCGGTCAATCTCGAAGCGCCCAATACAAACCGGCTCGCCAGGCTCGCCCCACATAAGCAATTCATGGATGAGTTATTACAGCCGCTGCGCTGGGTGGAAGAAATCCGCAACAGCCAGCCCGCATATAAAGGCTGGAATGGCCGCTGGCCTTCGACCACGACTCAATTCGTGGTCGGCGGCGCGGACGAAACCGACCTGGAGCTATTGACCACAACCGCCTGGTTGAATAAAAATGTCCGGCTCAAGCGCGCCTACTTTTCCGCCTTCAATCCCATTATTGATACGCCTCTCGAAAACAAAACCGCCACCGATCCCTTGCGCGAATACCGCTTATATCAGGCTTCATTCCTTCTGCGTGATTATGGCTTCGATCTGGAAGATATGCCGTTTACAAGCGAAGGTTTTCTGCCGCTTCAATCTGATCCCAAGCAGGCCTGGGCACAAATGAATTTGAGCGAGAAGCCCATCGAGATCAACCGCGCCGACCGGCAGGCTTTGATACGCGTCCCTGGCATCGGGCCAAAGACTGCGGAAGCCATCCTGCGCGTCCGAAGAATTAACACTTTCAAGGATCTATCCTCACTGCAAAAGGTGGGTATCCATGTTTCGCACGCCGCGCCCTTCATCTTGATCAATGGCCGCAAAGCTGCACAACAATTATCATTGTTCTAACCGCGCATGTCATTGCGAGGCTGAGCGCAGCGAAAGCCGAAGCAATCTCCGTTCTTTGAGATTCATCCCTTCGCAGTTCATTCCTTTTCCATTTCATCTGCGTACATCCGTTGAATCTGCGTCATCCGCGTTCTATCCCACTACCTTAAATTATTATTTATATTGCTTCAAAACCCTTGCCATTCATCATACTTCGTTATATATTACGTAATGCATTGTTGCAAGCATGTCATTGCAACATAGCCATTGTGTCTTATTAGAAGATTGATGAAAGGACTCACACATCATTATGAACACACCCGCTTCACTGGTCATCCGCAGGCAAAATAAATATAGAAGTCTATCCACAAAGCACGCATGTAAAAAAGGCGAGATCATCTGCCCGATCCCGACTGCCACACTTTACGATAAACCGAACCAGTTCACGGTTCAAATCGGACGCGACCGTCATGTGGAGGTCAAGGAACTCTCTTCCATGAACCATTCGTGCAACCCGAATACGTTCCTGGATACAACCCGCATGTTGGTCTTTGCGGCGCGCGATGTTGCTGTGGGAGAAGAGCTGACCTTCTTCTATCCCTCGACGGAATGGGAGATGAGTTCGCCCTTCATTTGTTTATGCGGCGCAGCGAATTGCATTCACGTGGTGGCGGGCGCGCGCTTCCTGCCGCTATCCACCCTGGAACAACATTTTCTCAATCGCCATATCCGTGAGCTGATGATCGAACTCCTGAACAACACCGAACTTCATCTCGTCAATTTGGAACGCGAAAGAATCTACAGCGATATATCACAAGGCAATCCATCCGCCTCGTAATCCCGCCCGCACTGCTTCGGTGCGGTTGGTTACATTCAATTTTGCGAAAATGGACGACACATGGAACTTGACCGTGTGTTCGCTGATGCTCAACGCGGTGGCAATCTGCTTATTGGCCAAGCCCTTGGAGAGCAAGTTCAACACTTCTGTTTCACGCTCGGTCAACGGGCTGTTCGCAAGCGTCTCCTGATCTCCTGCAAATAACAGGGATCGTTCGCCGACTACAAGTCCCTGCGCTAACGCCCGGACGGCGGCGCACAGTTCATCTGCCGAGGCGTCCAGCGGCAGGATGCCCCAGACGGAGGGCAAACGTCTCATTTCCCGGATGTTCAACGGCTCATCGCTCAGGAAAAGGATCGCCGCAGATAATTCTTCATCAGTAAAAGAAACAGTCGAAGCCGGCGTGATGATCACGTCGGCTTCATTGATTTCTTCAAGCGAGTCATCCCATCTATTCGCTTCAGCGATGATTTTGATTTCATCATCGGAAGACAGCAGGGCGCGCAACCCGGCGCGCAGGGCGGGAGAGTGGGCGAAGATCAAAACTCGGATCAATTACTTCCTTGCTTTATATAAAACTTCCCGAAGGTTCCCGTTATTCGGGTTTGATTTGGGTATAAACCTTCGGGACGCTGCTGGCATTAATTACTTCCTCTCACCCACCGTTACCTGAAGGGTTTCGGGTCTACCGCCGCGCAAGACTTCCACCGCAATGCTCTTACCGACCACATCGCCATTGAGCGCCGCAAAGAGATCGTCGGGGTCGCCCACCGCCTGTCCGCTAATCGCCACGATGATATCGCCGACCAGCAAACCGCTCTTCTCAGCCGGGCCTTTCCCTTCAAGCCACATGACCAGCAAGCCATGTTCCTGTGTGCGCTTTAGCGCATTACGTGCTGCTTCCGGGACATCCACCGTTTGCGTGCGCACACCCAGATAGCCGCGCTTGACGGTCCCGTGTTTGGCCAGTGCATCCGCAATCCGCCAGGCGAACTTGACCGGGATGGTCAGCGCCATGCCGCGCGTAAGGCCGGACGTATTCAGTCCCAACACCTGGCCCTCGGTATTGATCAATGGCCCACCGGAAAAACCGGGATACGAAGTGGTTTCGGTCTGGATATATTCATCGAGCAATCCGCCGCGTCCGGTGCGCGCCGGCCCGCCAATGGCAGTGATGATGCCCCACGAAGCCTGCACGCCCTCAGCCCCCGGCCTGCCCAACGCCAGGACGAGTTGTCCCACTTTAGGCGCGGCATCTGCGACTTGCACGGGCGTCAAGGCTTTTTCGGAAAGGCGCAGCAGCGCCAGGTCTGAATTGGGATCGCGCCCGGCCACGGTCACATTAAACGTTTTACCTTCGGCGGTTGCGATACGCAGGTTATCGTCCCGCGTGACCACATGATCGGCCGTCAACACAAGGTCGGCGGCATAGGCGATCCCGCTGGCCGGAAAACGATGGCGGGCATCCACCAAAAGCGTCCCCGCCCCGCCTCGTTCGACCGCCGCAGCGAGTCCGTTCGAAAAATCATTAAGGCTTGTCATTATTTCTCCTTTTGCATCTTATCATGAATAGATATGCAATCAGAGTGTAGCGCATTCCCCGTTAATGAACATCAGACGTTAGAGCAGAAAGCGACCTAGCCGTTTGGGGAGGATGTCCAAGAAACTGAGGAAACTTAATGCACAAGCCTGTTGCACAGAAATAATCTTACAATTGAAAGGGCATCAATATTTCCACTGATACAATCAATGTATGAATCAACAATCTGATTTGCTTGAAATAGTTAAAAGGGTACAGAGAAAGCGTAAAACCCTGCTTATTGGAATTGATGGGGTGGGCGGATCCGGTAAAACAACACTATCCGAATATTTAAAAGTAAAATTGGCCGGGGGATCAATAGTGCAGCTCGACGATTTCTATTCACCTGAATTAAATAGGGCCGATAGAAATCGAGTTTTAAGACAGGTTTTTTTACCTTTGGAAAATAATACCCATGCAAAATATCAAATATTTAATTGGAGAGCAAACTCTTTGGGGGATTGGCGTACGATCGAGCCGGGTGGAATAGTAATTATCGAAGGGGTATCTGCACTACATACAGATTTCATAGAAAAATATGATTTTAAGATTTGGATAAGTTGCCCACCCGAATTAGGTTTTAACCGAGGAGTTGAGAGAGACAAAATCAGAGATGGCGAAGATAACACGGATAAATGGCGAAACATCTGGATGCCCCAGGAGAAAGAATACATTGAATCTCAGCAGCCACAATTACGTGCAGACTATATACTTACTACCGATTCGAAGTCAATTGTTTAAATGAACCCACCCAGGGTTTCCCCAATCTATGATTTTCACTGACTTGTACTTTCGCCAACTTCTGCGCGATCTGTGCAGATAACATGGCAACTGTAGCCCAGTCTTCCGACAAAACCGAAGCCCGCATCTTCTCCGCTATTTGTCCGGCCCAGATCCACTCCATGCGGAACTTATCCGCCTTGATCCAGTAATCGCGCTTCTCCCACGCCGTTACACTGACCTCAATGCCATCGGCGATGATCTGCAAAGCCATGGCAATGAACGAGGCCAGGTCGCGGGTTTCAGGAGTGACTTCCTTTTGGCGCGCCAATTCCCGCACCGCAAGGACGATTGCTTTGCATAGTTGGGTTCGTTGTTTTCCTGCGGAGTCTGGATTGATTACGCGTGACATGGGGCGGGATTATACCAAAGGAAATTCAAGAAAAGTGGTTAATTTCTGGGGCGTCGGAATCATTCACCACACTTGACTTGCACCACACTTGCCCTCGTTCTTTGAAGGTTACATGCTTCGCAAAGAACACCGGGTCTTCTTTTCTCTCTGATCTCTATGATCTCTCTGTGGTCTCTGCCTGCACTGGGCCGCAGGCACATGTGTGAACTCAGTGGTGAGAAATGACGCTTATTCGCCCTTTCCACCGGCCAGCCACAAGAATACAACCCCGACAATTAATGTAGCCAGGAAGACGTACCAGGGGATGGCAGCCAGGATACTCATCATGGATCGCAGGAACCCGTAAGCAAGATCGCCATATCCCAGTTGGATCACGCTGCTGATTAAGAGGAAAATAAGGCTTAATAAAACCACCACTGTCCCGGCAAAAAGCAAATGCTCCAGCTTGACGATCAAACGGGTCGAGCCGAACTGGTAACCGCCTTGGTAAGTGCTTCTCCTATAGTAGCGCATATCCTCATCTCCTTTTAACAAAAAGTTTGACCGCCGCATTATAGCACAACTGTTCAGAATAGTATACAATATGCCAATTGGAAGCGCCTGAACCGGATTTATGGATAGTTTTTGGCTAGGTTGTGCATCAAAAAATTTACAAGTGGAGACCTATTATGGCGGACGGCAAGACCCATGCACTGGCAACTCAAACGCTTGCAGTTCTGCTCTTTGCGGCAGAAGCCACCAACGGGAAACTGCACGAATATCCCCTTATGCCCACCCTTATTTATTGCTCTGCCTTGTCGGTTGGCGCTTTGCTGGGTTTGATCCTTACACCCGACCTGGATGTGAATGCCGGCAGCATCAGCGAAGATAAAGTCCGCGAGGTGTCTCCTTTTGGCGAAAACCTTTGGTGGATTTATTGGTTCCCTTACCGGCAGATCCTTCCCCATCGTTCTCCGTTCAGTCATTGGCCGGTTATCGGAACGATTGTAAGACTCTTCTATATCGCCATTCCGTATTTCATTTTATTGGCAGTAGTAAACTTCATATATCCGCCATACTTGACCGATCTCGCGCAAGCCGGATTTTGGCTGATGACGTTCCCCTATTTTCACGTCGCTGTGCTCGGCCTGATGGGCGCGGATACACTGCACTTTATGATGGATCGTCACATCTTCCATAAAATATTCAGACAGAGCAGAGCTATGATTCTGAAGAACAGAGAGGACGCTTATACGAGGTATGACTAAAAACGCGTGATAGCCTTCATATGGCAAAATAAACATGTTTTACCGTACTGGTAGGACATTTTTTTATTCGGTCAAAATTAAAATTTACTGAGTCATGTAATCATGCGAGTATTCCCTTTCAATACCTATAAGTCGGGCAAAATCCCGCCAATCCAGTACACGCTTTATTGGGTAGCGTTGAATGGACAATACTATTTTGTAGCACGGCTGTTAAATTCCATCTCCATTAGGATTTTTAGAATCGAAGCCAATGCCTTCAAAGAAAAATAAACAATGAAACACTGAAGTGTTATTGCCAAGCCATCTACTACCAAAGCAATTAACCACGAAACTAAACGCCACTCTATATTACCCATGAAGTATGACAGGACAATACTTTGCAATCTGCTGATTTCTGGAATACTGACTAACACTGTGGTAACAACAGCAGCTATAGCAACTCTATTCAACCAAAGGTTTACCCACAAGACTTCTTTTGGCTTATAACAAACAGGGGCATTGTTGGGATCTGAAAACTTATCTAAAGGCAAGTTTTCATCGTAGTTGTCTTCGATTTCTGATTCAACATGCTCCAAAACAGGATCATTTTGGGGAGGAACTTCACCGAGCCTTTGTTCCAATATTTCTTTCAGAACATCAAAAGCTGGTTCAGACCATTCCACACGGTCATTGGTTGCCCAAATTTCAACCAACTCATCAGTCTCTTTGAGATTTAAACTATCGTGAATCTGCTTGCGAAGGTCGTTACTCATGGCTTTCACCTGTTAATCTTTTCCTGTAATTCAAATCCGTTTCTACTATCATGTTTAACCCCAGCGAAACTCCCTTGAGCGTAAACCAATATACAACGCCTTTCAATACAATATTGATGATACCTAAAAAGAAATCTATTGTTGATTCTGGAAAAAATTGGAACATTGCTACAACAGATTGAAAACTCTGCTGGCTTCTGAAATTCAAATACTGCGATACTGCTTGCAGAACAAAGAAAACCAAGACAAGCCACGCAAAAACATTTGCGGCTGCTGAAATCCTTTCCAGCCTTTTATGTTTTGGAGTGAAGAATTCTTCATTGCTTTCAGTCATAACAACTCCCAATTATTTTTGATATTTTGGCCATCAAATGATAGTCACCAAACAAGGTGTTCATCCGTCGTTTTACTTACTAAGAGGCTATAGATTACAAACCACCCAAACGCCCAAAATATTTTAGGCGTTTAAGCCACATCAGATTAATAAAGTTTAGGTACCCAAAATATACATTTTCCCCACTTTCTCGTCAAGGGTAATTGCCGTCCCGCCACAGTGTAAGCATAAAGTTAACATCCAGCCCCCTTTAATGACGCATCCTTTCCCCTGCTTTATAATTCCGCTCACTGCATATTGTGTTAGGCGGAAAATTGGACAAATACTATCCCCCGATTCCAGGAAATTCGTTTTCATCAACACTATCTGTGGCTGCATTACCCCCCGCAACAGGTTGTAAAGTAAGACTATACGTTGTATAAGTTGTGGACCCAGTAATGAATTCCAAAGCATCCTCGAATTTTTCATAGGTTGGCGCAGTGGTGAATGCTTTTCCATTCCAATCCGATCCAGTGCTAAAGTAAACATGGTACGTACCATCCTGGATGCCTCTCATCGTAAATGAGTCACCTGACCGAATGTAGATGGCTAAAACCGGGTTGTTACTGAGGGTTAATATCACCACACCGTCTCTCGAAGTTCCATTCTCCACGGTAAGCTCTCCATTACCACTGCCTTGATTCGACTTAATCACACCCGTTAAAGGGCGAAGCGTACCAAGTGGTACATTGGTCGTAGCCGTTAGAGCAAATGTTTCTGTTGGAGGGGCAAATTGGGTTGGAGTCAAAGTGGGGAGTGGTGTACCAGTGGATGTGGATAGTGTTATAGTGGACGTGAGTGTTGTTGTAAAAATGGCTGCCTGTTTTGTGGAGGGAGCACTGAATATGAGTACCGTCAAGATGAGCACCAAACCAATTCCGATTGCTATCATCGGCCAGGGTATTTTTGGGGGATATATCCTGGGGATGGAAGACGAGACTTCTGGCGGTATACTGCCAAGTCTTTTACGAAGTATTTCCCCAACGATATCAAAGGCTGGGCCGGACCATCCCTCCCGGATACCTGTTCTCCATATTTCAAGCAGCTGCTCAGTTTTAATTCTATCCGTTCTTTGATAAATTTGTTGTCTCGAAGAACCTTGATCCCTGGTATTCATAAGTGATGCCTCCTCCTGCAATATGAACTTTTCACGACGATTCCCAGACCCCAACCAGAGGTTAGGAAAAAACGATATAACTATTAACTTGAGTTTAGAGTAGCAGAATAGAACACAAAGGAAGTGCAATCGAACTGAACATTAACAAAAGAAAAGCAAATACCAATTACGGGCTGGCGGCAGGTGATTTTGGGATTTTTTTGTTCTTG
>Ga0182027_10003892_pt1 | contig 23383 bp, 24 predicted proteins | sample 712E1DmetaG_FD_121300 | JGI IMG/M metagenome (GOLD analysis project Ga0182027, IMG submission 121300) | Permafrost microbial communities from Stordalen Mire, Sweden - 712E1D metaG (Illumina Assembly) | ecosystem: Environmental > Terrestrial > Soil > Wetlands > Permafrost | place: Sweden... | reverse complement strand
TCAATTCCTGCAAAATAAGGTCTTTTCCTTTCTCTTTATCCGCCTGAATAATTGACGCAAAATAAGTATACAGATAATCTTTTTTTAATGAAGGATTTAATTTGAATTCTTCATTAAATAATTTAAGCGCTTCTCCCTTATCTAAATCAATTCCTGTTACATCCCCCATATAGATAAGTACATAAGCCAATCCGGCTTTTGTTCCCGGAATTAAATTCCCATTCTTATCATAAAGCTGGATTATATAACCTTTTTTATCATTATTATCTTTTTTATCCCCTGACGCGAATTGAAGCACAAGGCCTTTTGCCGTATCGGCAACTTTGAATTTAGTCTCCCAATTGCCGGCTTTTTTTTGAAGACTGTATTCATTTGTTGAATTAAGATTAATTCCGTATTCATAGACATAGACTTTAATGTCCTTTGCATTCGCGAATTCGGACCCAATTGATTTATATGTTATAGTTATTTCCGAACCAGGCATAGGTTTTTCAGGCTCATATGTAAACTTATTATTTGAGCCTGCATATAGAAAAGAAGATATAAAAAACATCAATAAACTTAATGCTGTATATAACACCTTATTCTGATTCATTTTAATTCCCTATTCAAAAAGATATGCTTCTAAGATAAAAATGATTTGACGGAAAGACAAAGAATAATAATCTATTATAGTTAAAATTCCAATGCTACATCAAATAAAATAAATTTTGAATTTTCATCGGATGTGACAACAATTTGATTAGATTCGGTTATTTCTAAAGCATCTCCATCGGTAAGAAGTTTTCCATCAATTGATGCAGTTCCTTTAATCATTTGTAGATAAATGCCGCGGTTACCAATTATATCATGTTTTACTTCTTTCCCTTCCTCAAGCTCTGATAAATAAATATCCACATCCTGATTTATAAATATTGTATTATTCTTACTTTTTCCGCTTACAACATTTAAAAGATTATTTTTCATTTCATTTTGCGAATATTGTTTTTGTTCATAAGAAGGTGTCAGTCCGATTTTATTTGGGATAATCCAGATTTGCAGCAGTTTTAATATTTCTTTTTCGGACCTATTAAATTCAGAATGTAAAATGCCGGATCCGGCCGTCATTCTCTGAATTTCATTAGCATTTATTGTTCCAAAACCTCCGGTACTATCCTTATGTGTTACGATTCCTTCAAGAACAACGGTAACTATTTCCATATCCTTATGCTGATGAGTTGGAAATCCTGAATTAGTCCGAATTGTATCGTCGTTTATTACACGCAAAGGTCCAAAATGAATCCGCGACGGATCATAGTATTCCCCGAATGAAAAACTATGAAAACTTTGAAGCCAATCAATAGTTGTTTTGCCCCGTTCATTTGATCTTATTACTTTATACATATTTTTGCCTTCATTTCTATGATTACTCAATTCATATAATTTGTAATTAATCCGCCAGAGGCGATTTTAGGTCAATTCCTTGCCTCCTGAGGAGCATAAAATAATATTGCTTTTCAGATACTTCACTGCTTGTGGCAAGGAGATTCATTTTTGTTTAAATCATTTATCTCATTTGACTAATCTATGGAAGTTAAACTTTATTTAATGGAACTAAGTTCACAAAAAATGCATTTCTATCTAAACAAGTAATTGAGATATTTATGTCGCAAGTTGAAACAAAATACTTCACACCAAGAGAGGCATCTCGGACACTACCTCTGGTTAAGCAGATTGTACGAGATATTCTTAATAACGCCTTTAAAATTAAGACGATAGCAGAATCACTTGGAGGAGATATGGAGGAAAATAATGAAGTTATCCAGTTTGCCTCTGAGATAAATGCATTTATGCAGGAACTTGAAGATATCGGATGCAACTATAAGGATTGGAATTTCCAAATTGGATTGGTTGATTTCCCCTCAATTATTGAGGGAGAAGATGTTTTATTATGCTGGCGAAGCGATGAAGACTCAATCAGATTTTACCATGGAATTGATGAAGGATATGCTTCACGTCTCTTAATCCCTGAAGATTATTTGTAAACTTTTTAAGTTGATCTTTAGATCCTTTTTGAATATTCAATTTTTGTGTTATTCTTATGAAATATTCTATATTAAAACTGTAACGGCAGTTTCATAAGATGAAAATATTTTCCTTAGGACGTACCGACAACCGATCAATAACATCTACATAGACCATTTGATAGTCACTAAACAATTCCTGATTATATATTTTATTTATTTAATTATTAGTGTTAAGCAACTCTTTATTGCTCACATTTTCTCTTATATAATTAATGCATTCAGCATAATTATTAAAAACAATTTTATTATTATTATAATCTTTTATATAAAATTGATTTTTATGAATTACATTATTTATAATATACGATGAGTTTTGATATGTAATATGAAATTCCTTGATATCGCCGTCAGCGAATGATCTTTTTTCTTTCACACTTTCTATTTTAATATCATCATATTTATTCCCTACTGATTTTGAACTCTCTGTATTTACAATTCTATTATTATCGTCCGACTCAGGATTCTCTGACCAGCCAATAAAACCTCTTATAAAATCTATGAAACCAAAAATTATGGCTCCCCATGCGATAACATAATGCCCGCCGGTTGGACTTGAAGATGCATTGCTGTAAGTTACTGCGGTAACGATTATTCCACCTATACACCAAAGAGCACCGGAAATCATTCTTCTTTTATTTTTTGCGTTTGAGTCTATGTTTTGTTGTTTGATTGTTTCTGAACCGGCAATTTTTTTAATTTTTGTTTCTCCGGTTATATAACCGATTTCACCTGATATACTTTGAATTTCAACCCATTTTATTCCATCGTGGGCTATAACTTTTCCAAGTGAGAATTTTTCTCCTTTATTGAAAGTCATCTTAACTTCGGAGTTAATTCCCGGTGAGTTAAAGACTCTGACAGTACTCTGTTCTAAAACAACATCACAGGTTTTAGAAAATTTAATATTTTCCTGGATTTTATTTTCTGGTAGATTATTTTGTTTATTGTCAATACGTTTAATATTCGATTCACCGCAGCTCCAACAAAAAAATGCGTCATAAGCAATATCCGCTCCGCAATAGCTGCATTTAAGACCAGATTCATTTTTAATTGTACTCAAATTTTTACCACATTGAAAACATCCGGAAGCAAATTTCAGATTTTCAGCTTTACATTGCGGACAATACATTTAAACCTCCAATTTATTATGAATTAGATTTCACTTTTCAATTGAATATTTTTAAACTCGCCGAATAGACATTATTTGTGGCAAAAGAATTACAATAATTCAGTATCTTAAAGTCAATGTCTTAGTTTAATTTTTAGATAAGATTTTATCGCCACTTATATTGCCGGTTACTAAACCTTTAATTAATGCATAAACGCCAATAAAAAAAAGAATTGGCGGATAGTAAAATATAATTCCCAACGAATAACCAACAATGAACCAAATTACGGCAATAACCATCATAAAGATTCCACCCATCACACCTTTTTTAATACTTTTTTTTTCAGGACCAAAGAATCCACTTTCTTTTGTTGGTTGAGTAGTAACATTATTCAGACTAACATCAGAATTCATTTTATCCATTTCAGTTCTAACACGTTCTCCAGTTTCTGAATTAACAAAATATACTTCACCATCTCCGGTTGAAATTCTTTTCAGTCTCATATATACCTCATTAATTTTAATACTTAATTAGAAATTATCACACTAATGCATTATTGACACGGATAATAACAGAGCGAGAAATTTACCATTAGTTATATTCTTGTAATTTTAAAAATGCACTTCATTTATTCATTTGGTTTTATAATTCCTACCGGATGTTATTAAACTTCATCCAGATTGAATAATGATTTATGACAACTATACATTTTAAAAAACTGAATTATTTTACTTTCAGTAAAGGAATAATCTGTATTAATTTTTGAGAATATCTGTTGGACTTAATAATCATAAAAGGATCTTTATGTTCTATTTGCAACATAAAAAGAAGATTCCAATTATTCAAATTTATTGTTGCGAATAGTTTATATTAAAAAAAGAGATATTTATTAAATTCCTATATCTTCATCCCATAAATGAGGTTTTTTCAAAATAAAATCATTCATTAGTTTAATGCACTCGCGTTCATTTAATAATTCAAGTTTAACGCCATGCGATTTAATATATTCTTCCGGACCCTTAAAAGTTATATTTTCACCAATAATTACTTTTGGAATTTTGTAAAGTAAAATCGCGCCGCTGCACATATCACATGGAGATAAAGTCGAATATAACACAGCTTTTTTATAATCATTCACTTTTAATCTTCCTGCATTTTCAAGGCAATCCATCTCGGCATGAAGAATCGCGCTGTTTTTTTGAATTCGTCTATTATGACCTCTTCCAACTATTTTTCCATCAATTACTAAAACAGAGCCGATTGGTATTCCGCCTTCTGATAATCCTTGTTTTGCTTCTTCAATCGCCGCTGACATAAATATATCCATTTTGATGCTCCATATATATTTTGAAAATCATTTAATAATATGAATGAATTTATTTTAGTAAAAGATATTGAATTGATCAATAACAATTTTTGTTTATTATTTCTAATAAAAATATTTTAGATGAATTTCGCTGTTAGCAAGTTAAGTGGCAAAAAAAATACACTTGCCCTTATTCATTAATTAAGTGACATTAACTATTAGCAGCTATCAAATAAAAAAATATGCTCCCCTTTATTACAAAGGGGAGCACCGCCGGAGGCGGTGAGGGGTTTTTAAACTATCCATTGAGGTCAACATACTTGGCGTTTCACAATTTCATGTCATTTGCAGTATTAGAAAAAACGAGTAAGATTAAGAGTACGATTAAGATTACGATTGAAATGATTTATTTTGGCTTCGCTGACTTCAGCATTTAGGTTAATCCGAATGCTTCTTTTTAATAATTCGATTAATATTTATATTAAAAACAGAACTATTCACTTTTTGGTATAATTTATGGAAGAACAAAATACTCCAAATAGTAATGAAGATAATTTTTTTGATAAAATTGACAATACAAAACCATCGGTTATATTAAAAAGACTGCAGCTTTCAAGAAACAATGTAATTATCGCAGGTGTGTGTTCAGGTCTTGGCGAATATTTGAAAATTGATATTGCTAAGGTACGATTAGTTGTGCTATTGAGTTTACTGTTAGGCAGATGGAGTATAGCTGTTTATTTGATTGCCGCGGCTTTATTACCTAGAGAATCAATTGGCGATTATTTATCAGAGAATGATGTTTCCTTAATGAAAAAAGAAAATAACAGAACTGTATTCGGCGGGTTATTGATTTTTTTCGGATTATACTTTGGATATGAACTTTTGGGTATAAGAAACAGCGAGAATATATTCAATTTACCTAACGGATTCATATTCCCGGTTATAGCTATCGCGACAGGAGTATATCTATTTTCTGTAAAGGAACCCAAATTATTAATTGAAAATGATAATTTGACCCAACGATATTTCTACAAATCCAGACAAGATAGACTTTTTTTGGGAGTTTGCGGAGGACTTGCAAACTATATAAAAACAGATTCTTTTTCGATTAGAATTATAATAGTAATTATTACGCTGCTTACTTTTGGGCTGTTTGCTATTATTTATTTTGCATTTACACTTCTTACCAAATATGAACCGGAGTCATCATTTGAATTTCCGCAATAAGAAAATTTTAGCTCTTTGCTTATTTCTGTACGGAGTTATTCTGCTGCTTAGGAAATCGTTTTTAATAAACTATTCCATTGAAACCATTACCGGGTCTGTCTTTTTGCTTTACAGCATAATTATTTTTTATAAAACATTTAACAATAATAAAAGGGAAGTACTAATATTTGTAACAATTTTATTTTTAACTGGTATTGCGCTTCTCGTAAAAGCGAATTTCGATGTTTATGATTCACGTGGTTTTGTATTTACATCAATTCTTTTTGTAAGCGGTTCAGTATTTATAGTGTTATTCATTGAAAACACAAAAGAAAAAATATTTGCAGTTTCGGGAATATCTCTAATACTCATTAGTTATCTTTCAACAACACTAGTCATAAAGCAGTACGTTCTTAATTTTACTAATAAGATTTCTAACTTTTCCGGATTTTTCTGGCCTATTATTTTAATAATATTCGGGATAAGTGTTTTTCTAAATAGAAAGAAATAACTATTTCACTTTCCCTGAAAAAGAACCAATCAAATAAGAGGTGACCGGCGGTGTTTGAACTCCCGTTCCGGGACTTATAGTAACACGGAATGATTCGATTTGTTCTTTTGGAACGAAAGGAAAAGCTGTGATTTTAAGATATTCTGATCCATTAGGTTGAAAAGTTCCAATTGAATAAGCTTGACCTTTGCAGTTGACCCAAACCTGATAAGCCTGATTTGGCGGTAATGGTTTAGCGTCTTTAAATTGTATCAAGCCTTCTTTTTCACTAAATGAAAGCAGTAATCTTGCTGTTGCTTTTTCGTTTGCATTGAGGGCTTTCAGATCTACCTGCTGTATATCTTTATAATTCATAAACTCAATTAGAGAAGAGTTATTCCCAATAAAATTATTGGCCTTACTGAGATCACTTCTTAGTTTAGTAACATCATCTTTCAATTCATCTATTTTTCGATTGTGTGATTCAATTGACGTAAATACATAATAACCAAGAATAGTAAACAGCAGCAGTGACAATAAAATTGCGATCCATCCTGTCATAAAAGAAGAATTTTTTTCCTGGGATTCTTGTACTTCTTTATTTGCATTTGAAGTTATTAAAGATTCCGGCTCATCAGATAAAATAGGAGCTTGTACAACTTTTTTCTTTTCTTGAGGAATAATTTGAGGGGGGTCAATCCATGTTGTTTTTGCTTTTGTAAATGTATTAGATTTATTTTCATTAAAAACAAAAGTAGAATTACCAGACCCGGGGGTTTTTGAAGAAAAAGTAAGTGTTTTATGTTTTGGAGGAACAACAGGATGTTGTCCATCTTTCAAAGTTGATTTCTCTTGTATAAATGTACCAGGTCTCGTTTGAAAAGTTGCCCTGGTTTTTTCAGCAATAATTTTTGTTTTTATTTCATCTTTCATTCCAATTAATTTTTTTGCAACCATATCTTTAATTACAGGATCAGGGGTTTCCAAATCCAAAATAACCGGAATCATTGAAATAATATTTTGTAATTCACCTAGTTCACGATCGGGCAGTTCTCCGCCTTCTTTTATATAATCCTTAAATTGTACAAAATTGGCCTTATCCATACAACCGGCAGCAAAAGCAGATATCATTTCATGTATAGCTTTATCAGCCATTAATTATTCTCCATTCAAAAAATCCTTCAGATTAAGCATCGAAGTCATAATTTTATTGCGGACTGTTTCCAACGGAACATTTAGTTTATCTGAAATTTCATCAATTGTGTAGCCTTCGTAATAAGCAAGATGCAAAACATACTTTTGTGTATCAGTTAATTTTGAAAGGGCTTTTTCAATTTTAGGTTTAATAGTAATTGCAGTCTTATAATCTAAGCTGTCAATATCATTCGGGAAGGTTGGTAAAATAAAATAATCTTCATATTCATCATCGTATAGTTGAACTGTTAAATTAGAAGCAACCCGATTTTTCCTTAAATTATCAATAGCTTTGTTTCTGGTAAGTGTTTCAAGCCAGGAATATACATTACCAATTTTAAAATCGAATTTATTTATTTTACGCCAGATTATAACAAATACTTCTATGAGAATTTGTTCTGCAGTTATTTGATCAGGAGCTATTTTCTTAATAATAGTATATAGCAGAGGAGAATATCTGTCGTACAATTCTTCCAAAGCGCGGGATTCAAACCTCGCAATTTCCTGCATTAACTCTAAATCAGATAAATCTCTAAATTTGCTCAAACTATGCTCTAATATTCACGAATAACGACAATCAAAAGTATCATTACTCCGTCAAAATTGCAATTAAGTTTAATTTGCAGACCTGCTCACCTCACTATCCCGTGAGGCGAAGGGATTCATTTATTATGTCAACAATTCATAAAAATACTTTCTGACGTATATCATAGATGAATCTCCTTGCCGCAAGCGAGGTCGCCTCCGGCGGATTATAAATTCCGACCTGACAGCAAACAGCTATTTTTATTATATTTAGAGTCAATTGAAATAAATTTATTTAAATATGACCTCAAATGAAATCAGAAATCAGTTTTTAGATTTTTTTAAAGAGAAAGATCATCGTATAGTTCAAAGCGCACCTGTTGTACCGCATGGCGATCCTACACTCCTTTTTACTAATGCCGGAATGAATCAATTTAAAGATGTATTTCTCGGAATTGGAACAAGAGGTTATAAAAGAGCAGCCGATACACAAAAATGCATTCGTGTTTCCGGGAAGCATAATGATCTCGAAGAAGTTGGACACGACACGTATCATCATACATTTTTTGAAATGCTTGGTAATTGGAGCTTTGGTGATTATTACAAAAAAGAAGCGATAAGATGGGCATGGGAATTATTAACCGAAGTATGGAAATTGCCAAAAGAAAGATTGTGGGCAACTGTATACAGAACAGATGACGAATCATACAATTTCTGGATAAGTGAAACGGATATTAACCCAGAACACATTTTACATTTTGATGAAAAAGATAATTTTTGGGAAATGGGAGAAACTGGTCCTTGCGGCCCTTGTTCGGAAATTCATATTAATTTAAGCGATGAAATTGATAATGGCAGTTTAGTCAATGCCGGCTCACCTTTATGCATTGAAATATGGAATTTAGTTTTTATACAATATAATCGCGATGAAAATGGTAACCTTCATGATCTTCCATCCAAAAATGTTGATACGGGCATGGGATTTGAGCGTGTATGCGCTGTTCTTCAAAATAAAAAATCAAATTATGATACAGATGTATTCACAGCTATCTTAATTGCGATTGAGAAACTTTCGGGAATTATATATAACAAGTTATTGCCGGTTGATGATAAATCCATTATTGGAAATAGCAATATTTCAATGCGTGTTATTGCCGATCATATTCGTACTCTGACTTTTGCTATCGGAGATGGTTGTACACCTAGTAATGAAGGACGCGGTTATGTATTGCGCAGGTTATTACGCCGGGCTGCCCGCTACGGCAGAAAAATAAATTTAACTGAACCATTCATATACAAGCTTGTTCAAGTTGTAGTTGATGATTTCTCTTTAGTTTTTCCCGAAATAAAACTTAATCAGTTAAATATTGAAAAAATCATTAAAGCAGAAGAAGAAAGTTTTAATGCTACTCTGGATAGAGGAATCGAATTATTTGATATTCTAGTCAAAAAGTTAATTTCAGCCAATCTTAAAGTAATAGCCGGAGAAGATTTATTTAAATTATACGATACTTATGGCTTCCCGGTTGATTTAATTAATGTAATGGCAAAAGAACAAGGTTTTGGAATTGACGAATCGGGTTTTAATTTATTAATGAATGAGCAAAAAAAACGGGCTCGTAAATCAACAAAGGATAAACTTTCAATTACTATTTCTGCTATTGACAATTTAAATGATTTTGACCTATCATCAACAAAGCCTACTGAATTTATAGGATATGATACCTTGAATAGTACCGTAAAAATTGTAGGCTTTAAAAACGAAGCCGATAAATCCTTTATTATATTAGACAAAACTCCTTTTTATGTTGAATCCGGCGGTCAGGTTAGCGACCTTGGTAAAATTAATGTTAATGGAAATACTCTAAAAGTAATTGATATTTCAAAAGTTGGAAATCATGTAGTTCATGTTGTCGAGAATGAAAATAATATCGAGATTCACAATGGCATGGATGTATCTGCTGAAGTGGATTATTTAAGAAGATGGGATATTATGCGGAATCATTCCGCGACACATTTTCTTCACAAAGCATTGCGTCAAATTATCGGTCAACATATTCAGCAATCGGGATCATATGTTGGACCCGACAGATTACGTTTTGATTTTACGCATTATGAAAAATTAAGTGAAGCTGAAATCGAAAAAGTAGAAATTCTTATAAATGAAAAAATACGAGAAAATCTCCCTCTTATTCATCACCGTGATACACCTTTTGAAAAAGCAAAAGGAATGGGTGCTATAATGTTCTTTGGGGATAAATATGGTGATAAAGTAAACATTGTACAGTTCGGTGATTTCACACTGGAATTTTGCGGCGGAACTCATGTTAAAAATAGTTCTGAAATTGGATTATTTAAAATTGTCAGTGAGTCATCAATTGCTAGTGGAATTCGAAGAATTGAAGGTTTAACCGGAGCAGGAACAGAAAAATATTTTCGCCAACTGGAATTAAATATCAAAGAGCGAAGTTTTAGAATTGAACAAATAACTGATGAGAAGAAAAAAATCGAAAAGCAATTATCGGAATTTCAACTTCAGTCAAAACTAGGCGGTATTGATAAAATTATTGAAAATCAGGAGGAGATTAACGGTGTAAAACTATTTAAAGGAATAGTTGCCGCATCGAATATGGATGAATTAAAATCTATGGGTGATGAATTACGAGCTAAAATAAAAAGCGGGATAGGTGTTTTAATTTCAGAAATTGACGGGAAAGTCGGTATTGTCGCAGTAGTTTCAGACGATTTAATTAAAGAGAAAAAAATTCTAGCGGGAAATATTGTAAAAGAAACCGCCAAAATCGTCGGTGGAAGCGGAGGCGGCCGGCCCCATCTTGCAACTGCCGGAGGGAAAGATATTTCGAAGATTAACGAAGCTTTGAACTCATTATCTCGGTTTATATAATTAAAAGATTAATTTTATATTAAGTTGTCACTAACATTTAGTACAAAATTTAGTTGCTCTTAGGTGCATTTTCCAATTTCAGATCAATAGAATAATTCAACGGATCTGAATTATTAATGCCTTTTCCACCTGATCTTACACCAGAATGACCTCCCCTACCTCTCATTCCTCCTCCCCCGCCAGTTCCGCGTGGCATCTGGCCAACATCTGAATCAGGAGATCTTTCGCCTTGATAAGATGATTCATTTCTAGTTACTTCCATTTTTTCTGTTTCAAACCGGACTTTGATTTTATTTCCTGGAGTTACTCCTGCTGTATATGAATAATCATTTCCTACAGCTAACGGCACTTTTAATTCATACACAAAAAAATTGTCTTTGATGCTTAATTTTACCTCAATCCCTTCTTTGTTAATCAAAGGTAAAGCCATCATTGGATATTTTTCTTTGTTAACAATTTCAAACTGCGTTTGCTGAATTATCATTTTATTCATGAAATTATCCGGATTTTCTTCTTGGGAGGAGGATTCATTTTTAATTCCCAGATTGCTTTGTCTCAATTCCTGCTGATCTGAAAAAATATTGGGTTGAGGAAAACTAATTCCGAAAGGTTTATAATTATCATTCACGGGTTCGAACCATGTAATAAAACCAGCCCTGAGCATTTGCATAACTTTTGCACGGTCATTCGTAGTTAAACATAAATATAAAAATTTATCGTCATTTTTAAATCCAACAAATATTTTCTTATCAGGAATTTGATGAAGCGAATTCTTCCATTCCGACGGATCGCCGTTAATTTTAATTTCGTGATTTTGCCATGTGCTAATGAATTGCTCACTTGAACCGCAACCAGTGACTATTATGCCAAATACTAAGGAAATAATAAAAAACACCAATCTTTCTGATCGATGAAGCACCTTCATAATTTTCTCCAGATTTTTGAAAAACACAAATAATATTTAATCCATCAAAGGGGGTTTTATCTCACTGCCCTTAGCCATACTATTCGCAGTTTTGTAGCTAGGCAGGGAGGAGTTTCATTTTAGAATTACTATTAATTGACAGGTAAATCCTTCCTGAGGTTTAACAAATTATTGTGAATAATGTTTCTAAAGTACAAAGTCTTGATTATAAACAGATTCAGGTATTGGAGGAAGAGGATAAGAAGCTGTGACTAGTAACGAGTGACGAGTGAAAAAATTTAATAGTTGCTCGTCACTTGTTACGCGTTACTCGTCACATTTTTTTATTTTACCAGAACCATTTTTTTAACATCGACAAAGTTTCCAGTCTGAAGTCTGTAAAAGTAAATGCCGTCAGATAAATTATTCCCGTCAAATATAATCTGATAATAACCTGCCGGTTGAACTTTATCTACTAACAAAGCTACTTCATGACATAATACATCATAAACTTTTAATTGAACATAATCGCTTTCTTTTATTTGGTATGTTATTATTGTAGTTGGATTGAAGGGATTGGGATAATTTTGGTAAAGCATAAATTCGGTAGGTTTGATATCATTTTCTCTTATTTTAAGAGAAAATGCTAATTCATTCGTTTTATATTTTTCTGATATTCTTTCTAATTGTTTACTAAATTCCTTTATTTTAGTTGAATCCTGACAATATATAATAGTTGAATATAAACCAAACAAAAAAATGAAAAATATAATAAGATGGGAATATCTCATAAAAAATGGCTTATAGATTAAAAATTTTATTTTATTTAACAATTATATTCGTTGAGATTAAGCCGAAAAACAGAGAAAAACATCTATTCAGTAACTTAATTAACAATTCTTAAGTTAGTCAACAATTCTACCTTTAATTTAACAAGAATTTCTCTAAATACAAATGAAGTTTAAGAATAAGTAGCGTCTTGACCAATTTCAGCTATTTTACCCATACTGACTTGATATTAACAAATTCCTTAATACCGTAGTTTGCTAATTCCCGTCCATAGCCCGAATTTTTAATTCCTCCGAAAGGCAGTCTTGGATCAGATTTAACCATCTCATTAATAAACACAGATCCAGATTCAATTTTTCCGGCCATTATTTTTGCTTTTGAAATATCAGACGTCCACAAAGAAGCTCCAAGACCAAATTTAGTATCATTTGCCAATTTAATGGCATCATTCTCATCTTTTGCTTTAATTATACTTGCAACCGGACCAAATATTTCATCATCGTATGCCGGCATTCCTTTACTTAGGTTTGAAAGGATTGTCGGCGCATAATAATATCCTTCTCTTTGAATTCGTTTTCCACCGCATAAAATTTCAGCTCCTTTAGCTACTGAATTTATTACTTGATTATCAATCTCAATTAGTAAATCTTCACGAGCTATAGGACCGAGTTCAGTATTTAAATTCATCGGGTCTCCGATTATTACGTTATTCATTAGCCCGGTAAAATTATTTATAAATTCGTCATATATCTTTTCAACGACAATGAATCGTTTAGCAGCAATGCAACTTTGGCCATTATTAACTAGTCTGGCTTTAACAGCAATTTTTACAGTTTCATCAATATTTGCATCTTCAAAAACAATAAACGGATCGCTGCCTCCCAGTTCCATGACTGTTTTTTTTAATTTTAGTCCGCATTCCCGGGCAACCAGACTTCCGGTTATTTCGCTCCCGGTTAAAGTAACTGCTTTAACATACGGATTAGCAATTACATTTTGAATTTTGTCTGAACCGATGAGTAATGTTTTGAAAACATTTTCAGGGAAACCGCTTTTTATAAAAACATCTTCAATTGCTAGTGCACATTGCGGAACATTTGATGCGTGTTTAAGAATACATACATTCCCGGCCATTAGTGCAGGTGCGGCAAAACGGAAGACCTGCCAAAATGGGAAGTTCCATGGCATTATTGCTAATATTACTCCTAAAGGTTCAAAACAAACATAACTTTGGGAAGCATCGGTCGATATGTATTCATTACTTAATATTTGTTCAGCATTTTCGGCATAGTAATCACAAACCCATGCACATTTTTCCACTTCAAAAACAGCCTGATTAATTGGCTTTCCCATTTCAAGAGTTAATATTTTACCATATTCTTTTTTCTCATCTCTTAATAACTTCGCAACATTCTTAAATAATTTTCCGCGGGCAGGAAAATATTCATCCCGCCATTTTTTGAAAGAACTGTGAGAATTGTCAATAATCTCAATCACTTGATCTTGAGTATATTCTTCAAATTCTTTCTCAACTTTCCCGGTAAAAGGATTAATTGTTCTGATTGGCATAATATATTTCCTCAAATTTATTATTACAAATTAATCATTGTTGATTCTTTGCGTTTTCTTTTATAAATCCTACAAAAAGAAATGAATCACAAAATGCATTTCTATTTCGCCAAAGATCAAAATTTTTATTAAGTTTCAATTGAATTTACTGAGAATTTATTTTATAATAAATTATTGTTCTTATGAAAAAAAATCAACCCAAGACATTTGTTATTGATACAAATGTAATTTTGCACGACCCAACTTGTATAAATCACTTCCAGGAAAACAATATAATCATCCCTCTTGCCGTAATTGAAGAACTTGATCATTTCAAACGGGGAAATCAGGTAATTAATTTAAATGCCAGAGAATTTGCCAGAACTCTAGATTCCATAACCGGTAATGATATATTTAACGGCGGGGTTCTTCTTGGAAAAGGAAAAGGAAAAGTACGTATAGTTATTACTAGAGGATTGGGAAAAGAAATTCAGGATGTTTTTCGAGAAGATAATACCGATCATAGAGTTCTTAGTGTTGCTTACGCTGCTAATAAAGTCAGTAACGGAAAAGAACGTATTGTATTAGTAAGTAAAGATGTTAATCTGCGGATGAAAGCAAAAGCGCTTGGAATTCCCGCGGAAGACTATTCTACAGATCGTGTATCAAATGTTGAAGAATTATACAGCGGAAAAACAATTATAGAAGATTTCGATGACGATATTTTACAAAAGTTTTTTCAATCGCCATTTGAGGTACCGGCAAAACAGATAGTCAAAAGGCTAAAATCTGAAATTGTACCGAACAAATATTTTATCATGCGTAATTCAAGCAGGTCGGTTCTGTCATGCCTTGATCAGGAACAGGAAAAATTCAAACGTATAGATAAACAAACCGTTTATGGAATTAAACCACGTAATGCCGAACAGACATTTGCAGTAGACGCGTTAACTAATTCGGACATACCGCTTGTTACAATGACAGGAAAAGCTGGTACGGGTAAAACTCTTCTTGCTCTTGCAAGTGCTCTTCAGGTAAAAAAAGATTACAGGCAAATTTATATTGCCAGACCTATTGTTCCATTAAGCAATAAAGATCTTGGATTTCTGCCAGGTGATGTTGAAAGCAAACTTGCACCTTATATGCAGCCCTTGTGGGATAATCTTAAAGTTATTCAGGATCAATTTCCTGAAACAGATAAAAATCATCAACTTATTAATACAATGATAAAAGAAGAGAAACTTGTAATTGAACCGCTAAGTTATATTCGAGGCAGAAGTCTGCAAAGGATTTATTTTATTGTTGATGAAGCGCAAAACCTTACACCGCATGAAATTAAAACAATTATTACCCGTGCAGGAGAAGGTTCTAAACTTGTTTTGGCCGGTGATATTTATCAAATTGACCACCCATATCTGGATTCGCAGTCAAACGGACTTTCATTTTTGATTGAGCATTTCAAAGGTCAAAAACTTTATGCGCATGTAAATCTTGAAAAGGGAGAAAGATCGGAGCTTGCCGAACTTGCAAGTAATCTTTTATAACATATATGATTGTTTAAGTCCGGTTTTTATTTTATTTATTGAGTTATAAAAATTGAAATAATGTCTCATAAATTATTACTACACATAATAATAAAGACACTTTATCTTACTAAAAGATTCATACTAGGTTAATAATAGGTTAAGGTAGGTGTATGGTAGGTATTTTTTTTAGTTAATAATTAAGCATTTTCACTTTTTACTGCAAATATACATTATCATAATAACACCAATCATCTTGTTTAAGTAATGCAAAACGATTTAAATAAAAATAATATCCGAGTGGATAAATTTTTATTAAAAAAATCAATCGAAGATTAATAATAAATCGTTATTTTTGAACAGTATTTTTTATAATATATATTCAGCGGAGGAATTTTTAATGTCTATTATGATTACTGATGAATGCATTTCGTGTAATGCATGCGAAGTTGAATGCCCTAATACTGCTATATATTCTCCGGGTTTAGCTTATGCAATTGGAGGTCAAGAATACGCAGCACTTTCAGAGGAACATACATATATAGTCCCTGATAAATGCACGGAATGTGTAGGGTTTTATGATGAACCTCAATGCATTCCTGCTTGTCCTACAGAAGCTATTGCGCCAGATCCAAATCGTACGGAAACAAAAGAAATGCTGGCTGCAAGAAAAGAACATTTAGATCAGGTAGGAAGATAAGTTTTAAATTTATATCCTGATAAATCCCGCATTAGACTTGCCTAACGGCATTCAGGCGGGGTTTTTATATTTTAAACCATCAAAAGGAACTACGTTCCGGTTTTGTTGTTAAAAACAAAATCAAATGTGACAACTGTGAAAATTTGTTTAATATTCTTTCTTCTACTTTCTATTGCATTTGCAATACAAGCACAGGGAAATAAAGATACTGTCAGTCGCATCTTCAGTGAAAATCCTGTCTCTCAAAGACTTATACAATTTGAAATGAAATTTGATTCCGAAAAAATTAAAATGCCTATTGAGTATTTTTTACTCAAAAGCAAATTAAGCGGTTTTGATGAAAAATATTTACAAGAGCATAAACTTTTCTATGCTGAACTAACAAATAATTATAAATTCAGCAAGGAAGAACTAAACAGCGGATTAAACTACGATCAACTAATAGCAATATTAAAAAATAAAAAACAAATGAATTCAATATTAACCGGAATATATGAAGATAGAGCTGATGTTAATTGGATAAAAATTCAGCAGATATTGGGAATAACCAAGACAGCAGCCGCATTTATTATTGCTGCTCTTAGTTTAATGTGATATTAAGCCGATTAATTATTCAGTTAATAATGTAGTTCAAAAGGGAAAAAATATTCTTCTTTGAAAGCGGTTCCGTAAAGAAATTTGGAAATTCTTCTATACTTGTTATGCCGGTGTGTTATAGGAATCATATAAATCTGTAATTCACAACGAGTATTGTTTTTTGCATTAACATTTAAATTCTTATTATTACGAATACAAATTGTTACTATAGAGAACAAAAATGAAAAAATTAATATTAGTCATATCATTTATATTCTTTATAGTCGGCTGTACAAAACAAATACCCGAAGGTGAAAAAAAAAATCTCCAAATCAGTTGAAGAAACTAATGTTATTAGCACAATTGATAATTTTATTTCAGCTTATAATTCCAACGATATTGAAAAAGCAGTAACTTTTTTGGATTTAAATTACAAGGGGGTTGTAACCGATTCTGATAATGTTGTTGACATTTTGGAAGCAAAGAATGCCCTTTACAGTCTGATGAATCATTATCCTGATGGAAAATGGAAGGTTAAATGTGAAGAAGTTAACATTTCCGGTGAATTTGCTTATGTAATGACTATTGGATCTTTTATGGTATTAGATCCAATTGAAAATAAGATTATTCCGGTTTATTCGGAAAGGAGCATAAGAATATTGAAAAAACAAAAAGAAGGTAGTTGGAAAATATTTCGTTATATAGCTGTCCCGGCTTTTACTTATGAACAATAGGCATTATATCTGCCATTCAATTTCTTCCCACCATTTATTAATCATTTCCGCGTCTGCTTTAATTATACCCATTCGAGTAACTCCTGGAGGCGGGGGAAAGTAATTTGCTATAACTTGAAATAATATCTGCCGCTGTAACTGTTCGGTATTTGGGATTAGTGATAATAATGTAAGAATATCTTCTTTATGCGCCGCTGAAATAATTTTTTGAATGGAATTTGTCCCACCATTTTCATAATTAAATTTCTCAATCTCACTTTTCAATGTATCTGAAGCATTCAGTCGATATGGAATACCGGGTCCAAAATTATTTTTTATTTCACAAACATATCCTTCACTTGCATAATAGCTTTCATTCTTATATCCTATTTCTACAAATCCGAATTCCACAATTACTTTTATATTATCAGATTCATCCGCGGAGATTGAAAATACTCCTCCTCTATCAATTATAAATGAATTATTTAGGACTATTGTAAAATCCGGCATCAAAGCCGAATTAATTATTTTAAATGAACCTCTTTTCAATGCGACCCTGTTATCGCCGTCTTTTGCTTTTTCTAAAACAATAGTTGTATTGGTATCAATTTGAAGTTTTCCAATTAGCGGGATATGTACAAATATCCTTGATTTACTATCCGTAGTTAGACTTTCCCCTTGTGATATTTTGCCGCTATTATTAGCCATACCGTTAATAGTAACCGTACCATCTATTAATTGAACATCCCAGGGTGAATTGTTTTTCTGCAATTCATATATATAATATCCTACTACAAGTATAATCACTGATAAAATAATTAATAACGGTTTAATCAGGTCGGTTTGAAACGGCCGATGTATGTTAGATGTTAAACTTCTATTTAATATCTCTTTCGAAGCAATACTTTTCCTAAGAGCACTTCTTGAAGCTTTTAATTTAGTTTCCTGTTTCTTTTGTTCCCTTAAGATTTTTTTCTTTGAGCTTTGTTTGTTAACAGTTTCCTGCAGTTCTTCCCGGTAACTATTCTCAAGAAATTCTGAGGAAAAAGTATCTATAATATCTTGCGGTGGATCAAAAGTGAAAGGAAGTTCTTTTAATATGTCAAAAAAAGATTGCAGTTTTCTGTATTGGGCAAAACACCCATCACATTTTTTGATATGTGATTCCACATCGTTTTTCATGAAATCGTCGAGTTGTTCATCAACAAAATCATGAAGACTTATTTTTACTTCTTCACATGTCATTTTTCAAGTTTTTCCATTAAGTATTCTCTGGTGTTTATTAGTTTGGATTTTATCTCATCATTAACCAGCATACTGAAAAATGAATTAACTTCCTTATATGAAAACCCTTCAAGGTCGTGAAGAATAAATATAATCCGTTCTTCAAGAGGCAGATTATTAATCAAATACTCTAAATATTCATTATTGTTATCAATTTTATTTTGTGTCCTTACCTCAGCGACAGAAAAATTAGATCTTAATAATTCATCTATTGCATATCGCACTGCGAGTTTTTTAATCCAGATTGCGAAAGGTTCTTCCGTATCCAATTCTTTCAATTTTTCCCATCCTTTTAATAAAGTTCTAATTGAGTTCTTTTTTGCAAATTCAATATCAGAATACAATCTGTATGAAATTGTAAATACGTTTCTAACATTAATCTCAACCAATTCAACATATGCTCGTTTTCTTCCTGTTTTGGCAAGTTCAACAAGATAAGCTACATAGTTTGTGTTTTCGTTCTTCACCATTTCTAAATTTCCAATTAATTTATAACTATAATTCTGATTCCTTTATTATCAACGCAGGCAGTTACATGTACATTGGTCTTATTATTCTTTCCTATTTGAGTTCCAACAGCACTTAAGTTAATCCTTTGATCTCTTATAGAAACATCAAACGATCCTACAGTAGAATTATAAAATTGATCAGGGAGTTTCCAATTGAGATAAGATCCATTACCGCCTTCTTTATCTATTGATTTTTTATAATAGTTTTGCGCTATTAAACCAATATCGTAAAGATTTGTTATTAATTGTTCACGGTTGGAATTTTCATTCGAGTTATGCATCATCACATAACCGGAATAAATTATTAATCCTAAGATAATCAGACTAAATAATATGAGTAAAAATTGTTGTGTACCCATTCTATGTATCCGTGCTTTAACTTAGAATTTTTCGGAATTTATTACATGAAATGAAATAAATAAGTTTTTTAAATTAATTCAACTTTATATTAAGGAAAATATTTCTTTTCTTAAAGAATTCTTTTAATTTTATTTAATCTTCATTTTATATAATAAACCGGACAGACTATCTAAAAGTAATGCTTTAATCTTATTACGTTAATTAGTATAATTAATCCGGTGATATTAATTCATTTATTATATAAGGAATTAAATTATGAGGAAAGGAGATAGCGATTTTACATTTTCTGAATTACCGGAACCACATAAAGAAAGGACTAAAAAAATACTAAAAGCACATCCGGAAGTTAGAGAATTGATTTCCCGAAATGCCGGGAGTATTTATTTGATCATTGAAATTGTAATAGCTCAGTTGTGCATTGCTTACATTTTACGGAATCAGCCTTGGTGGCTAATATTAATTTCCGCTTATTCAATTGGCGCTATTTCAAATCATGCTCTTTTTGTTCTAATTCACGAAAGTTCTCACAATTTAATTTTTCAAAACAGAATAATGAATTTTATTGCCGGAATCATATGTGATTTGCCAATGTCTATACCGACTGCAATTTCATTTAGAAGCTATCATCTTAAACATCATTCTTTTCAAGGCAGTTATTATTTAGATGCCGATCTTGCCAGCAGATGGGAAGCAAAATTAATTGGCAATTCATTTATAGGTAAATCGATATGGTTACTACTTTTTCCAGTATTTCAGAGTTTACGGCCTCCGCGGTTAAAAGGGATAAATTTTGCTAATAAATGGACATTTATCAATTGGGTAGTAATATTCGGATTTGATATTATAATTGTCGTATACTTTGGATGGATGCCGCTGTTTTATTTTGCAGCGTCATTATTTTTTTCAATTGGTTTTCATCCATTAGGCGCAAGATGGATACAAGAACACTTTTTAACTTTTCCACCACAGGAAACATACAGTTATTATGGTCCCATGAATTTTGTCGCATTGAATGTTGGGTATCACAATGAACATCATGACTTCCCCTCTATTCCATGGAATAATCTACCTAAGTTAAAAAAAATGGCGCCTGAGTTTTATGAAACTCTTAAATCACACAAATCCTGGTCTAAGTTATTTGTGAAATTTATATTTGATTCGAATTTGTCTTTATTCTCTCGTTTGATTCGTGCTGACCATGTTTAATTAATTAAGATAAATAAAGGATTTATATGGATAAAATTCTTCTTGAAAAAATTAGTAAACTTGATGACTTGCAACCTTTAACAAAACAACTTTGGGGAAAAATGTCAGCGCAACATATGGTTGAACATTTAATTTTTGCTATAAAGTTAAGCAACAATAAAATGAAAGCAGCATGTTTCAACCCTCCTGAAAAAATTCCGGTATTAAAAAAATTTATGATGAGCAGCAGACCTTTTCCAAGAGAATTTATTAATCCTGTTATTGGCGAGAATTTAATTCCTTTGATTCATAACAGCTTGAAAGATGCTATAAGAAATTTATCTATTGAAGTTGAAGATTATTATAAATTCTTTGAAGAGAATCCTGACGCAGTATTGACTAATCCAACATTCGGAGATCTAAATAAAGAAGAATGGGTGGTATTTCATGAAAAACATTTTAGGCATCATTTTGAACAATTCGGTTTAATATTTTAATTCTCTTGCAACTTCTCAAAATCTCAAAGATGTTAATGGAGAATATTTCGAAAATAAAAAAATTTCATCTTTTCATTCCGACGCCGATAATATTATGATCCGAAAAAAATTATGGGATATAAGTAAAGAAATGACGGGATTATGAAAGTTATGAGTTATGAGTTATGAAAAATATTGGGATATTGACTTCTTAACAAAGGATTTATTCAAATTAAAAAACTATTATATATCCTTTAATAATAATTAAGGAGAGAAAAACTTGTAACTCGTTACTGATTACTTGTCACTTGAATGGGCTTCCCCCATTTGGTAGAAATATAATTAAAATTGATTTTCTTAATGTGTGAGAAACTAATAACTTATAATTTAAATAAAAAGCTCTTATTCAACCAAAAATAGCAGAATATAATAGAAATCCCACCGTAAAAACGATTGAAAAACCTAAAATGCCCATTAATGCATAAAATGCAAAATCATTAAGTTTATGAGGAGATTTAGCAACTTCCATATTAATACCTCTTAAATTTGCCCGTTTTGTTAATAATCTTTCATTAATAAATTACAGCCCAAAGATAGTCAATATTTTATTTCTATAAAAATTGCCCTTCTATCAAAATATTCTGATTTTAAGAGGTGTTTTCAATAAAAATATCTTCTTAAAATAATGATTATATGCGTTTAACAACATTAATGCACAAACATCGCAAGGGAATAACTTTCATTGCGTTTTTAATATTTCTTGAAAATATCGCTTGGATACTTGAGCCTACTTTTTTTGGTAACCTGATTGATGCATTTATATTACGTGCAAATCCGGAAAAACCTTCCGACAGATATGTCATGTATGTTCCTCTGATTATATGGATTGGTACTTATTTAATTAATTCAGCTTCAGGAACTTTACGGCGGCGATTGGAACCCAGAGTTTTTCAAAAAATGTATGTTGAAATTGTAACTAATATAGCTGAGATTGGCAAGAAATTAGGTCTTGATGCATCAAAAACTGCCGGACGTGCAAATTTATCTCAGGAGTATATAACTTTTGTTCAATATAGAATTCCGGAGATTGCAGAACAGGGCATTGCTATAATCGGAGCTATTATTGCATTAACTTTTTTCGATTTCAGAATTTCATTAGTGTGCTTAACAATATCCGTTCCGTTGGTAATTCTTGGAAATATCTACACTAAAAAAGTCGTAAAAATTCATTCTGAATTACATGATAACTACGAATCTGTATATGATATGTTTTCTTCAAAAGAACCGGCTCAGATTAGAGGCATTTACAATTCTATGGCAAAGCTTCATGAAAAAATAGCCGGATGGGGAGCTTTAAATTTCGGAGTTATGCGGATTGTTTTACTATTGATTTTTCTTTTTGTTCTTTTTATTGCAATTGATTTGGATAATTTCAGTACAGGAAATATTTATTCAATTGCAGCTTATCTGTGGTCATTCGTCACTTCGGTAGAATATCTGCCAGAATTGCTTGAAAGCCGCACTTCATTAAAGGATTTATCAAGAAGAATGAAAACAGACGATGATTGAACTGTTAAATCCAATTATTATTTTATAGATTGAATTTACTCCGCAGATGCGGGATTAATCATTTCAATAGACAGTTAATTTATGCTTATAAAAAATCATAAAACGGAATTAGTCAGAGGACTTTCATTAACTGCAGCTGTAATGTTAGTTGCCGGCTCAATGATTGGTTCCGGAATATTCAGAAAACCGGCAATTATGGCGCAGCAGCTTGGCTCACCAGAATTATTAATTCTTGTATGGATAGCAGCCGGATTAATTACATTCATCGGGGCTCTTGTTAACTCTGAAATATCAGGTATGATTCATGAAACTGGAGGTCAATATGTTTACTTCAGAAAAATGTATGGTGATTTTACCGCATACTTATACGGTTGGTCTTGTATTTCAGTTATTCAAAGCGGCAGTCAGGCAGCAATTGCTTATGTTTTTGCGGAATATTTAGG